>Ga0307515_10002772_pt1 | contig 37375 bp, 40 predicted proteins | sample 17_EM_MG_FD_194513 | JGI IMG/M metagenome (GOLD analysis project Ga0307515, IMG submission 194513) | Populus trichocarpa ectomycorrhiza microbial communities from riparian zone in the Pacific Northwest, United States - 17_EM | ecosystem: Host-associated > Plants > Roots > Unclassified | place... | reverse complement strand
TCGACGAACTGCTCCCCCACAACTGGCAATCCCCGCGCTGAGGTTCAACTCGCAGCGGCAATCCACGGCCGGCGGGGTGGGAGAACGGGACGCTTACTGCTGATCTCCGCTGGCTCAGCAATGCAAATGGGCTTGGCCTTTGCCGGGCTGGTAGTCGTGGGGGCTATGGCTATGGTGATGTACGAGCTCTTCAGCTACGTGGAGAAGCACTCAACTGCCTGGGCGCACCGAGGCTCCCAGGCGGGGTAATGTCATTGCGGGGTCAACAGGATGGCGCTTTGCTGCCCGGAATCTGACGCTCCCGTACCAACTGACGGCCAAGACCGGACTTTCCAGCCTCAAGACTTGTAGGTCCTCCCGCCACGAAACGGGACAGGCCAGAGGCTACAAGGCATTCACATGTTGGCGTTCAGAAACGCGATGACGTCACGAGTCGCAGCGTCTTTTTGGGACACGTTGGTCCAGATGGTGGCGCCCTTCTTCACGCACGACTTCTGCATGGCGACTGCGAGGTCTGTGTTGCCTGCCATATAGCCCGCATAGACCTTTCCATCGAATGAGGAACTCCCATCGGGTTCGATGATCGCCTGACAGTCAACGACTGTTGCGGCGTCCCAGATGCGGAAAAGCCGAGTGTGTTCTGGGTTGCCATCAAAGCCATGGGACGCGTCTGGGTAGAGCTTGGTTGTTACCTTCCCACCTGCAGCTGCGTGAGCGTTTGCCGCAGCCTCGCAGGTCTTGGTGCCGACCCAATCATCCTTTTCTGCCAGCACCACGAAAAGCGCACTGGCTGGCTTGGGTTGGCGCGGGCGCGTCGTGCAGGCGGCGTAAAAAGGAATGGCCACTTTGAAGCGATCCGGCTCGCTTGGCATGTAGGTCATGTCAGCGAGGTGAAACGCGATAGTTCCTCCTCGCGAGAACCCCATGATGGCAAGCTTGTCCGCCGGAAAGCCCTGAGCGATGAGAAAGCGCCTGGCCGCGAACATATCCGACTCCTGCTGCCTGGTGGAGAGCTTGGACTGGTCGGCGGCGGTGCCTGTGATCGACCTTGGACCAAAGGTATCCACCGCCAGAGCCGAATAGCCTGCGGCAACGAGGGCGCGCGCGTAATACCCTTCGCGATGGTCGTCCCATCCCCCTGAGCCGTGCAGAAGGACGACTGCGCCTTTGCTTGCATCAGGCGCCTTGTAGAGAACAGCCGGCAACTTAATTGAGCCCCCGGTGAGTACTGGAGCTTCGAAGCTCGTCGCAGCTCCGCCTTGCAACTGTGCCTGGCTGACCGAGGCATACGCTACCAGGCAAGTCGCAACAAAGGCCGCCATGCTATGCGTGCGCATAGTTCTCTCCTTCTCCGTAGCCAGGAGTTTGTAGGCATTTGGTTCCGGAGGCAAGCCCGCGCGCTCTGCTTTCGCGAACACCCAATGCCTACAAAGGGTAATCGCGCATGTCCGCAAAGGCCCCGAAGCGCCTGGTAGCCGACAGGCTACAGTCGGCCAGAACGAGACACTCACCGTCGTCGTCCAGCCAGGTGCACTATGAAAACCTCTATCCACAAGGCCGGCTCTCTTCTTCAGGTTTCTGGGCTGCTGACTTGCGGGGTTGGCAGCATTTTGCCGTTCCTGTTCACGTGGGCAGGCATTGGTTTGTGGGTCGCCTTGGCTGGTGTCGTGCTTTGCCTGTCAGGCCTTCTCCTTCAGCTGCGCGCAACTCGCCACATGGCAGAAACTGCAGACACTGAATCGTTCGAACTGCGGCGCCCAAGCTCGAGGGTTTTCGTGGGGGAGTTCACCCGCCGGCGGACAGTAATCGCCTTCAGCTTGGCGCTTGGAATGTCTGTGGTCGCAAGCGGCCTTTGGTATGCGACTGGCACTTTTGGTCCGCTGAAATTGGCGGAAGCGCAACGTGAGGCAATTAGGACGCTCTCGAATTTCGTCATGCCTGTTTCCTTCAGCTTCGTCATCGGTGTCTTGCCTGGCGCCTACGCCTTGCAAAAAACGGTGTTGTTGACTGTCTTGTTGGCTGCCGCGGGCGGGGCCGTGCACTGGGTCGCCGCACAGTCGGGAATACAAGTCGACTGGGGGACTGGGATGGGTGCAATGATGGGGGCGTTCCTGTCAATTATTTTTATGCTTCCACTGACGATGCTCGGCTGTGTCGTTGGCAGGGCAGCGCTGCACATTGCTCGGCGTACCGGGAGACCTTGGATTCGGTCATAGGAACGAGTGCGACATTGGCCGAAATGTTCTGAAGCTCTTCGTGCGCTGGGGGCGAACGGCCTGCTCTGAACCTGCTGTTGAACGCCCGCTTTGTAGAAATCCGTACAGCCGGTATGGGCCCGAAGCGGACCTACGCTACGGCGAAAAGCAGCCGCTCAGACCAGCCGTCGCAGGAGAGAAAACGGCCAAGCCACGCCGGCTGGGCGGGCCTACTTCTGCCACCCCATCAATTGACGAGCCATGAGATTGGCCTCGTCCATCCGGGCTTCTTTGAGGCACATCGACAGCTTCTTTCCCAAGATGCCCGCAACCTTGGCAACAACTATGGGTTCGTCTCCGACAGTTACCGCCAGCACCTGACCCATGTTGGTCGATGACCAGCGTTTGAGCCGTTCGGCTCCTTCATCGGTGAATGTGAGCAACACCGATGGCTCTTCAAGTCCCTGGGTGGTCACATTGCAGTCTGAGCCAGCCGTCGCACTTTCGATGTCCAGTTCCGAGAGCACGTACTCTTTGGACAGCCATACCCGACCATATGGGCCTGCCACTCCTCTCTGGCGTGCCTCCTCCATTCCAGGGATTTCTGTGAAGCTCGCCAGCTTCACTTGGAGCGAAACGCTGGATGGCCCAAGGCGTGCCGGAGGTACATTCGCTCGAGTTGCTTTCAGCTGACCTGCAACTTCATCCAGACGCAGCCAAGCTTCTTGCGGCATCTCTACCGTCCAGCAGGCGTTCGTCTGTCGCACGTTCAGAATGCGTTGCCTGCGGCCTGGATTAGGCCCGCCAATGGTGGTGTAGCCAACAACTATCTCGTCCCCCAACGACCGCGACGTGTGGCTAAGAACGGCCACATCCTTTACCCGCGTCGACGAGCCTTCTGCAGCCAAGAAGACTGCAGCGAACTCCCTGTCTGTCGCGGCCTTCAGCCGAGCAAAGGTCCAGTCAACGCCTAGGCTACGTTCACGGAAGGCCTTAGACCCCGGCGCATACTGGTCGTCCATGAGCTGCTGAACCCGTTGGCGGTATCGATTGAGCGACACCCAGTTCAGCAGGTCCAGCGTCTTGGCGCGGTTGGAAGCCGCGTACGTCACGAAACGAATCGCGGCTTCCTCGGCGTCCTTCACGCAAGCCCCCGATTCGTCCTTTGCATGCGCCACGCCGAAAAAGCTTGCAAGTACAAACGCCCCGGCCGTAGCCGCAAAAAATCTCATGAGCCTCATTGAGTCCTCAACTGCTGCATTTTTTCTGTGCGGAAATAAGGTGGCAGAACATACCTATGACCGTTCGTGGCTCGCCGCCACGCCGACGAACGACCAAGTGTTGGCCGATTGTTGATGCACCCGCAGTTGGTGAGCACGCGCTTCAGTCTCGCTTAGGAGACGTTGTTGGAAGCGCGCCGCAAACGTCCGGTCCTGGCCGGGTTCTGACCTAGCTCCCAAGCATCGCAATGAGCGCGTATACCCCCGTGAGAACCCAGCCCACCGCCATCGCGTTGTCCACGTTCTCCTTGGGAATGGGGACCAGCAGTGCTCGCCTCCATGCCCACATGTTGAAGGCGAGGCTCAAGCAGACGCCGCTCACGGCGAGGGGATAGGAAATGGCACCGGCGGCCGCAACCATCGACCCAATGAGGACTAGAAATGTTCCGACGACGATGCCGCTGGATGTACTTGCGATGACATGCGACAGGCAGCCGCATTTTTCACACTTTGCAGGGAGGCCGCGGTCCGACCAGCGCTTGGCAAGGCCGGAGATGCTCAGTTCTTGGCAACGCGGACAGGCATGTTTCATTTAGAGCCGGACGTCGCATCTTGCCGACGCTTGCTGAGAATCTCCCACCTAATGCCGGCGACCAGGCTACCAATGAGCAACGCATAGCTCAGGTATGCGGTGTTGAAGTCCACCGCCTTGGAAATCGCCCAGGCGACCAGCATTGCTCCGCCCACTGCAACGACTACGCGCCAAAAGACCAATAGATTCAGCATCGTGCCTGCGAGGCTCCAGTCCATCTTCCTAGCCCTTATGTTTGCAAGACCGCTCGTGGCCGATTGTTGCTCGTCACGAGGTCAGTGCGCACGCGCTTCGAAGTCGGCTAGCCCGAGAATCCTGCGGCGCGGGCGACCGGCTGCTTTTGGCCGACTGCGGGCGTCGCCATCGTCGACCATTTTCTCTTCAAGCCTTGGTTAGCTTCGCAATTCTCTCCTTGAGGTCGGCGACGCGGTCAATTAACTCGCGTCCATTCTCGGTTTCCTCGTAGAGTCCGTTCGCATCGGTGGTCAGGCGGTCAAAACTCCGCAGCGGCTCTTCAGCCTTGCCGCCGAGCCAGCCTTTGTCCCACCAATACCACCAGCCCGTTTCACACTTTCGACGAATCCACTGAGCGACCACGGGTCCGCTTGATGGGCCGAGGTTTGCATCAGCGATGCGCGACAGCGGTTCGACCTCGCCGTAGGCGAACGCGTGCAGCACTTCCAGGTCGCTGGCAATTTGTAGCCAGGCTGCATAGCGCGGGTCCTTCACTTGCGAAACTCCATCCTTATCGGCCGTGGGCGAGAGTTGATTGCGAAGCATGCTGCTGACGATTGTGTGCGAACTGGAGGCCCCGGTCGAACGTCCGCTGCTGGCCGGCTGCGGCAGTCAGCTAGACCGAAGCCGGACTTCGCTGAAACCCATTCGACGCAGGTCGCCCTGCGACTCTAGCCGACCGGCCTCGACGAGCAACACGACCCGCTTGGCGAAGAAGACATCCGGCACACCCTTGGGGCGGCTCGGCATGGACAGCATCGCTGTCCCCACGATGCGAGCGACCTTCCTCCAATCTGTGGAGACCTGCGCCAGGAGTGCGGTGTCAATGAGCTCCAACTGTTCCGGCGACAGCCCAGCAACACGCTCGCTCTCAGCAGGCGAAAGCACTTCGTCTCGCGCATCTTCCTTTGTCATCGTGCTGGGTCGCTTTGCGGTTGGGTCTTGGCGCTGGATGTCCGGTTGTGGCCGACTGTAGCCTGTCGGCTACCAGGCGCTTCGGGGCCCTGAGCGGAAGTAGCGCTTTCGAGAAACCGGTCGTTCGACGGTGGTTCCGGTGCACGCCTTAAGGTCGGCGGGGCGGCGCAAAGCGACCTATCTGGCTACGGGTTGGGAGGCTGCTCCTCGCATGCACGAGGCACTGCTCGAAGGCCACTCGGCACGTACAAACTGAATGTCAACCGCCTGATTGGCTTCCGCCTTCGGCGACATCGGTTGTGAGTCCGACAAGTTCTTGACCTCAGCGCTCTTAATCAATACACCTGACTTACTCATGTACGCGTTGACGGCGAGTGCGCGCCTCTCAGCCAGCGCGGCGGGGCGCTTCTCATCGGACGCGGCGTGCGCATACAAGGTCATCAGATGCATCTTCGTGGTGCTCAGGCTGCAGACGAGCGTTTCTAGTGCTTGCGCGGCGTCGGGCTCAAGCTTTGCGCTGTCCTTAGCAAAATAGATGACTGTGTCAAAGCTCGGAGGGCTGAGCGCACTGGAGTAGTTGCACGCCAGAGCTACTGCGAAGGGAAACATTCCGCTTATGCATCGTTTGACTGTGTTCATTCATCAGTTCCTGAACTTCCGCTCGTGGCCGCTTACAGACTGCCACGAGCACTCGGTGCGGCTAGGTCGGTGTGTCAACAAAAGGCTCGGCCACAACCTGAAAATCGTCCTCGTAGACCACGTACCCAGGGCGTTCGGTGTGCAGGATGTCAACTGCCACCTCATGCGCTTCCAGAATCTGAACGAGCTCCCGCATTCCGTCGATGTGCTGAACGGCTGTATCCTTGAACCAGCTCAGGGCGACCTTCTTCGCATGCGGCTTGCTTGACCTCGTGAAGCTACGTGGCTTGCGCAGGTTCTTGCGAAACCAATCGTAGATTTCCCGGTACCGGCCTTGGTCGTTGCCGACAAGGACGCCGTCGTCTTCCAAGTCCGAAAGCGCTTGGAACAGGCCCTGGCGCCGCCCGGAGTCCGGGTCCTTCTTGTGGATGACGAAGCGGATGAACATGCGAGTAGGTTAAAAGGTGCTTAGGGCCTAAGCACTTGAGAGGGCTCGGCGAATGTCTGGTGCTGGCCGAGCCTGTGTGAAAACTCGCCGCGCATGCAATTTGAGGGGTGCTTGACCCCTTACCCATGCACAGAAAATCGATCCTGAGCCGATCTGAGAGATCAATGTTGCGGGGGTGCCTTGTTGGCGCACGTTTTCACACAGGCTCGGCCGCATCCTGCCATTTCGGACGTCGGCATTGAAGGCGGGTTGCTTCAGTTCTTCCGTCGCTCAGCGACGTCCTTTTTCATCTCTTCGTTCAGGGTGTTGAAAGCGGCAACGAGTTGGTCGCACGCCTCTTTGGCGCCGCCACACAACACACCCATTTCAACGAAGAGTTGGCCGTCGCGTTCGAGCACTTTTCGCCTCACCACAGCAGGAAACGAAGGGTCGCTCTGCGGCGTGAACGACCAAATCCCCTCGTTGGTTCCGCCCGGCACGGTCACCATGAGCCATCCTTGGTTGGACTTTGACTTCGCCTCAGGGTCATTCTTCAGCGCAACATAGGCCGCCCGAACGGTTTCATAGCCCACTCCAGCCATCGGCTGCGCGTGGGTGGAGAACGCATACATGCAGGACAGGGCAATCAGTACGGGTTTCATCTTTTGAACTTCGTGGGATGTCCGTTTCTGGCCGATTGTTGTTCGAGAGCTTGTCAGTGCGCACGCGCTTCGGGAGCCGAGGTTGACCGTCCGGTTTTGGCCGCAAGCCGCCAAGGGTCGTCGGTGCGAAGGCCTGGCAAGTATCGCAACGTTGAGGATGCAATCGCCAGCGCAAACCGGCTCGATGTTGGCTTGGGGGCTTCCGTCTGGTCAAGTGATCCGGAGCAGGCTGCAGTGGTCGCGTCGCGCATCCAGGCCGGCACCGTCTGGATCAACCAGCACGGGATGATTCACCCGATGGTGCCGTTTGGCGGGGGTCAAGGGCTCTGGCTGGGGAATCGAGTTCGGTGCCGAAGGACTCAAGGCCGTTACGCAGCCACAGGTGATCAGCACCTGGAAGTAGTTCATGCCTGAGCGATGCGGCGGCCGCCCAGAGCAGCTTTGCGGCGAGCTTCAGCGAAGGCGGCTCGCCTGCCGGGCAGTTCCCCGACCTCGCCGCCCGGACTGACAGTTCGGATTGCCAGCGTTGAGACCAGCCCGAGAGTGGCAGGATGCTGGCCGGCACCGGACCTTCGACCCTCTGCCTTACCTGAAACCTGCGAGGCCAACAGTGCGGACGCGATGAACCAGGTTCCTGGACTCGTCGTTACTAATGCGGCCCAGAAGCAGTTGCCCTTCTCACGCGCGAAGTATGGCGGTCACGATTTTTTGAACCGGACGACCGCATCCATGGAATCCTGCGTTTGCGGCAGTGTCGCCAGTTCGCCTAGCGGCAATGGTTTGGTCGGAAAGCGCAGCCGGTAGTAGCCCACATCTTGCGGTGGCCGGCCCGCTTCTTCGGCAATCAACTCCGCCACGGTGAGGCCGCAAAGCCGTCCTTGGCAAGGGCCCATGCCGCAGCGAAGGAAAGCCTTCATCTGGTTCGGACCAGGACATCCCATTCGAGCTGTCTCACGCACCTGGGCGGCGGTGACTTCCTCGCAGCGGCAGACGATGGTGGCACCCACCGGACGACTAATCTGCACCGGAGGCCTATACAGCGTCTCGAAGAACTCTCGGCCCCGGACCGCGCGTGCGAGCGCGGTCCGAGGCGAGCCAGCTTCGCGATCGCGGCGGGCCTGGTCAATTTTGCCCAGCGCCCATGCAGCGTGGAGGGCAGCGAGCCTTCCGCGGTGTTCGGCCGCCATGGCGCCCGCGATGCCGGCGCCGTCGCCAGCGATTCCCACATGGGCAATCGAGGTGGCCCCCCAAGCGTCGACGCGCGGCTCCCAGCACGCCTGCCGGTCGCGCCAGAGATGCTCCACGCCCAGCGCTCGCGCCAGGTTGACGTTCGGCACCACCCCCTGGTGCAGAAGCAACTGGTCGACGGGAAGCACCTGCTCCTTGCCGGCCGCCGTGAAGCGGACCTGCTCGACCTGGCGCGCGCCCAACGCTTCAAGTTCAGACACTCCACGGATGATTGGGACGCCGGCTTGCACCGCGCGCAGCAGCTTCATCCCCTTGGCCAGATACGGCGAGCGCAAAAAGCCCCAGACATGCGGAAGCGCCTTGCGCCATCGACCGCGCGGAGTGGTTTCGAGAATCGCCTCGATCGGCACCCCCGCGTTCAAGTATTGCCAGGCGATCAGATACAGCAGCGGACCGCTGCCGGCCAGGACCGTGCGCCCGGTCGGCACCACGCCGGAAGCCTTGAGCAGAATCTGGGCTGCGCCCGCGGTGATCACGCCAGGCAGCGTCCAGCCTGGGATGGGAAACGGACGCTCCTGCGCGCCCGTCGCCAAAAGTACATGGCGCGGTTGTATGAGTTGCGCTTGTCCGTCGATGGAAAAGGCGACCTCGAACCGGTCGGGTTCCGTACGGTTGAGGGCCCAGACCGTCGAGCGAGGCAGATAGCGAGCGCCGGACTGCTCGAACGGCTTCAAGAGACCGTGGCCATGCCAATAGTCCGGCCCAAGGATGGACCGGTCCTGCACCGGCGTTGAGGTGACGGCACGGTAGATCTGCCCGCCGGGCGCTGGCTGCTCATCCAGCAAAACGGTGTCAACGCCGAGGTTAGCCGCCTGAGTCGCCGCCGCCAGCCCGGCAGGCCCGGCACCGATGACCAGCAGGTCGCAGTGCGCAACGTTGCTCATAGCTTGACCTCGCGTGCCCCGATTTGACGGCGCACCGCCATACCGACGCGAACTGGCGTCATGCAAGCCTGCTGGTTGGCCATGCCATCGATGTTCACCAGGCAGTCGTAGCAAACACCCATCATGCAGTACGGCCCGCGCGGCACTCCGCTCACCGCCGTGTCGCGGCAGGCGATCACGCCTGCGGCGAACAGTGCCGCGGCCACACTGTCCCCCGCGCGGCAGGTCACAGAGCGGCCTTCCACTGTGATGCGCACGGGCGCATCCACGACGGCCCGGGCCGCTACGTCAAGTCTTCTGAACATGGAATCTCCGGGTCGAAAAGGGCGCCACCTCCGCTTGCAACGATCCGTGCGCGATCATGGGCGCGAGCGTCAAGGCGTGGGCCGCGGCCAGCGTCACTCCGCTGTGGCAAGTCGCGATGAAGGCCCCGGGATGCGTCGACGATTCTTCGTAAACGGGAAATCCGTCCTGTGCCTTGATCCGCAGTGCCGACCAGCTGCGCACCACCCGCACTTCTTTCAGGGCGGGCAGCGTGCGCACCGCGCGGTCGGCCAGGGTGGCGAGAACGGGCAGGGTGACCACGCCATCCTCGTAACCCGCATCCTCCTGCGAGTCGCCAAGGAGCCAGGTTCCCTCGTCGGTTTGGCGCATGGTGACGAAGGGAACCGGCAGCATCTTGCGAGTGCGTTCCAGCACCAGAATCTGGCCGCGTTGAGGGCCCATGGGCAGTGTGAGGCCGACTTTTGCGCCGAGCACTTGATTGCCCAGTCCGGAAGCGAGCACGATCTTGCGCGCCCGGATCGGGCCCTTCGCCGTCTGCAGGCAAAACACACCGTGCTCGCGCTGAATGTCGTGCACGCCGTGCCCGGACAGGTAGCGCACGCCGGACTTGCTGAACACCGTGTGCAATGCGCGCAGCAATTTCAGTGGATTGGCGACGCCGTCGACCGGGGTCCAGATCGCGCCGGTGACCTCCGGCCCGAGGCCAGGAACCAGATCGGCCGTCTGGTGTCGGTCCAGCAGCTTCCAAGGGTAGCGCGCCATGCCGGGCTGGGCATGCATGCGTGTCATGAAGTCCACGCGCGCCTCAGTTTCCGCATCGCCCAACAGGGGGAACAGACCGCCGTTTTGCTCAAGGCACACGTCGACGCCGCTCTCTTCCAGCAACATCGATGCGAACTGCGGCCAGAGCCTGGAAGATGCCAGCGTCCAGCAGGCGTAGGCCGCCATGCCCATGCCCTTGCTCTGAACCCAGATGAGCCCGAAATTGCCACGCGAGGCCCGGAAGGCCACGTCGCCTTCGTCGAGCACGGCGATGCGGTCTGCCGATCCGCGCAGTCCGTATGCGATGGCCGAGCCCACCAGCCCGCCGCCGACGACAGCCACGTCAAAGACCTGCCGCGTAGGGTCTGCCGCCGTCATCTGAGAATGCGGGCTAGTCATGGCATGGTCCTGGCGCGCGCGGCACCAGCCTCATTCCGGCAACGTCGCGACGCGATAGTCCCGTTCGGCACGGGCAGCTGACACCTTGCCGTCAAGCAGGTCCTGGCGCAGTTGTTGGGGCGAGCGCTGCGCCGGGTCACCGAAGCCGCCGCCGCCGGGCGTTTCGATGCGGATGCTCTCGCCCACGGCCAGTTCGATGTTCGCCGTCTTGGAAAACAGCGTGCTTTCGCTGGCTTCGCCGTGGTTGCGGATCAGTCGGGCGCGTCGCCCATCGTTGCCGCCGTTCACCCCCGCCGGCACACCCACCGTGTGGCTGTCCGAGCGTGCCGAGAACACGATGCCCGGCGCCAGCGCCCGAATCTGCTTGGCAATGCCCAAGCCGCCGCGCGTGCGGCCTGCGCCACCGGAGTCCGGAATGAGCGCGTACTCGTCCATGTGCAGCGGGTACTCATTCTCCAATGCTTCCACTGGCAGGTTCGAGGTGTTGGTCATGTGCACATGCACGGCGTCCATGCCGTCCTTGTCAGAGCGCGCGCCGGCGCCTCCGCCGATGGTCTCCAGGTAGACGAACTGTCCGGCGCGCTGCTGCAGCCGCCCGGAGAACACGATGGCCGGGCAGAGGTCGTTGCTCGAGGCCATGATCTTGTCTTCCGGCAGCAGGCCGCGGAAGGCACCGAACAGCGTGCCGGCCACCTTCTGTGCAGTGATCGAGCGCGCGCCCACGGCCGCCGGGTGCTCCGGGTTGGTGATAGTGCCGAGCGGGGCGTACACGTCGATGGGTTCGAAAAGACCTGCATTGGGTGCCAGGTCAGGATCGAGCTGCGCCTTGACGGCGTAGTAGACAGTGGCGTAGAGCGCGTTGATGGGAAGGTTCATGGCGCCGCGCGCTTGCTTGCCCGAGCCGGTGAAGTCGAACTTGAGCCGCGCGGCGCTCACCGTCAACGTCACGCAAATGGGGACCGGCTCTCCTCCCATGCCGTCGTCGTCGAGGTGGCTGGTGAAGGTATAGCTGCCCTGCTTGAGCTCGGCGATGCGGTTGAGCAGACGCCGACGCGTATAGGTGATCACGTCGTCCACCGAGCGCTGAACGGCCGCAAGCCCCATCTGCCTGATCAGTCCCAGCACGGCTTCACTGCCGCGGCGGTTGGTCGCGATCTGCACCCGAAGGTCGAGCATGCGCTCCTCGGGGTCCCGCGTGTTGCTGCAGATCAGGCGCAGCAGGTCTTCCTCAATCTCGCCGCCGCGGACGATGCGTGCCGCGGGGATGCGGATACCCTCTTCGAAGATGCTCTTGAGGCCGCCTGCGATCGAGCCGGGCACCGCGCCGCCTACATCCGAGTGGTGGGCAATGTTGGCTGTGAAGAACTGGAGCTTGCCTTCCCAAAACACAGGCGTGACGATGTTGATGTCCGGCAGATGGCTCCCGTTGGCCAGGTAGGGATCGTTGCAGATGAAGACGTCGCCGTCCCGAAAACTGTCTGTAGGGTACTGCTCCAGAATGGCCCGCACCGCGCCGTTGAGAGAGCCGAGGTGCAGCGGAATCTGCGTGCCCTGCGCCACCAGCCGCCCGGCCGCATCGAAGAGCGCGACCGAGCAGTCCTTGCGTTCCTTGATGTTGGTCGAGAACGAGGAACGCACCAGCGTGTTGTTCATGTCCTCGGTGATAGAGAGCAGGCGGTTGGTGAAGACCTCCATCTCGATGGGGTCGGACAGTTCGTGCGGGCGGGCGTTGCCGCCCGGATTCGGGGTGTTCATGCGCGTGTCTCCGCTGCGAGGGAAATGATGAGGGTGCCGTAGGGATCGACGGTGGCACGGTGAAGAGGGCCCAGCACGGTGGTCGAGCTCATCTCCTCGATCACGGCCGGGCCCGCGATCGTGGTGCCGGCCGACAACAGGTCGCGGTCGTAGACCTCGGTCGCGCACCAGCCATGCGCCTTGCCGTGGTAGACCTTGCGCGAATCGGTGCGTGCGTCGGCCAGCGTGGAGCCGGTGCGCGCGGCGGCCAGCGGGGCCTTGATGACCTGCCCCACCGCCTGCAGGCGGCAGTTGATGACCTGGATCGCGCGGCCGGGCACCTGGTAGCCGTATTCACGCGTGTGAGCTTCATGGAAGCGCTGCTCGAAGTCGCCCAGCGTCAGGGTCTGCGGGTCGTCCAGCGCCACCTGCACCTCGAAGTTCTGGCCGTCATACCGTGCGTCGATGGCGCACACATAGCTGCGGCGGTCTTCCTCCACACGCTCGCCGGAGAGCCAGACCAGCGCATCGGCATGCAGCTCGCTGAAAGTGGCTGCGATCGCAGGCCAGGATTCAAGCGTGACCTGTGTGATGAGGCTGCGCACGAAGTCGAACGAGATGTCGGTCAGAAGAATGCCGCGGGCGCACATGGTCCCGGGCTCCTGCGGCACGATCACCGTGGGGATGCCGCACTCCTCGGCCACCTCGACGGCATGCAGCGGGCCAGCGCCGCCATAGGCGAACAGCGCGAAGCGCGAGAGGTCGTAACCACGCTCGGTAGAGACTGCGCGGATGGCGCGGCTCATGTTGGCGTTGGCGATCCGGATGATGCCTTCAGCGGCGTCTTCCACGCTCAGGCCCAGAGGTTGCGCCACGCGGGTGGCAATCACTTCACGCGCCGCCGCCGCGTCCACGGCCATGCGACCCTTGAGCAGCACCTTGGGGTTGAGGCGGTGCAGCGTGATTTCGGCATCCGTGATGGTGGGCTCGATGCCGCCGCGACCATAGCCGACCGGACCGGGCACGGCCCCGGCGCTGTGCGGGCCGACCTTGAGCGAGCCCGCGTCGTCCAGCCAGGCGATGCTGCCGCCCCCGGCGCCGATCACGTGGATGTCCACCATCGGCGTCTTGATCGGATAGCCGGCGACCTGGCGGTTGGAGGTAAACAGCGGCCGGCCGCCCGCGATCAGCGAGACGTCGGTGCTCGTGCCACCGACGTCGAAGGTCACCAGATCTGGGCGGCCGATGGCGCGCCCGATCGCGGCTGCACCGACCACCCCCGCCGCCGGGCCCGACAGGCAGGTGCGGACCGGGAACTGGCGCACCGACGTTGCCGACATGAGGCCACCGTTGGAATGGATGGTGAATGGCTCCTGCGCGATTCCGAGATCGCGCACCCGCTCCAGAAAACGGTCGAGGTAGCGCGCCATGCGCGGGCCGACTGCGGCGTTAATGACCGTGGTGGATAGACGCTCGTACTCGCGGAACTCAGGCAGCACCTCGCTGGAGATGCTCACATAGGCGTTGGGCAGCACCTCACGCACGACGGCCTTGGCGCGCTGCTCATGCGCCGGATTGGCGTAGGCGTGCAGGAAGCAGACCGTCACCGCTTCGATGCCCGCATCGCGCAAGGCTTCAGCCGCTTGGCGTACGGCGCTCTCGTCCAGCGGCACCAGCACCTCGCCACGCGCGCTCATGCGCTCGTCGACCTCCAGGCGGTGCATGCGCGGCACCAGCACCGGCGGCTTGCCCACCGAGTAGTCGAACAGATGCGGCCGGGTCTGGCGTCCGATCTCCAGGATGTCGCGAAACCCCCGCGTGGTGATGAGACCCACAGCCGAGCCCTTGCGCTCGATGATGAGGTTGGTGGCCACGGTCGTCCCGTGGCCGACGTGCGAGATCTGGCGAGCCTCGACGCCGTGCATCTGCAGCAGGTCCGCGATACCGCGCTCGATCGCTTCCGAGGGGTCGTGGGGGGTGGAGGGAACCTTGTGGAACTTCACGTCACCGACGCTTTCGTCGATCATGGTGAAGTCGGTAAAGGTGCCGCCAACGTCAATGCCTATGCGGTGCATGGATGTCTTGTCTCCTGGGTATGAATGGGTGGGCCTGGAATGGCTCATTCGGGGTGGATGCCGGCGCTGTGGGCCACCTTGTTCCACTTGACGATGTCTTCTCGGATCAGCTTGGAGAATTCGGCTGGCGCAATGCCTGAAGGCTGCGCTCCCTGCTGTTGCAGGTAGTCCGACATCTTCTTGCTCTGGATGACCGCGATCAGCTCACGGCTGAGCCGGCTGGCCAACTCAGGCTGCATGCGAGGCGGCGCGAACAGACCGAACCAGACCGTGGCTTCGAACCCCGGATAGCCGGCCTCCGCCACTGTGGGCACGTCGGGCAACATGGCCGAGCGCGTGGACGAGGTCACGGCCAATGGCCGCAGCTTGCCGCTCTTGATGTAGGGGTAAGCCGTCATGACCACGTCCATCATGGAGGTGACATGGCCAGCCACGGTGTCGGTCAGCGCGGGGCCTGAACCCTTGAAAGGCACATGCACTGCCTGCAGGCCGGTCGTCGTCTTGAGCAGTTCCATCGCCAAATGGTTGGAAGTGCCCTGTCCGTTGGATGCGAACGAATAACTCGCCCCCGGCTTTTTCGACTGCTCGATCAGGTCCTTCAGGCTGGTGGCGGGCAGCTCGGAGCGCACGACCAGCACATTTGGGATAGTGGCCACCACGGTGAGCGGCGTGAAGTCGCGCGCAGGGTCGTAGGGCAATTTGGCGTAGATGCTCGGCGCCACCGCATGCGTGCTGACCGAGCCAAGGAGAAGGGTGTTGCCGTCGGCCCGCTGATGGGCGACCCAGTCGCTGCCGACGGTGCCGCCGGCGCCCGGCCGGTTGTCCACGATGACGGAAGTCTTGAGCCGCTCGCCCAGATCCTGGGCGATTTGGCGCGCGATCAGATCGGTCGATCCTCCGGCCGCGAACGGCACAACCAGCTTGATGAGTTTGCCCGGCCACTCCACGGCCGGAGCGGGCTGGGCCTGTACATGCGGCACCGCAAAGACGAGGCCGATCAAACTGGCTACCGCGTATCGAATGAATCGCATGAGACCCCCGCAAAGATGAACTGGTGGCTATCGAAACCAGGACCACGAACGTCGCAAACCTGGGCAAGTGCTTTCATCGTAGGGAAGGCCTCATTCATCCACTATGTAGTAGCATTTATGTCAGCATCAGTTCAATCTATGTCCCATGCGACCCGGTGACCTCAATTTGCTGCTGCACTTCGATGCGCTGATGAGCCGCCGCAGCGTGTCGCGCGCGGCGGAGGAGCTCGAGATCTCGCAGCCCGCGATGAGCGCGGCGTTGAGCCGCCTGCGACGTCTGTTCAACGACCCGATCCTTGTGCGCGAGGGCGGGGTCTGGCGTCCCACCCCGAAGGCGGAGGACCTGCACACTGCCTTTCGCCCGATGCTGGACCTGTGGCGCCATGCGTCTCTGCCGCGCATCGAGTTCGATCCGGCGACTTCGCACCGCACCCTCACCTTGTTCGCTACCGACTACGTCCAGTTCGCGGTCCTTGCACGGGTGATGGGACGCTTGACTCAGGCGGCACCGGGCATCGAGTTGCGAGTATTGGCTGCGCGCCCCCTGCTCGGGCTGGAGATGCTGGACACGAATCAGGTCGAGCTGATCGCCGGCTACTACCCGGAACCCGGCGCCAGCCTGCGCACTCGGTTTCTGTTCGAGGAGAAGGTTGTATGCCTCGTGCGCGCGGGGCACCCCTGCCTGCGACGTCGCTGGAACCTGGATACTTATCTCGCGTACGGGCACGTGAACTTGGCTGCACACACGCGCTATTTCAGCGAGCGCATCGACCGCGCGCTGCGAGGGCAAAACCGCTCACGAAAAATCGCACTCACTCTGTCCAGCTATCTGGCGTGTCCTTTTGCCGTGGGCAACTCCGACCTTGTAGCTACAGTGCCGCTCAGCGTGGCCAAGTCGCTGGGCAAACAGGCGGGAACCGTCATGCTGGAGGCACCCATGCCGCTGCCGATGTTGACGGTCTCGCTCTACTGGCACGAACGCCACCATCGGGATCCTGCCCATGCGTGGATCCGGCAATTTATTGGGAGCATGTTCTAGTGCAGGGCGCGCTGGGTCGCGCCCTCCAAGCGCCCGAACAGCGACCGCAGATCAAGCGGGAGATGGTCTCCTCGTGCGCTTGGATGTCCGCTTTCGAGAGAGCCAAGATCGGCTTCGGGCTGCGGATTCAATGGTCGATGCAACGGTTTGGCTGAACATTTCAGCAGGTGCTTGGAAGTTGAGGGGCTTTCTTGGTCGCTCGACTCGCGCGCGCGGTCTTCTTCACGCTGCCACTGCGCGAATCACAAAGGCTTCAGCGCCTGGCGTGCTGGTAGCCGACGCGCTGAACTGGCGTCAGCGCACCGAAGCTTGGCCATGCCAGCAGGACGCCTTGCCCTTCCAGCGTGCGCTGGAAGTCTCCAAGCAGGTCCTTGTCGGCGCGTACTGCACGCAGCGGTTGCTTGCGTGCGAGCGAGAACGCGGCCAGCGTGCCGGCTGCTTCGCCGATGCTCCATTCCGTTGCGTGCTCGCGGTACGCGCCGTTGGTGATGCGTGTGGTTCCCAGGTTCTTGCAGGCCGGCAGCAAGTTCTCGACGCGTACCGGCAGTAGTGCGCCGAGTGGGATCTGGAAAGGGAACGAGTCGATATCGACCGTGTTGCGTCCGCGCGTGCTCGGGTGCAGATCGATGCGATAGGCACCAATGCCCACACTGTCGCCAAAGTGCTGGGCACGAGACTCGCCCGCTCGCGCCGCCACGCCGATGTGCTGTTCCAACACAGTGAACTCCGCCTGGATGCGGCGCCCTTCGCGATAGTAGGCCTGCTTGGCCAGGCCGTCGGTGGTGCCGAGCACGTCACCGCGCAGTCTCAGGCCAGGATACCCGTAGCCGCCGTCGTGACGCGGTGCATCGGTCTGCATCCAGTAGAAGAAGGCCAGGCTGAACTGGCGCGCTTCGTCCAAGGCAAGCGCCTGTGCCTCGGGCGACACGCCCACGACCGGCTTTTCCCAATAGTCCATCTGGGGCCAGTTGGCCAGCGTGATGTCGCTGGCGTAGCTGCCCGGCAGGAAATTCTGCCGGTAGGCGATACGGCGTGCGTGCCACAGGTCGTAGAGCGAGTCGGCGTCGGTCGGTCCGACGAACAAGGGGCGCTCGCGCGGCTGGTGCGTCACGAAGTCGCTCAGTGTCCAGCTCAGCTGCGGGCCTGGCCAGCAATCGAGTTGCAGCGTCTTGAGCCGCTCATAGTCACGGGGCTTTTCGATCGTGTGGTCCTCGCCGGGCAGGTAGTCGGCAGCCAGGCACCAGGTGATGGCCTGCTGGTCGAAAGGATCCGCTTCGGGCAGCGCGTGCAATTCGTTCGTCTGCGACTGCGCTTCCGCGCCGAACACATGCTCGACCTTGGCCATCGCGAGCAAGTCGCCAATCTCCGTGGCGTCGACAAAGATGGGTGCGGTCAGCACAAGCTCCGTGTCAGTATCCAGATCGCGCACATGCACCGCGCGGATGCAGTCTGCATCGGCCTCAGCCTTCACCATGCGCTGCTTGCGCAGCACGGTCACGCGGCCGGCTGCAACGTGCGGCGCCAGCAACGCGTCGATCACCTTCACCGCAACCCACGGTTCGTGGCACAGCGAACTGACGTTGCCCTGCCCGGGGTTGAGCCGCACGCGCGCACGCGCCGCGTCTGTCAGCGGCATGTGTCGCCGGTAGTAGTCGCGGATCGATTCACGAAACGTCGCGTAGCTCTGAGATGCCGTCAGGTACTCGATCCAGGGATATTCGTCGGGGGGCACGGCTTGCGAAGTCAACTGGCCGCCGAGCCAATCGAGCTCCTCCACCAGAATGACCATTGCGCCTAGCCGTGCCGCTGCCAGCGTAGCGGAGACGCCGGCCAGGCCACCGCCGATGATCACGACGTCGGCAGATCGTTCAGTGGCGTTCATGTTGCGGCTCACTCGGCCTTGATGCCGAGCTTGCGGATCGCGTCGCCGTAGCGCTGGGTCTCACTGGCGATCAGCTTGCCGAAGTCAGCGGGGCTGCCCGGGGCTGCCTCGACGCCAATGCCCTGCAGTTTGGCCTTCGTTTCCGGATCGCTCAGCACCGCGTTGACTTCCTTGTTCAGCCGTGCGATCACCGCGGCGGGCGTGCCGGCCGGCGCCAGGACACCAAACCAACCGGTCACCTCGAATCCGGCCATGCCCTGCTCCGCAACCGTCGGCACATCGGGCAGCACGCTCGAGCGCGTTTTCGTGGTCACCGCAATTGGGCGCAGCTTCCCAGCCTTGATGTGCGGCAGTGCGCTGGACGGGATGTCGAAGCCCAGGTCGACCTCGCCGGACAGAAGGGCCGTCAACGCGGGGCCGGAGCCCTTGTACGGCACCATGACCATGTCTATCTTCGCTTCATTCTTCATGAATTCGGCAGCCAGGCTCGTGGTCGTCGCACCTCCGCCGCCCGCTGCATAGTTGAGCTTGCCGGGGCTCTTGCGGGCTGCATCGACCACGTCCTTCAGTTGCTTGTAGGGCGCTGAAGCCGGCGCCACGATCACGACTGGCAATGCGCCGACCATGGCGACAGGCTCGAAGCTTTTCTGCGTGTCGTAGCTCAGCTTGGAATACAGCGCGGCGCTGCCTGCGTGGCCGCTGGTCACCATCAGCAGCGTGTAGCCATCCGGCTTCGAAGCGGCGACTGCTGCCGTAGCGATGGTGGCACCCGCCCCGGGCTTGTTGTCGACGATGACGGGCTGGCCCAGCGAGGTGCCGAGCTTCAGCGCCAACAGGCGCGCAAGACTGTCGGCCGAGCCGCCGGGCGCAAAGCCGACGACCAGCGACACGGGCTTGGCTGGATAGGTTTCAGCCTGCGCGGTGCAAAGAGCCAATGCGGCACCGGCAACGAGGAGGCCCTTCAACAACGGGCCGATGGTTGAGGTCATGGCTTGTCTCCTTTCAAGGATGGTACGAATGGCATGAATGCTAGAAACGCCCGGCATCCGGGTCCAATACCAATCGCGGCGCAGGCTATAACATGGTGTTCTGACACAGGGTTTCCACGGAACAACCTGTAGTAGGTGCCAGCGTGACTCTGCGCCAGATCGAAGTCTTTCGGGCCGTCATGACAACCGGCTCCACGACCAATGCGGCCAGGCTGCTGCACGTCTCCCCGCCGGGGGTCGGTCGGCTCATCCGGCACCTTGAAATCCAGCCGGGCGTCACGCTCTTCGAGCGTCGCAACGCCCGTCTCATCGCGACGCCGCAGGCGCACACCTTGCGAGCAGAAGCCGACAAGGTGTATCGCGGCGTTCAGCATGTGCAGAACGTGGCGACCCACCTGCGCTTTGGCGACCATGCCACGCTGCGGGTGTTATCGAGCGCCAATACTGCGCTGCATCATTCCGGGTGCAACCGCGAAGCTGCTGGTGCGCTTCGCCCATTCGAAAGTGTTTTTCGCATCCTTGCCGACCCGCGAGATCCGTTCACCAGCAACTCAACCTCCGTCATCTCAGTCACTACAGCCAGATGGTCGGGGGACAGCGGCACTGCTGCCGCCGCTCTCAGCGCGTCAATCTGCGCGGCGGTCGCGGCAGGTTTGGCTCAGTGGATTCGGAAGATGGGATGCAAGACTTTGGCGAGATTGTGGACGTCCATCGGTGGTGCCGGAGTTCAGGAGTGCCAGTGGGTTGTGGCAGGCAATGTCTGGTCTTGGCAGCCGAATGCGCTTCTTCAGCGCTGCAGTCCGGCGCTTCATTCCGGGGCTCGCAAGTGGAGGATTGAGCGAACAGTGTTCACACGATGGCGAACGAGGCCTTGTTCTGTCGGCCTGAGCAGCTGTTACCGCCTGGCGTCTTCTGCGCGAAGGGTTCTTGTCAGCAGTGCCAGCCTTTCGCGCAGGTCACCGCCCTCTGACTGGCTCAAGCTGCAAGCGTTCACGAACTGGCTGCTGGCCTGCTCCGCCTTCTCCTGCAACTGTCGCCCGGGCGCTGTCAGCTCGACGACGAGATTGCGTTCGTCCTGTGGATCGCGCCGGCGTGTCAGGAAAGATGCTTCCTCCAGGCGCTTGACCAGCGGCGTCACCGAGCCCGAATCGAGACCCAGCCGCTCGGAGAGGTGCTTGAGGGAGACGCCGTCCTGCTCCCAGAGGACGAGCATGACCAGGTACTGGGGGTAGGTGATGCCGAGTTCGGCCAGCAGGGGCTTGTAGCTCTGCAGCATCGCCAGCGAACTCGCGTAGATGGCAAAGCACAGCTTCTGGTCCAAGGTCGGGAACTTGCCCTGACTTGCATCCTGCGCCTTCTTCTTTGATCGTTCAGCCATGCCCGCCCCTACGTTCTGGACCTTGGAGGTTATCAAACGCCGCGCGCCGAGGCGCCCGTCCGCGGGTTGCGGACGGGCGCCCCCTGGGCCAGGCGAACACTCAGCTGGGTTGCTTCGCCGCAATCTCACGCGCTGCCTTCTCGATGATCTCGGCGACCGCCTTGGGACGTGACACATACACCGCATGGCTGCCCGGCACCTCGGTCACGCTGGATCCGGCGCGCTGCGACATCTGCCGTTGCGCGGGAGGAGGGATCATCTTGTCGTCCTTGGCCACCAGGTACCAGCTCGGCTTGGATTTCCACGACGCTTCCGTGATCGTGCCGGCCAGTGCCTGCACTCCCCAGGGAACTTGGGAAGCAGCCATGAAGCGGGCTTGCTTCTGGCCAACGTCGGCCGCGAAGGACGCAGCGAACTTGGCCTGGTCGAGGAACAGGAAACCGTCTTGCGGCGGCAGGATGGGCGGCACCGGTGCGCCGGGCGGCGGATCCTTGATCAGCGAAGCAACCGATTCGCCCTTGTCCGGGGCAAACGCCGCGACATAGACCAGACCCTTGACCTTGGGGTCGTTGCCGGCCTCCGTGATGACCACGCCGCCGTAGGAATGGCCGACCAGGAGGACCGGGCCCTTCTGGGCGGCGATCGCGCGCTGGGTCGCGGCGACGTCGTCGGCCAGCGAGGTGGTGGGGTTTTGGACAACGGTGACGTTGTAGCCGTCCTTCTTCAGGACGTCGTAGACGCCTTGCCAGCCGGAACCGTCGACGAAACCGCCGTGGACCAGAACGATGCTCAATGCGATGGCATTCAAGATGAGTTCTCCGAGATAGGTGAGTTGAAGTGGTTGCGTGGACTTGCCACGGGGATTAATGTAGCGCGCTAATGATTAGCGCGCAAATCAATAAATGTAACGTAGCGTTTCGCCCGCGCGCCTGTGCATGCGACCCTTCGGCGTCAGCCGCTCGAGCTGCGACAACTCCCCGATGGCGCGTCGGGGCGCCTGCAACTCGCGCTCCGCCAGGCACTTCCCGACGGCCTTGCACACCGCCGCGCCTGTGCGCATCCGGAAGCCGTCGACGCCCGCGATCACGCACGCGCGGTCCCGGGTCGCGCGCTGAGCGACCTGGCTGCTGCCGGCGAGCGCCGCTGACGCGGCAAGGGGAGGCCGTACCATTGCGCGCTGGAGCGATACAACTTGGCGCGCATCAAATCAACCAACTTCGTCTTCCAGGCGGTGCAACTGGTGCGGCCCTGCGAGATCGTGGCGTTCCGGATCGCCGAAGCCATCCGGGCCGGCGATGTCAAGGTCGGTGAACGGCTGCCCTCGGAGCAGAACCTGTCGGAGCAACTCGGCGTCAGCCGGCCGACGCTGCGCGAGGCCATCAAGCTGATGGTGCAGGCCGGCGTGCTGAACGTGCGGCCCGGGTCGTCGGGTGGCATCTTCGTCATCAGTCAGACCGTGCCGCAGGAACTGTGCGGGTTGCCGCTGCCCGAGCTGCCGATGAGCGACATCGCCGGCGTGCTGGAGGCGCGCCGCCTGTTCGAACCGCACGTCGCGCGCATGGCCGCGGCCTACGGCACCGAGGCCGACTTTCGGGCCATGCGCGACGCCGTGGCGCTGAGCGAAGAGACCGGTGCCCCTTACCGGCGCCGACGCATCAGCCAGGAGGGTGTCGAGCTCATGACCATCGCCAGCACGCGCTTCAACATCGCCGTGGCGCGGGCCACGCAAAACAGCGTGATCGTGCAGATGATGGAGATCCTGCTGCGGCGCATGGAACCGGTGCGCATGCTGGCGCTGAGCGAGTTGCCCGACATCACGCTGTCGACCCGCACCCTGGCCAACTCGCTGGCGGCCATCGAGAGCGGAGAACCGGAGCTGATCGACAAGGCCACGCTGGAACGCATCGGCCTGCTCGAAGCGGCCTGGGAACGCGCCACCGGCCGCCGGCTGCGGCGCCGGCCCCTCTTGCGATTGGTGGCCGACGACCGCACGCCACCGGCCCCAGCGCCGCGCAGCCCGCCGAAAAAGCGCAGCCGCGGCACGTGAGGGTGTGCGGCGCCTGAAAAAGACGGGCAGGTTGGTTGCGTGTTGATTGGTATCAAAATATACTGAATTTGGTTGAAACGTGGATATTTGATTCAGGGCCTTTTCGGCCGACCAGGAGTCCGACGCCGTGCTGGAGCTGGAAAACGTGGTTCGAACCTTCGGTGCGCTGCGCGCCGTCGACGGTGTCAGCCTGCACGTCGGAAAGGCCAGCATCACCGGCCTGATCGGCCCCAACGGCGCCGGCAAGACCACGCTGTTCAACACCATCGCGGGCAGTCACAAGCCCGATGCGGGCGCCATCCGGTTGAACGACGCGCGCATCGACGGACTGCGGCCCGACCAGGTGTTCCACCGCGGCCTGGGTCGCACCTTCCAGATTCCGCGACCGCTCGGCACGTTGACGGTGCTCGAGAACATGCTGCTCGTGCCGGTGGACCAGAGCGGCGAGAAGTTCTGGAACACCTGGCTGCGCCGCGGCCGCATCCGCGTGCAAGACGCCACCAACCTCGAGAAGGCGCGCGAGGTGATCGACTTCGTCGGCCTGTCGCACCTGGCCGACGAGCCCGCACGCGTGCTGTCGGGAGGCCAGCAAAAGCTGCTGGAACTGGCCCGCATCCTGATGGTCGACCCGTCGATCATCCTGCTCGACGAACCGGCCGCGGGCGTGAACCCGGTGCTGCTCGAAAGCCTGGTCGAGCGCATCCAGACATTGCATCGGCGCGGCGTGACCTTCCTGCTGATCGAGCACAACATGGACATGGTGATGCAGCTGTGCAACCCGGTGATCGTCATGGCGCAGGGCAGGCTGGTCATGCAGGGCACGCCAGATGCGGTGCGCACCGATTCGCGCGTGATCGACGCCTACCTGGGAGACCAGCCTTGAACGGTGCTGCCGCGCATCTGCTCGCGGCCGAGTCGGTCGTCGCGGGGTATGTGCCCGACCTGCCGATCGTGCACGGCGTCAGCCTGGGTGTAGGGCCGGGCGAGATCCTCGTCATCCTCGGGCCCAACGGCGCGGGCAAGTCGACGCTGGTGAAATCACTGGCCGGCGTGGTGCCGATGTTCGGCGGCCGCCTGCGCCTGGCCGGCGAAGACATCACCGGCACGCCGGCGCACCGCCTGTCGGCACGCGGCATCGGCTTCGTGCCGCAAACCGCGAATGTCTTCACGTCGCTCACCGTCGACGAGAACCTGCGCATCGGCGGCTACCTGCTCAAGACCGGGTTGCGCGAGCGGCTCGACGCCGCCTACGCGCGCTTTCCCGACCTGGCCCAGCGGCGCCGGCACGCCGGCCATGCGCTGTCGGGCGGCCAGCGGCAGATGCTGGCCATCGCCCGCGCGCTCATGACGGCGCCGCGGCTGCTGCTGCTCGACGAACCCAGCGCCGGCCTGTCGCCGCTGATGGTGAGCGAGGTGTTCGGGCAGGTGCGCCAGATCGCGGACAGCGGCATCGCGGTGCTGATGGTGGAGCAGAACGTCAAGGCCGGCCTGCGCATTGCCGACCGCGGCCTGATCCTGGTGAACGGCCGTGCGGCCCACACGGGCGCGGCGGCGCAGTTGCGCGACGACCCGCTGATCGCGCAACTCTACCTGGGCAAGCATGCGGCGCCCGTCGCGGCCCATGCAGCGGTGGGGGTGTCGCCATGATCGCGCAGGCCATCGTCGACGGCTTCCTGAGCGGCGCGGTGGTCGCGCTGGGCGCCATCGGCGTCACCTTCAGCCTCGCCATCCTGCGATTCGCGAACTTCTCGCACGGCGACCTGCTGTCGCTCGGCGCGTATGCGGCGCTGTTCGTGCTGCTGATGGCGGGCAGCACGGTGCCAGGCGCCAGTGGCGCGCTGAGCACGCCCATCGGCCCGTTCTCCTTCGGATGGGGCTTGCCGCTGGCGATCGTGTTCGGCATGGCGGTGGCGGTGGCGATCTCGCTGCTGCTCGACCGGCTGGTGTACCGGCGGCTGCGCAAGCGCAGCGCCGATCCGCTGACCCTGGTATTCGCCTCCTTCGGCCTCGCCTTGGTGCTGCGCAACATCCTGCTCTTGCTGTTCGGGCCCGACCCGCACAACTACAGCAGCGAGATCCAGATGGCCGTGCGCCTGCCGGGGCGCGTGCTGGTCATGCCGGACCAGCTGCTCGTGTTCGGCGTCACGCTCGTCGTGCTGGCGCTGCTGTGGTTCTTTCTGCAGCACACGCGCTACGGCATCGCCATGCGCTCGGTGGCCGAGAACCCGATGCTGTCGAGCATTGCCGGCATCGACATCGCCGGCACCGTGCGGCTGACCTGGATCGTCTCGGCCACGCTGGCCGCGCTGGCCGGCGTGTTCTACGGCGTGACGGTGCAGGTGCGGCCCGAGATGGGGCTCAACCTGCTGCTGCCGCTGTTCACCGCCGCCATCATCGGCGGCGTCGGCAGCGTCAGCGGCGCGGTGCTGGGGGCGCTTCTCATCAGCCTCTGCGAGAACCTGTTCACGCTCGTCATTCCCAGCACCTACAAGCCGATGATCGCGTTCGTGCTGCTGCTGCTGGTGCTGTACTTCCGGCCGCAAGGCCTCATTGCGCCCAAAGGGCAGAGGTAGCCGACCGCCATGCTGTCGTACCTGATCTTCTTCGTCACGGTGGCCTCGATCCTGTCGATCGCCACGCTCGGGCTCAACCTGCAGTGGGGCGTCTCCGGCCAGTTCAACGCCGGCGTGGTGGGATTTGTCGCGGTCGGTGGCTATGGGCTGGCCATCTTGACCATGCCGGCGAGCGAGCAGCTCCTGGTTCGTCTCAACCTGCCGTTCGGCGTCGGCCTGGCCGCCAGCCTGGTGGTGTGCGCATTGGTGGCGCTGGTGGTGGGATTGGCGACGCTGCGCCTGCGCAGCGACTACCTGGCCATCGCCACCTTCGGCATCGCCACCTCGATCCAGCTGTTGGCCAACAACCTGGAGCCGCTCACGGGCGGCTCGCGCGGACTGGTCGGCATTCCGCGTCCCTTCGAGACCCTCGGCCCGCGCGGCTTCGCGCTCGGCTACCTGGCCATGGTGCTGGTGCTGCTCGCGGCTGTGTACGCGGGCTTGCAGGCGTTGCTGAACTCGCCCTGGGGCCGGGTGCAGCGCGCGCTGCGCGAGGACGAGACTGTGTGCGCGGCGCTCGGCAAGAACGTGGTGCGCTTTCGGCTCACCGCCTTCGTGCTGGGCGCCATGCTGATGGGGCTGTCGGGCGCGCTGTACGCGGGCTTCGTCGGCACCACCAGCCCGTCGGAGTTCATGCCGATCATGACCTTCCAGATCTGGGCCATGCTCATCGTCGGCGGCAGCGGCAACAACCGCGGCGCCATTGCGGGCAGCTTCGTCATCTGGGGTCTCTGGACCTTCTCCGGCATCGCCATCGTCTCGGTGCTGCCACCCCATTTCCAGGCGCAGGGCGGTGCGGTGCAGGCCATCCTGATCGGACTGATCCTGGTGGTGACGCTGCTGCTGCGCCCCCGCGGCCTGCTCGGCGCCAGGCACGCGACCTGACGGCGACGCCGGGATTTTTCTTTCTCCCTCAACAACCAAGGAGTCCGACATGACAGCTCTCAACAGATGGTGTGCGACGGGCGTCGCAGCGTTCGCGATGCTCGGCTCGGCGCAGGCACTGGCGCAGGATGCCTGCCCCAAGCTGGGCGGCGTGCTGGCCCTCACGGGCGCGCAAGGCGCCATCGGCAAGGTGATCGCCGATGCCGGTCGGCTCGCGCTCGACCAGGTCAACAAGGCCGGCGGCGTGAAGGGCTGCCAGGTCGAGTTCGCGTTGCGCGACGACACCAGCCAGCCCTCGGTCGGTGTCGATGCAGCGCGCTACCTGGTCGACGTGCAGAAGGTGTCGGCCATCGTCGGCCTCGTCGGCAGCGGCACGGCGCTGGCGGTCGTCAACTCGGTCTCGGTGCCCAACAAGGTGCCGACCATCGCGTGCTGCGCCGTCACACCCACGCTCACCAAGATGGCCCAGGAGGGCAAGACCGACGGCTACTTCTTCCGCACCATCCCGACCGCGCGCACCACCGCGCTGGCGCACGCGCAGGCGGTGCAGGACAAGGGCTACAAGAAGACCGTCATCATGTACATCAACAACGACTTCGGGATCGGCGTGGCACCCGACGCCAAGAAGGCCATCGAGAAGCTCGGCGGCAAAGTGGTGGACATGGTGGCCTACAACGAGAACCAGCCGTCCTACCGCTCCGAGGTGAACAAGGCGCTGGCGGCGGAGCCCGATTCGCTGGTGCTGGTCGGACTGTCGCAGGACGGCACCATCATCCTGCGCGAATGGTTCTCGCTCGGCGGCACGCCCAACGTGATATTGCACAACACGCTGCGGTCGATGGACGTCGTCAAGGGGATCGGCGAGCGCTTCCTGACCAAGGCAGTGGGCATCGACAACGGCCAGGCCTCGGGCCCGACGGCCGAGACCTTCAACAAGGACTTCACGGCTGCCTACAACCGCCCCGCGGTCGGCCCCGGCCTGCACACCATGTACGACGCCGTCGCCGTCACGCTGCTGGCGATGCAGGCTGCGCCCAAGCTCGATGGGCCGTCGATCCGCGACGCGCTGCGCGCGGTGCAAGACCCGGCCGGCATCGAGGTCGGCCCCGGCGTCGAAGGCCTCAAGAAGGGCCTGGATGCGCTCAAGGCCGGCAAGAAGATTCGCTACGTCGGCGCGACGGGCGCCTTCCGCTTTGACAAGAGCGGCGACGTGACCGGCCCGATGCTGATCTGGAAGCTGAGCAACGGCGAGATCGTGACCGAGAAGACCATCACGCTCGACCAAATGAACGCCCTCGAACAGAAGGTCGGGCTCTGAGCCCGTCGCAGGAAAGCAACCCATGACCATCGAAACCGTCACCCTGGCGCCGGGCTACACGATCTCGCGCGTCGCCAAAGGCAATTGGCAACTCGCCGCCAAGCACAGCGCGCCCTATGCGCAAGACGACGCCGTCGAGGACATGCGCCGCTACGTCGAGGCCGGCATCAACGCCTTCGACTGTGCAGACCACTACGTCGGGGTCGAAGACACCATCGGCGTGTTCCGCAAGCGCTATCCGGAGCTCGGCAAGACGCTGCGCGTGTCGACCAAGTACACGCCCGACATCGAGTTGATTCCGCGCCTGACGCGCCAGGACGTCGAAACGGCGGTCGACACCTCGCTGCGGCGCCTGGGCGTCGAGCAGCTCGACCTGGTGCAGTTCCATTGGTGGGACTACGAGGTCCCGGGCTGCGTGCAAGCCATGCAGTGGCTGCAGGAGTTCCAGAAGGCCGGCAAGGTCGCCCACCTGGGCGTGACCAACTTCAACGTGGCGCGGCTGCGCGAGATCCTCGACGGCGGCGTCACCCTGCTCACCAACCAACTGCAGTATTCGCTGCTCGACCGGCGGCCCGAGCGCGGCATGGTCGCGCTGTGCCGCGAGCACGACATCAAGCTGCTCTGCTACGGCACCGTGGCCGGTGGCTTCTTGTCCGACAAGTGGCTGGGCCAGCCGAGCCCGCCACCGCCCTTTGCCAACCGCTCGCTCATCAAGTACCGGCTGATCATCGAGGAGTTCGGTGGCTGGGAGCCCTACCAGGCCTTGCTGCGCGCGCTGGCCACCATCGCCAGGAAGCACGACAGCAACATCGCCGCTGTCGCCGCGCGCTACGTGCTGGACCGGCCGCAGGTGGCGGCCGCGCTGGTCGGCGCCAAGGACGCGCGCCACCTCGACGAAACGCTGGCGATCTTCAGCCTCCGGCTCGACGCCGAGGACCTGGCCAGCCTGAACGCGCTTTCGGATGCAGCGCCCGGACCCGGCGGCGACTGCTACGACATCGAGCGCGACAAGGACAGCACACACGCCAAGATCATGCAGATGAACCAGAACACGCACGGCGCGCCGGCCCACATCGACATGTCGCCGCCCATCACCGCCGTCGGCGCACGGGCCTGATCCGCAACCCCAGGAGACGCCATGAGCTCACTGAAACACGACCCGACGCAGCACGACGAATTCGAACTCTTCGACCTGCGCGTGGAAGTGGTCGAATCCGACAAGCCTTTCATCATGCATGTGAAGAAGGGCGATTACTTCGACGTCATCGGCGGGCGTGTGGTGCTGCCGGCCGACAACCCGAGCTTCTCGCTCTACGGCCTGCTGGCGGTGCTGCCCTTCATTCCGGCCAAGCAGCGCCCCACGCATCCCAACGACTGGATGACCTCCGACTGCCTGATCGCCAGCACCGACCCGGCTTGCGGGGCGCGCTTTCGGATCACGCGGCTCGCAAAGCGCTCGCTGCACCACGGCGATTTCAGCGTGGTGCCGCTGGGCGAAACCAACGGCTGACCGAGCGGACTGCGCATGAGCGAGGCCACGTTCCAGCGCAAGGCCGGCTTCTGTGCGCTGTGCCGTTCGCGCTGTGGCGCGCAGTACCTGGTGCAGGACGGGCGGCTGGTCGGCGTGGAGCCCTGGGCAGAGCATCCGACCGGCGGCGCGCTGTGCGCCAAGGGTCGCGCTGCCCCCGAGCTGGTGTATCACCCTCGGCGTCTGCGCAAGCCGCTCAAGCGCACCCGGCCGCGGGGCGACGACGATCCGGGCTGGGTCGAGGTGTCGTGGGACCAAGCGCTGGACGACATCGCCCTGCGGCTCGGGACCATCCGCCGCGAAAGCGGCGCGCACGCCGTCGCCTTCTCGTGCGCGTCGCCCGGCGCGACCGCACTGTCCGACAGCCTGGACTGGATCGAGCGCCTGATCTTTGCCTTCGGCAGTCCGAACTTCCTGACCGGCGTCGAGATCTGCAACTGGCATCGCGACCACACGCACGCGTTCACCTTCGGCGCCGGCATCGGCATGCCCGACTACGCACGATCGGACCTGGTCCTGCTCTGGGGCTTCAACCCGGGCAACGTGTGGCTGGCGCAGGCGAATGCGGTGGCCGCCGCACGGGCGCGTGGCGCGCAACTGCTGGTGATCGACCCGGCGCACACCCGCCATGCGCGCGACGCCGACCTGTGGCTGCGCCTGCAGCCGGGCACCGACGCCGCGCTGGCGCTCGGGCTCGCGCGCGGCCTCATCGAAGCGGGCCGCTACGACGATGATTTCGTGCGGCGATGGAGCAATGCGCCGCTGCTGGTGCGCCACGACAACGGCGCGATTCTGACCGAGCGCGACCTCGACGCCTGCGCGGCGACCGATCTGCCGCTCGGATGGAGCCTGGCCGAACGCGGCGTGTTGCCGATCGACACCGCGGCGGCGTTGCCGGCCGACGTGGCGCGACAGCTGGCCTTGCGCGGCAGCTTCGAAGTGCCATCCCGCGACGGAACGATCGGCTGCAGTCCCTCCTTCGAGCACTATGCGGCGGCCTGCAGCGACTACACGCCACGGCGCGTCGAGCAACTCACCGGCATTCCGGCCGCTCAGGTCGAGGCGGCGGTCCTCGCCATCGGCAAGGCTCGGCGCGTCAGCTATTTCTGCTGGACCGGCATCAGCCAGCACATCAACGCCACGCAGACAGACCGGGCCATCGCGCTGCTGTACGCACTCACCGGCTGCATCGATGCGCCGGGCGGTAACTTGCTGCTGCAGCGTCAGCCCGTGAACCGCGCCAACGACCGGTCCCTGCTGGCCGAAGCGCAGGCGCGGTTGGCGCTGGGCCTGGACCGGCGCCCCCTCGGGCCGCCGGCCTTCGGCTGGACGCTCGGGCGCGACTTTCACGACGCCGTGCTCACCGGTCAGCCGTACCGGGTGCGGGCGCTGGTCGGCTTCGGTGCCAACCTGCTGATGTCGCAAGCCGATACGCCACGTGCCCGCGCTGCCCTGCAGGCGCTGGAATTCCAGGTGCATTGCGACCTGTTCGAAACGCCGACCGCGCGCCATGCGGATTACCTGTTGCCGGTCAACACGCCGTGGGAACGCGAAGGGCTGCGCGTCGGCTTCGAGATCGATGCCGCGGCCGAGGAACTGATCCAGCTGCGCCAGCCGATCGTGGCGCAGGACAGCGGCGACGAGGCGCGGTCGGACCTGGAGATCGTGTTCGCCCTGGCTATGCGCCTGGGCCTGGGCGCGCAGTTCTTCGGCGGCGACATCGAGCAGGCGTGGAACCATGTGCTGTCGCCCCTCGGGCTCACGACCGCGCAGTTGCGGGCCCACCCGGAAGGCATTCGCGTGCCGGTCGCGCAGCCGCCGCGCAAGTACGCCGAGCGCTTGCCCGACGGTTCGGTGCGCGGTTTTGCGACGCCGAGCCGGCGCATCGAGTTCTATTCGCCGCAGCTGCGTGCGCATGGCTATGCGCCGGTGCCTGCGGTGCTGGATCCGCTGCGCAGCGTGGCGCTGGACGCGCAGGAGCTGGAAGACTTCCCGCTCACGCTGAGTTGCGCCAAGAGCGGCTACTACTGCCAGAGCCAGCATCGCGGCCTGGCCTCGCTGCGCCGGCGTGAACCCGAACCGCATGCGCGCCTGCATCCGGCGTTGGCCAGTGCGCGCGGCCTTGTCGAGGGCGACTGGTTCGTGGTTCGCACGCGCAATGGGCAGGCGCGCTTTCGCGCGCGCCTCGACGACGCGCTAGAGCCGCGCGTGGTGATGGCCAGCTTCGGCTGGTGGCAGGACTGCGACGACCTGGGCCTGGCCGGCGGCGATCCGCTGGCTGTCGGTCACAGCCATTTCAACGCGCTCGTCAGCACGGAACACATGGACGCGTTGTCGGGCTCGATCGCGCTGCGCGCCTTTCCGTGCCAGATCGAGGCCGACCTGTCCGTCCGGGGCCGCGCCTGGGCGGGCTGGAAGGCATTCGATGCGCGGGTGATCGCGCGGACGGGCGGCGATGTGATCGAGATCGAGCTCACGCCGCAAGACGGCAGCGCGCTGCCCGGATACCGAGCGGGGCAGCACGTGCCGCTGGCCTTCGAGGCAGGCAACCTTCGCCTCGAGCGCAGCTATTCGCTCACGGGCGCCGCGAGTGCCGATGGCCTGCGCAGCTATCGCATCGCGGTCAAGCGAAATGCTTTGAATGACGGACTGTCGGCGCGCCTTCACGAGGCGCTCGCCGACGGCGGTGCTGCAGCGGTGCGCGTGGCGCTGCAGACGCCGCGCGGGCGCTTCCTGCTGCCCCTCGCACAATCGGTGCCGGTGGTGCTGGTGGCAGCGGGGATCGGCATCACGCCATTTCTCTCGATGCTGGAAACCCTGGCGGCCAGCGACGCGCAGCGAGCGTCGCCGATCGTGCTGCTGTACGGCAGCCGCGACGGCGTGCACCACGCCTTCGCGTCCCGCCTGGCCGCGCTGGTCGAACGCCTGCCGAACCTGCGCATCGTCGATGTCTACAGCCAGCCAGGTGCCGCTGATCTGCCGGGGCGCGATTTCCAGCACGCGGGCCGCATCGGCGCGCACCTGGTGTCGCCGTCGTGGATCGCGCAGCAGGCCCGCTTCTACCTGTGCGGCCCCGAAGCGATGATGCGCAGCATGCAGATCGACCTGGTGGCACGCGGCGTGCACCGCTTCGCCATCTTCAGGGAAAGCTTCCAGCCGGCCATCAAGCTCGATACGCTGGCCGGCCCCTTCAGCGTCGGCTTCAGCCGCAGCGGCCTTTCCGTGCAGTGGACACCCACCGACGGCAGCCTGCTCGCGCTCGCTGCGCGGCATGGCCTGGTGCTGCCCAGTGGATGCCGGGTCGGCCAATGCGAAAGCTGCCTGCTGCGCGTCGTCGCCGGCCAGGTGACGCATCCTGTGGATGTGGAGCTGGCCGAGGAGGGTACTTGCCTGGGCTGCGTCGCCATTCCCGCCGGCGACCTGGTGATCGATGCCTGAATCCATGCCTGGCGCACAACGCCGTCTCGGCCTGATCGGCTGCGGCCGCATCGGCCTGCCCATCATCGAATGCTGGAACGAGGGCGGCTTGCCGGGCTGGACCATCGCCGGCGTGCTCGCGCGCGGATCGCACCAGCGCGGCGCGGTGCGTAGCACCGACGACGCGGACACCTTTTTCGCCACGCCCTTCGACCTGGTCATCGAAGCTGCCGGCCCGCCGGCATTGGCTGCGCACGGCGCGCGGGCGCTGCGGCTGGCAGATGTATGGACTGTCAGCGCCGCGGCGCTGGCCGACCCTGTGCTGTTCGATGCGCTGCACGTCGCCGGCGCGCAGGCCGGCCATCGCCTGCGGGTGATGCCGGGCGCCATCGCCGGGCTCGACGGCGTGGCCATGGCCTCGGTGGATCCGCAGGCCGTGCTTCGGCTCGACATCGACCTGCTCCCGGGGCCGGGTCCGCGTGCGCTCGTGTTTTCAGGCAGCGTGCGAGAGGCTGCCTTGCGCTTCCCCGATAGCGTCAATGTGGCCGCCGCTGCCGCGCTGGCCGGCCCTGGCCTGGACAAGGCGCGGATCGACGTTTACCACCCGGGTCCGGTGCCGCAGCACCGCTTGGCCCTGAGCATCACCAGTTGCTTTGGTATCGTGCAGGCGTCGGTCGAGCCGCTGCGCGGCCCCGGTGTGCACCCCGTGGCGGCCAGCTTGATTGCCGCCCTGCGCGCCGAGCTGCAAACAATCAGGGCCGGTTGAGAGGGCTGCTCAGGCCGGGGCATGCCACAAGAATGCTTCTCGGCCACAGGGTTGAGCACGGTGCGCTATCGGCATCAAGGTTGAGGACGCGCACACGTACGTCGCGCATGAGCCGCTCGAGGTCTGCGCGACGCGACACGCGTCATGCCAACGCGCTGTGGGGATCCAGGGACGCCAAGGCATGGTCAAGCGCTTGCACGGCGTCTTGGAAGCGACCGTGGCGAGCCAACCAAGACGCTTTGTCCAACACGGCGCGCGCCCTGGCGGTCGGGACGCCGGCGCGATCGCCCAAGCGGCGGCGTGCGGCGCGGATAGTCTCCAGGGCCTTCGCGTCATTCCCGCAATAGAGTTCGACACGGGCCCTGCGGATGTCCGCGACCGCTTGCCGCGGAACGGGACGCGTGGCGGCGACCGCATCGTCCGGCAAGTAGGTGCCGGCGCTCAGCAGCGCACCGACGAGACTCAGCATCGAAGTTGATCTGAACATGATTGACCTCCGCAAACAACGTGGGATGCGTGTCACTGTGCGCAGCGGGGGTGTCGCCCGTGCTTCCAATTTCAGGCCGGGTGTGACAAATGCCATCTGCCGCCGACGGTGTGCGATTCGGAGCGGCTAGGGGCAACGCGCGGGGCAGATCGGAGGCGGCGCGCATCGCGGTCGGCGATACACGGCCGTCGATCGAATCGCTCTTGGCAGTCAGGCCGGTTTCGTGTCCGCGGTGACGGGTGCAGCCAACAGCTGGTGAGCCAGCGTTTGCTGCTGCAGCGCGATGCGGAGCGGAGCATCGCGCGAACGCAAAGCACTACCGTCTTGCCTTGATTCGCTTGCTGGCGATTTGCGCGTGTCGTGACGCAATTTCGGCTATGCGTTTCCGCACGCCATGGCCTGGAAGTGGACGTTTTGCCAAGAGTGGCTACGGCTGGGCGGTGCGGCGAAAGACCACGCACAACTCGCGCAGTGGGCTTCGCTCTCCAAGAAGCTGGCCGACGAGATCGTGTCGCGCAGCCAGGCCGTGGTGAAGCAGTGGCCCAAGATCGCCGACAGCCTGAAAGTTCGTGGTCGAGAGCAGGAGCGGATGGCTGCAGCGTTTCGGCGCGCCGGCTGATCAGGCGATCTGCTAGCTTCGGAAGAACAGCGTCCAGAAGCGCGTCACGCCAGCGGTTCGAAGCCAGGGGCCTGATCCATCTCAGAGGGCTTGTAGATTGTGTGCTGCGCCGCGGGACTGAGTGCGTCCGCGACCACCAAAAGACGCCAGAGCTGCTCACGCGTTGAGCACGCGCGTTCGTCGCTCGTCAGCCGGAATTTGGGCCATCCCGCGGAGGTGCCCTTCACCGCGACCTTCAGCAGAGTCTCGCCCTTCGCGTTCGACACCTCGATGTCGTAGCCGAGGTTCCGAGTGGTCACATCCTCGGCGTTGTAGCCGTAGCCCGTGAAGTGACGCGTCACATAGCCCATCGCGGCGGCCTGGACCTCTTCTCGCGAGGCTCGGTCAGGAACCGCAAGGCCCGGCTCACCCTCATCCGGAACGCTCACGCGCGCTCTGGCGGCCTGGATTTCCGCCCCTGAAGGAACCCAGCCGCGCGGGCCGCGGACCAGTACCGCCAGCTGGTGGTCAGGCTCCCAGGTTGCGACGTGCCATTCGTCGTCATCGCGCACTCGAGTGGAAACCTTCGCGCTCCTGCTGCTCTCCAGTTCGACGATAGGGACTCGGTTGGTCTGCAGAACGGCCCGGAAGCCCTGGCCTGCGTCAAACGTCCGTTTGAGCAATGCAAGGCGGTCTTTGGCGCGCTGGATCTGGTTGAGGGTGCGTGCGCCACCGCCTGCTCGATGCTGCGTATCCAGCGACTCGAGGTAGAACCAGCGTCCACCGGCACCGACACTCACGTACTCAGCCCAGATGGTGGCAATGACGTTGTCGCCCGTCGCCAGCCAGGCGTACTCGTATGGTTTTTCCCGCGCGTCGAACACCCCCATCTTGGCGACGATCTCCACCGGAGTGAGCCGCGGTCCTGACAGTCGCTTCTCATTGATGACAGCGAGTACCTGTGGCGCGACTTCCTTGTCCATTCAGTGGGCTTCTTGCGAGTTGGGGCCTTGGCAGTATGCCGTATCCGTTGCCGACACCGTCGACGGCCTGATGGCGCCACTTGGGCCGCGCTGCTCCCACCACCATGTAGCAACGCAGCCTTTAGCAATACTGGTCCACGACTTGCATGATCCAAAGCCATGGTTGCCAATCGCGTGAGCGCCTCGAACCAGTTGGGCTTGGTCCTGGACCCGTCGACCAAGCAACGCGCGTTTCGCAACGGGAGGGACCGCTCCTGCATGCGATCGAGTCATCGGCCGGTCGTGCTGACAAGCGATCCTGACCGGGCCTGCCTGCGCATTTCGCCTGACCTGATCCGCAATGCCTGAGATTGATCTTTCCGCGCAGAAAGCGGCGGTTCGCAGCGTTCTTGCCACCCATGGAATTCGCCGGGCGTTGGCGCTCCTCAACGACAGGACGCAGTACCGATACACGGCCATCTACAAGTTGAGCGGCGATGCGCTGCGCGCAGAGCATGTCTTCGACCGCGCCTGCGAATACCGCACCTGGCTGAAAGCCGTCCCGCTGGACAAGAGCTTTTGCCAGCACGCGATCGAGCAGGGCGAATTCGTGACCAGCCACGTCTCCAAGGACGAGTCCCTGGTGAACTACCGGCCCTATGTCGGTCTGGTCGAGTCGTACTACGGGCGGCTGCTGACACGGGATTCCGGGCCGCCCTATGGCACGTTCATCCATTTCGACCTGGAGCCGCGCAGCATTGACGCGCAGGAAGTCGCGTTCCTCCAGCAAGTGACACCGCTGTTTCTCGATTACCTGGACTGACTTGCGAAGGCACGAGACAGTGCGCTCTTTCGGTGCGACGTGCCCATCGATGGCATCGACCGCCACCCCGTCGTGAACCGGTGCCGTTGCGCATCTCGGTACCTTCCGCGGTTGCCGCTGTCGCATTGAAGGCCGGGCCCATCCACAAGAAGATGTCAGGCCCTGCGCGCGTGCTGGGCTGGCTAGGTCAGAATCTGGCCAGGAGCCGCTATGAAATGACCCGCGCGGCCAACCGGCGACGGTGTTGGTACTTCTTCGAAAGTTGGATCGAATGAAAATTGAAGTCAATCGTCAAGCATGTTGCTCGCAGGATGACCAGATGGGGCCGCTCGAAAAAGCGTTCGAGCTGCACGAGCAATGCAATCTTGACGACTTTCTGGCTGCCGTCCTGGGCTCGCGCTTTCTGCAGTTCTCCTCAACCCATACCGAGTTGAGCTGCCGCATCGACGGCAAGGAAGTGGCGCGAGTTTTCAGCCCTTACGAAATACCTGAACGGAAGACTGAATTTGTTGCCCCGCCCGACACCCAGGTTCGAGCCATAGCAACAAACCGTGCGGTTGAGTTTGTTTTCGACCGCGCTTGAGAGTGGCTATCGTCGCGCTTCAGGCCAAAAGCGAGGCGCTTAAACTGGCACCGACCATGATCCTTCGAAATCCTGCCCTCATCCGTCACTGGCATGCCCATGTGTATTTCGATGCGCTGTCTCGGCAAGATGCATGGACGCTGCGCGAAACCATAGAGGTCGAGCTTGCAGGCCGCATGGAGATGGGGCGCTTTCATGAAAAACCTGTCGGACCGCACCCTATGTGGAGCTACCAGTTGGGCGTTGCCACAGTTGACTTCTCGCATGTCGTTGGCTGGCTGGCACTCAACCACGGCTTGCTCGACGTCTTTATCCATCCGAACACGGGTGACGAACTCCGCGACCACCGGGATTGCGCATTGTGGCTGGGCAAGTCCCACGTCCTGAACCTGGCTGCCTTCCTGAGCTGAGCTTTCGGCGGACTCTCGACGACGCTTGCCTTCATTCACCACGTCGCGAAAGTGGGGCGCTCCTTACGCTTGCCGCTGCCCCGCACCTTGATTCGCTCGATGCTGGAAAGAAAGCCCATGCCCATTCGGTTGCTCCTTGCGTGCACCCTCAGCTTAGCGGAGGGTCGTCCGGCCTGGACTTGCCGGTGCGCTCTGCGAACCAGTTGGCGTACGGGGTGTTGCGCACCAGGCGGCGGTTGAGGTCCGGCGCGCCGTCGGTCCACCAGACCGGGCCGCGCTCGCCCAGGGCGAGCTTGGCGGCGTTCACCAGGCCTCGGGCCTGGCGCCCCGCAGCGGCTTCGCCGCCGCG
>Ga0307515_10002771_pt1 | contig 37376 bp, 38 predicted proteins | sample 17_EM_MG_FD_194513 | JGI IMG/M metagenome (GOLD analysis project Ga0307515, IMG submission 194513) | Populus trichocarpa ectomycorrhiza microbial communities from riparian zone in the Pacific Northwest, United States - 17_EM | ecosystem: Host-associated > Plants > Roots > Unclassified | place... | reverse complement strand
AGGATCTGCCACAAAGCACCCATCCAGGTATATAAAGTGCTTCCCCCCCCTCCCCAATGTTCCAAAGGAAAGAAAACCACAGTACTGTACCATCCATCTCCCTCTGTACACCGACAACTGCGCCCTATATTGACATCTCAACAATGACCAACAACCAACAACCAACATGACGTTAACATCGATCATCGACAACACAGTAGCATTCAGCGTCTCCATAGATTTCGAATCGTCTCTGACCACTTCCACCGCTGCTTCGAGTCTCAACTTCGCCACCACAGCCACCACCACCTCAGCCACTACCACCACAGCCACCACCACGGCAGCCCCCACCACGGCAGCCACCACCTCCGCAGCCACCACCACAGCCTTTACTATGCTTACACCCTCCTTGGACATCTCTACTATCGCTAGCGACCTCTCTCCAGTAACCCTTTGGTCACAGACACTATCACACCTCAGCAGCAAATTCTATTCCGATAGACCTGTCGGATCGCTACAAAACACCATGTAAATCGCCGCTCGAGAGCTCTTCCCCCATAACCAAGCCAATTTCATGCTCGGGATCAATGACCCCTGTGGCAACATGACCGATGCCACCAACACCCAGGTCACTTGGCTTTCGAACTCCGCGGAGAGAAACCTTGCCTAGAAGAAGTTGATGTACAAGCGATACAATGACTTCCTTAAGGCTCTCAACAGCTCTGGCAGGATGAGGGAGATGATAACACAATGTCACTGTGCCCAGCGGAGGAAAACATTGGCAACAAAGAAGCTGGGAGACCTCTGTCAACACTATCCTGAACTCCAGGCAATCCGAAGCTACTCCAGCAGAAGTGAGAAGTGGATGCGATTAACCGCGATCGCCAACCCAACATCCATGGATCCAGGGTTAGCAAAAGGATGGCTCAATTGTGCATACATCAACCTTGTCACCAAGCTAAACCAGAAGTCGAAAATGAAGAAGTGGTATGCTTCCGGCAACTTCCAGCCAGCTACAATGTTATGGGATATTGGCTGCCCTCAGCTGGAAGAAGAAATCGACTAGGAAGCTATGGGTCAGAAATGGTACCGGGAGTTAGTAATGCCACTTACTTAGTACCCTGGCATGGATGACCACAATAACACAAATTGACTTCATACCATCTCCCCATCAGTAACCCCTGCCAACCATGGGATACAACCTGATGACCAAGGGACACTGTCTGCCGAGCACGGGACACAGCCCACCGCCCACCGACTGTGGGATACCACCTCCCGACCACGGGTTACTCGTACCACCTCCATCCGCCGATAAGAGCAAGATGATTCCACTGCGAACCCAATCAACCCACCGAAAAGACAAGGAAATGGATGGGGGTAACGTTGGAGGACATCTGATGGCCCTGGCCGATGATAGATCTGAGGATGAAACCAGCACTCCCACCGAGAAAAACGCAGGTGGGATTCCGCAAGCACTGACCGAAAGAGGCGCCGGAACATACCCGCCAGCGCCCACTGAGACAGAGGCTGGTACGACCCTACCACCACCCACTGAGAAAGAGGCAGAGATGACCTCGCCTGCTCCCACTGGGACAGAGGCTGGTACAACACCAGAGATGCCTACCCTTCTCAAGCAGAAGGGCACCCTAAAGTCCGACATGCCTGTCACTCCTAGAAGCAAAAGTAGCAGTTCCGACGAGGACGATGGCACTGTGCATGAAGAATACATCAGCTGCTTCCTAGAATAGCATGACCTCAACCACGACTTGAGAAGAATGTTGCAGGACGAGATGAAGATCTTTGCACACCACGAGAGAAATGTTGGGAAAAATGCCGTACCTATCATCCAGGAAGCAGTAAACAAAGACCTTACGTTTTATATCGTGGCCCAGGCACAAGTCACAGCAGCCTTGTATGTGATGCATGAGGGGATAGTGCATTTCGATACTCCGCTTGGCAACATCTCGTACTTTGCCAGTGGTCAAGGACAAAGGAAGACAGACAAAGAGGGTGGCAGGAGAAAGTGGATGCACAAGCAGTGAGAGTCTTTATGTTTTTCCTTTGAGTTTATGGTTTTCCTTTGGGTTTATGGTTGTCCTTTGGGTTTATGGTTCTCCTTTGGATTTATGGTGTTCCCTTGAGTGGATGGTTTTCCTTTGGGTCTACGATTGTATCTTTCCTTTCGGTTGATGTCATGCTTATGTTCTTTCGGGTCTGCGTATATGGTTATATGGAAGAGGTGAGGTTTGCTTTGCACACAGTGGCAGGGAGGCTTTGTGATGGGAAAATCTGTTTCTCACCACCACCACCGCTTCTCAGCTTCGCAGGGGACTGAGCAACAGCGGCTGTACGGAGATCCATGGATGATGGAGATGGACTGGGCGATTGCTGCGGACGGAGATACAGGAGTGAGGGAGAGGGTAGGAGTGACTGGGAGTATTTATTCGGGAGACCATGGGGTATATCGCACCTCAGGTTGTATCATCATATCATATATCGAACTACACACCCTATCTTTCCCAACTTTTGATCTCACTCGCTCTTGCCGAGATTTCTTTGATTCTCAAGCGCAGGTAGTATCATATTTTCTCACCCTCTTCCTAAGCTTCTCTAACCAGAGCTGCGTTTTGTGGTGGATTCCTGTTGGATTGCCGTGAGAGGTGCGGCAGAGTGTTGATGATGGGCTCGCTGCCTTCTAGCTCCGCCGTTTCACCACACCATTGTTGATCTGGGCCACCATCAAGCCCTTCCTCAAATGACATTGGTAGTGCAACACCTTCAACCACAATGAATGGAATACGCTCCTTTCGTTCTGAAATTACATTATGTTCAACCCACTCAGCAATCAGTGGCATCGTCATCCAATCATCCTGTCGATGGTTAAAGAATACTGGTTGACACAATTCTATGGTTGCATTCATCCGTTTCATTTGCACTTCAGTTTCTCGGTTAAATGATATTAACATGCTTCATTCAATACCCTAGTGGGTGTACAACTGTCCGCAAAACATTCAGGCACTCTCAGGTCCTCAGTCCAAGAAGATCGTTACTTGGAGTACATGAATGCATACCGACTGTTGTAACAACAATGCAGCCAACCCACCGGCATCAATTGTTTTATTGCAAGAAATGAATTGTCCAATCTCTGAAGCTTATTGACTACAACCCAAATTGCATTGAACAATTCACATTCTGCTAATCTCCATACACAGTCCATGAACATATCTTTCCGAGGTCTCTCTGGGACAGAAAATGGTTGAAGAACTGCAAATGTCAATTGTTGTGTGCTCCCTGACCTCTGGCAGCTAATGCTATTCCAGAAGTATTGAACAACCTGTTTCCGCATATCCTGCCCGTAGTACTGTGAGTCCAAGAGGCCAAAGGTTTTGGCTGATCACAGATGTTGTCACAGCCCAAGTCGTGAGTGATAGGAATTGATTGAGAGGAATCAGTCTTACGAAGAAATTGGTGGGACAGACATGCAGAGATGTGGGACGACACTTGGATAGCGGAAGGATTGTTTGGAACAATAACGATGTGGTCTGAGGTGTTGCGATATCGGATGATATGGCGTGGTTGTGTTGATAACATTCAGGTTTGTGGTGTGTAAGATCATGAGGCATGATTCGCATAGTACATTGGAGGATGGTCGATGATTCAGGGGTGGCAGATGAACTGTATATAAGGAGCGGTTGCTAGGTGTTGGAAGATTTCGTTTTCTTTTTTCTTTACTAATTCGCCTGAATAGCAACGCAACAGACGACTATGAAACAGTTTCGACTCTTGTCTTGTCTTGATTTCTCGAACCAAATTCAACCACGGTTGTCTTTCTTTACGATATTGCATTATTGTTCCCAATATTGTCTACTTCCAACCCTACCTGTTACTCTAGAACTAGTACCCACATTCAGTACCCGATGTTGAATGTGCATACCTCCGTTGACTGGGTCCAAGAATTGTTCTGAACCTTGCTTTCTAACTTGTTGGGTTTATTGCTGCTACCAATGTTGGATACACATTTGGGATGATTGTATGAAGGTTCAGTCACATTTTAACGGATTTGATATCGATCAATATCCCCAGTGATCGCCATATACGGATGCCACAGTACGACAGTCACTGTACCTCTGGAACGAATTGGGTTGACCTCACCAGAACCTGCTGTCTCGTTTTTGAGCCCGAACCATTCAATCTTTTTGATAGTTTCGATACTATACTCAAAGCATCTTTCAAAGAGGAACCAGTGGGAGCTCATTTTGTTGAATAATCAGATGTCCCCTCCCCATGGAATACTTATTGGACAGATGCAGCAAGGGAAGGTGGGGGTCTGGATAGTAACACCTAGGTTTTCGGACAACATTGGACCACGTATATGGGGGTACATCGTAGGCGGATTACTGACTGTAATCCTGGGAAGCCTTGCGATTGTGAAGGACACAATTGTGTAGGAGCAGAATCCATGATTAGGCACACAGCAGCAGCGGCAACAACAGCTAAGTCCTTTGGCATTCCCCTTATCATCGTCATCCCTCCAACTCTCTCCCCTTCCGAAATAGATCCATATAATTTGCACTGGAGGATGTGCCATGTTGGCTGTGATGTCTGGATCCGAGCAACAGGACCAAGTGGCCCTAATTTCAGCCGCAGATCAAGCTCTCACATGAGAAGTCATCAACAGGAGCCTACTTGGGATGGTATTCGAGGGACCCCAGGAAATGTTATGGAAGGCAGAGGAGGTCAAACTGTAGGTACCATTATGAACGGAACCTGCAGAGATCGTACGGAGGCTATGTATTCACCCGGGGAGTACCCAATGTGTTCCGATCCCACAGGGCGAACCGCTTGAAGTCCTGCTTACTCGCATATTGGCTATCATCTGCCTGACACGTCAGTTGCATTATGTAGTCAATGTGTCCAGTCCCGCTTAGCTCAGTTCAGTTGGTGAGGTAAGAAATCACTGGCATCTTTACCCCTGAAGGGTTAAGGCTAGGCCTAGGTTATTGCATCATCAAATCATTTCAACCATAGTATGCAAACTTTCAATGAATCCGCTAACAATAAGGCCCGCTATCAAATCCGCATGAGGCTCATATGCACCCGCTAAGGATTATATGTAGAGACTTGCAACATCTTTTCAGACAGGTGTTATGTACCTTGGTATTATAAACCCGAATGTTTATCCTGATGTCACTAAGTACTAACACCTCTGCCATGGGAAAACCCCTAACAACCATTGGCAAAATGTAAATCAGTCCAGAAGCCACATGCACACTTCCCAGTCACTCTGGTCGACTACACCAGTGCTCCTTAGTAATTGCAGATTCTCTGAGGCCCCACTGGAGGTAAGCAAGGAGCTCTCAAATTCTTTAAGAGCACTCTCAGATGCTTATCAAGGTACCTCCTTTCAGGTTGGTGCATTCGGGATGCTACAATATTTGACTAATATGAAAGTCAAATTTTGGGGCAGCTGAGAACTGGGTGCAGGTCTATAGGAGACTTCAAGAGCAGCCGAGACCTTCTGCACAGCCCTGCAGGACAATTAGTGCTGTATTCTCCCAGCGGAGGTTCTTAGGGTTCCATAACCACAAGGTATTTCATCTATCTTTGTAGTCTTGGTTACAGTCACATGATTCATTACATCATAATATGGCATGTAATATCTATTGAAGTCTGTCTCTATATATACATGTAGTCAATCTGAATGAAGACAGTACTAGAGCATAATGGGAGGAGAAGCTCGGGACACCAATTCAGAGACCTTATGAATGCCCTTGGAGGCCGTGATTATGTGAAGGTAGAGATGTAGTTGTAGGCCATGATACAGCAAGTTTGGAGATGCACATGGAGGCCAAAATCAAGTGAACTCAGTGGAACACTTGGAGGCCATGATCAGGTGAACATAGAGGCCATAATCAAGAAAGATTCTGGATGTGATTGCATGCTGAGATCGAGCAAACTAAGAGGCCATGATTGAGCAAGATGCAACATGGGATTGGATACTGAGATCGAGTGTACTCAGGGATGGGCTTGGAGGTTGTAATCTAGCTGGTATGGAGAAACACTTAGAGGCCTCAATCATGCGAACTTAGAGACCATGATTGAGCGAATTTGGAGATGCACTGGACCCCATGATGGTGTGAACTTGCATGCCTGGATCGAGCAACTTTGCCAATGGACTTGCGGGCCATGCTCGATCAAGTTTGGATGGATCCTTAGAGAAAGTCGATCTAGCGGTGGTAGATTGGGAGTGATGCATGATGTGAGCTGAGACTCTTCATCTGCAAAATGTAAAATGGTTTGGAAGTCACAACTGAACAACTCCGCAACTCTGAACGGCCACACTGATCCTTCCAGATGCTCCCAGATGCTCCCAGATAGGCTGAGTGCAGAGTGATGTGCTCTCAGGTGCTCTGAGACTACTCCACCGGTGCTCCTGAATGTTGCGGGAGTTGTGGAACAGAATACAAGAATATCCTGAGCAGGGTATAGTTGCCTACAAAATGCTACTGAATCAAACAATTAGGATGTGCAAATTTCAGAGATATTGGGAGTATTGACATAGTCTGCAAGACTATTCCGATGCATCTCGAACCTGGAGCCGTACCCTCCCGGAATGATGATTCCAATGCTTATATCAAGTATTTCAATTCAATTAACCATCTTCCTCCTGCACACCTTGATTCAGGCATTGTAACTTAATATACAGTCCAGTAGGTATCTAAATCCACATGAGTATTTACAAGCCATACGCTAGCGATCCTATCTGATGCAGCATTCTCTTGCACCAAATGTGCTGGTCCAACAATTGCTCCAACAGGTCCAATATGCATCTTGTGAGTCTGTTTCACAACCCAGATGAACCATTTAACACAATCAGTGCTACCATGTGGATTGTTGTACATTGGTGGGATCACCTTCACATATTCTTGAGCTTCAGGAGAAAATATCCACTGTTGAGTCGTCTGGCACCTCTCAGAACAGGTTGATATCGTGTGTCTGGCAGGCAGGAGCTCCTGAGAATGGAGGATCTGATTCGGTGTAGTCCAGCTAGAGTATAATAAAGGAAAACAAGGAACTTGGCCTTGGAAGGTGTTATCGAGGTCACTTTCTGTATATTGGACCCAGATGTTATGAGATCCAGGCATGATCCCTTGGTTGGCATTGGATTATTCTACCTTGCAATCAAGTCCCAGACGATCAACCAATGCCGGGCAGTGAAATGGATGACAGTAGTACGACAGCCAATTCTGAAGTTTAATCAATATACTGTCATTGAGTACATTCCGTTCATATCCAAGCACCAGTCCACTAACTTCATGTCCGCAGTCCTCTTCAACTTGTGCACGGAATGGTCGTCTAAAATTGGGAATTCCAAAATCATCTGATACATCTCTGAGTGAGGTTATTTCGATACTTCTGCACACTCCGTGGACATGAGTTTCTCTCAAATGATATACCTGTTGTGATAAGGGGCAGAAAGATGGATCGTCCTAACGATTCTGGAGGGGTAAATGATGAGCTCGGCGAGTATCTTGTGGTGTATTGGCAGCAGATAGTCAGTTGAAATCATTTGCAGAGTCAATACCATATCAGCCTTGCAGAGCAAGATATGAGAGTGTCACTTCCATATAGTCAAGACTGGTAAACCGGTAATTGTGATTGAGCCTCTGTCGAATGTAATTAATATTCGGTGTACATCGATATGCCTTTTCACATTGCCCATATGCAGGCTTTTGGAAACATCGGAGGTGAAATTGTCAACAGAACCCATTCGCCAAATTCACTGTCATATGTGGCTCGCGAGGTGCAGCATTGGATAGCTGAAATGCATCAGACACCGTTCGATGGTTTTCCGGAGCACCTGACTGCAGATTGTGTACCACATAACTTCAGATTTGATCCAGCGGATGGGTAATTCCTTGTTGAACCATATCTGGTCTGTCAAACTGATTCTACAAATCTCTCTCTCCAGCTGACTCACAACGCAGTCTGCATCAGCGATACACCTGGCGGTGGCTTCAGTCTCAGCATCAGATAGATTGATGTCAAATTCCATATACTTGTTCACCGTTATGTTTACCACCTCATAAAGCTCATCTTTTGCAGCAGTCTTCTTTTGAGCAAGTTATTTGGTGAATGTGCTTCTGGGACCGGTTGCTTTAGTCCTGACTTCTTGCAATCGTTGTTGCACATGATGTTGGAATAATCAATCGAATAGCTTGCATTTCACAGGTGTCACCTGATTGATTTCGCACTCCAATGGGTCATTTGCACTCTGCCAATTGTCATCTGACTATCAGGATGCCACTTGTCGGGCTCCATTCAGACACACCAGAAACTCCCTTCGTTTTGGGCTCATAACCGTGTCAGCCCAATACTCATGAACTCCCATTGCAGCAGGGATTTTTTGAATCTTTTGGTCTCATATCTGACGGGATTCTATTGCCAACTATTCATCGACATTGGCTTTAACCAACTTCTATATTTTCTGTTCTCGAAAGGCAACCATCTATGTTTAAAATCACTTCATTGCATTGTCGAGTGCTGTGAGGGATATTCCACAGTGATTTTGTTGGCTAACAAGTAGAGAGAATTCACATAATGCCCATACTGCTCCCAATACAATTTGATCAGAGGCTGAATCCGCTAGAGTTTTCCCGTCATCATTGGAACACTCACGACTTGGAGTGGCATTCACATCCAGTGTTCTGATCATGCCCCAGATCTGTTTTCCCTGCCAGTAGCTGCTTTTCATTGAATCGAATGGTGTAGAGAAGTGCTGGAGGCCGGGATATTCTGGTACTGATGTGAATCGAGCGTCAAATTGATCCTTCACATTGCTAGCTTTGAGGTATATGAGCAGCCAGTGCAATAAGTCTTTAACTAAACCCAAGAGCAGCTGATGCAATTCATCAGGCTGTCAAAGCTGATACTGATTGCAGAGAGGGAATTGCCAGAACTGGTTCCGGATTGAATGAACACGAGGAGTGTGCAAAACATCTACATGTGTTTCGTCCAGGTGCTCCGAGTAACTGTGCCCATCTCTGGAGCTCTCGAGGTGTCGATCATTTGAATGCCCCATCCGCACACCTATCAGAATTTCACACATCGGGCGTCAGTCATATGAGACTTCAGTAATCATGACTTGTTCTGTATAATCTCCAACCCAGGCATCCAAACGAGGGTAACATTTTCTCTGCAATCTATCAGCACAATTCCTTTACAAGCCAGGACCAGTTATGTCAAGATTCTGGAGTGGGGACAGCACAGTTCCAACTGTGGAATGCCATGCCAAATCAATATTTTTGACTCCATTCCAGTGACGTGCGATCAGCCTAGGAGGAATCCAGGCGTGCTGTTTTGGTGTGCAGCAGATATCTTTTCAAATATCACCAATCGTGAGATACAGTGGCCAGGCATGCTGATCGCCTGAAACATTGGTCAGGTGAGTCTTGTTTGATGCCCAAATGACTGGCACAAATGTCGGTCGTGCAGGAAGCTGATCTTGCATATCCCACCACCCATCGCTTGTGTGTATCTCGCAGTATGTTCCGGGACTTCCCAAGTCAGCGATACGCACTGGTTCAAAATCGAGGCACACCTGAAATGGGATATGTGCGAAATGGAAAAGAATACGTTTGAAAATATCCTTGTAGTATAATATTCCAAAGATAGGCAAATGATCTTCAATCCAACTATTATTGCTGAACCCAAAATCAAGGTCAGAGAGGAGCTTTCGCAGAGCATCTGATGATTGAAATGCTTCCATTTTGAAGTTGTCCAATCCACACCTCAGATACTGATCTATCCATGTTTTTGTTTGCTGCCTAAATGATTGAGCCTGTTGCAAGTCATGCGCTGACCAGAATGGATGCCATGGATTCCATTGCTCTGATTACTTGCGATGCTTGTTGAACCATCCAGTTGCTTTGCCATATGCTTTCTTCCTCGCATTTTCCACTGCAACTCCCTGCCTGTGAGCTGTCGTCTTTGTTGAATCAGGGGTTCATGTCAGATCAGCCTTCTGGGCGTCTGGAGGTTTCCTCGTCGAGAGTATCTTCAGGTGGTGGTGCACCAGGTACATTGCCTATACGTAGATTATTAGTTGCCAAGCTGATCGATGGCCATTCAGGTGCACAGACTGAAGTTGAACCATGATGGCTTGGTCGATCCTATCCTGCAGTTGGTTACATCCCATCAGGTATTTGCCCTTCAATCAGCAAGATTGGGTGATATTGTTGATCGTGAACATAGAGTGTGTTCCCATGGAATAAGTTGGCTTTGCAGATAGGGAACTTAGCATGTTTCTGGTGAGTGTTGACCATCTTCCAGAAATGGCGAGTGAACACGTATTGAGATGCATCTCGATGAGGCGTCAGGGGGTAATTCAGAACCTCAGGGATATTGGTTTGAAGCGAGCTCCAACTCAGGTTAGTGTATCACATTCACAGCCGGATCACACCCCGCCCAATACAGGGGAGGGGTATAATATAATCACCTTACGATCAGTTTTCTTCGCAAACCAGGATATATATATCATATCCCGCGCAGTAATGATGCACATCGTCTACTGGGGATTGTTAGCAGAGAAGAGAAGGTTTCGTTTGTCATCACTGCATTCACCACCATGGGCCTGATAACAAGGGCATTGTGGCATTGTGAGTTATACCTGCGCTCAAGCCTCCAAGCAGCTGATAATGAAGGTAGCTTGTCCTGATACAATGAATAAGTGTGTTTCCTTGCTAGCTGGATGCCTGTGCTATGATCATCGAGAACTGATAGGCTGGCAGCATGGTTGCTTCAGTCCCAATCCTTGACTGGAGCGTGGATCCTGAGGAGAACAATGATGTTTTGACAAGGAGCTGAATAGGAAGCATCACTGTTGCTGCTCAACTCACAGGCCTCCTATTGAATGAGGTTTCAAGGTTGTAAATGCACAGTGCATGTGTAATATCCCTAGTCGTGCAAAACTTCATACTACATATAGTTCTCGTTGGGTTGCTGGAGATATCATATCATATGCCATCTATGACCTTCAAAGTCATGCAAGGGTACAAAGGTGAGCATCGATCCAATATCCTAGTATGTGAATTCGAGCATATAAGAAATAAAGGCGGGATGTGTGTGATTAAGGTTTCTTTTTCTCAACCTGTTTAGTTTCATGTATCAAAGGTGTAGTGAATCACCATAGTTCTAGACAACAGAATGGGATATAAGAAGCCCTTCATTCCGCCGAAGGTCACTGCTACCTGCAATGTACTCAACCTTCCTCCGATTTATTCTACATCACATTGTTCATCTATAGAAGTTCATGACCATCTTTGTTTACAGAGCATGTCGACAAAAGGATGACCGCTGGAGACAGCAAATATGGTGCCACCGGGAGGCCTATTTGGTTCATACCTCCGCTGTGACAATATTTCAGGATCCTCAGACAACGGTTCATGAACTGCCACAGGCAAAGACTGGTGATCTGGCAAACACACCAATCAATATCATCCGCCGCATCAGAATGGTTACCCTCCTTCACAGTCGCCATCTCCAGGCACTCTGCAGTTTTATCTCCATTCTCCATTCAACATGACACACAACTGTTCACACGCATCCACCATTGTAAGCCAACAATTTCCCAGGTATGGGCCACAGTGACAAGGATATGACCTCCACCAAGGTGGTTATGGCAAGTCTCAAATGTTCCCCCAGCAGCGGTTCCCAGGACAATGGCAGTCATCTCCAGGTGCACCGAGAATACCTCCAGGACCACTTGGAAGCAATCTGGTCAATCAGCCAACATCTTCCAGCTCTACTACTCCACATGGAACTCCTTCAGGCGCGCCTGGGAGACCACCCATTAACTTCCCAATTGAATAATTGCTGCTGCCTGCGAAACTTCGAAAAATAGATGTCCCAACGATTGTGGACTTGCCCCCATTGCCACAGATATCCTACATCAATTATGATGCACATGATGAGAGCTACGATTCATCGGACTTGGGTGGTGGAGAGCGCAAACCCCAGTCAGCCTGAAGCAAATCCAATTCTCCTTGAAGCACATTGCCAAAAGGATGGGGCAGGCCAACTACATTGCATTCAACTGGTGGAAGAGAGTATGGGTGACCGGGTTTCTCGAGACAAAGCATTGCTCCATGATCCAGGTGCAGAACCATTTGAAACCGCTTCTAGATAGACCCCTGCACCTTGTGACAGTGGTTGGAGATTTTTTGGGGATATTTGAGGACTGGCTGCTGTTGGATAATTTTGATAACACTGAATGGATTCGTCAGCAGTGGGTGGAGATGTGTATGAAGAAATGCGTGAGTGAAATTTGGAAGGCAAGGAAAAATGAAAGGCGAGGCAACAAGCGACCAGCGACGGATTAGGGAGAGTGCGCAGGCAAACAGGCAAGAGGTAACCTCCCATTGTTGCCAAATACAACATTCATGTTTGTGATTTGCCGGGTGTTGAATGACAATGATGTTATTCTATCCCCCAACCAACTCCAATCCTCATATATAACACGTGAGGCACCAGGAGGAGCTGATTGATTTCATCAACAAAAGCAGAGGCGCGAAAGAGCCATACATTCTATCATCGATGTTTCAGTGAACCTGGGTGCAGAACCAATTGAACCATCAGTATATGGGATCATATTCACTTAGGCAAATGATAACTGACCCCACATATGGCCAGATTCCATACAACTGTCATCTTCCAAATGCTTCGAAGTTGAAACTTGGACACAATCCGAAAACATTTTGGATAGATATGAAGGGAGCTACAGGGAAGGAGTTGCCTAACATGTAATTAGACCAGCGAACGTAATCCCTGCTAGCGGTGTTAAGACTAGATGTGCCCAACTGCTAATCATTATACATAGACTTTGGAAGGTTCTGAAGAGGGTGGAAGAAAGGAGGGAGAGGAGGATGGTGGGCAAGAGAATGATACTTGTATTAATGTAAGTTCTAATGGAAACAATAGAATGGATTGTATTCCATCCATATATATTCATTCCATGGTTGCTTGTCTGAGAAATACCTAACAATGTGATGAATTTCAGGAGTGCCAGAGTCTGAGCCCATCAGCCCAGCATACATCGGAGCAACTGAAAGGGATCATTGAGGATGAAAAGACAACTGACAAAGGTGCAAGGGGCATTCAGCAGCAAGTAGAGGATGGTGAGGAGGTCCTCGATGCAGATATTACCAGTTCAATATTGAATACAGTTCTCAATAGAATCAACAAAGTAATTTGAACACGAGTATCCTGATGATGCAGTCAGGCTGCTGAATCCCTATCTGATTCGGCCATCACCAGATGAATATCTTCCAGGCCACAAGTATTGAATTCCAGGAGTGCCCGGAACCAAGTTTCTGGTGCACCAGGTTTGGGCCATATGGTTCATTGTGAGGAGGTGGATTTGGGATTCTGATATGCTAGGAGCGCTGGTGGCGGATGAAATGGGTCTTAGCAAGAGTTTCACCTCAGTGGCAGCTGGAACGATATGCAAACCGCTGACTGAGAAAGTTGTAATGGGGTTACCGCTGTCGATTGTGTGGGGGAATTCCCTTGAAGAGTTGGTGAATATGGCACAGAATGATGAGTACAAAAGAAGACTGAGGTTCTTAATTGTCTACCGCACAAAGAGAGGAGAAAAGAGCTGGCTCATATATGAAGGAACAGCACACCTAACCCAGAGACCTGAGTCCTATCTCATGTGGAGCTGTAGAGCTAGGCTTCTGTGGGCTCACACCTGGAACTAGCCACTTGGGCGAAATAACTTCATCACTGATACCAGATCTCTACACCGAGCTCCTCCAGCGATCACAGGAACTTGTTCGGCCGAATCTCTATCAACACTCCATCTTTGGCCTAAGGTCGTCTAAACAAAATCCTAAACTCTGATCAACGAAAGTCCTCAAGACCTTCATCCCAATTCCATGCCTAATCATCCTGAATCTATGCCCGAATCCACTACCTACTGCAGACCAACTTCCTGCAAGAACTCTCCAAGTTTCACAACTCCAAGGGCCTTGGTGAGAGCATCCGCTAGCATCTCTGTGCCTGGTAGGTGGAAAACTTCAATCTCGCATGTCGCAATAGCTTCGTGGATCAAGTGGTACCGGCGCCGAAGATGCCTGCTAACAGACTGAAAGTTTCCCGGGTTGACAGTAGTGATACAATTGAGGATGTCGTTCAAGATCTTCCGAGTGCTGATCAGAAGGCCCATTTCCGAGGTTCAATCCCAAAGCCAATCAATTTGCCCTTTTCCATAAGCCATAGCAATCATCTTGGCTTCCATGGTCAACTGCGCAACGATCGTCTGCTTTTTGGATTTCCAGATAACTAAGTTACCAAGGACATATATGAGGATTCCCAAGGTTGACTTGCTGGAGTCTACTTCTCGGCCTAGATCAGCATCGATGAAGCAAGTAATCGACCCGTGGTCCCTTCCAGGACTGGTTCCAGCCGATTCCGAGTGGTAGATGGTAAGTGTGTACTCGGCAGTGCCTCTGAGGTATCGGAGAAGATGTTTGATTGCTTCGCAATGGAGTGTGAAGATCTACGCCGCATATCTGAGGAGAGCTGTAACGGCATATGTAATATCTGGCTGAGTGCCGAGTGCAGCATATAGAATGGATCAGATAGCTGGCTTCCAGTACACTCTGCATTCAGAGGGCTCCTCATTAGCTTGTATCATGTGGTGCTTGAATCCGATCTACATTGGCATCATGCATTGCCTCAAGTTGGTCATGTCGAAGCAGTCGAGTATTCGTTCGATGTATACAATTTGGTCAATGGCAATTGACTTTCTCTGTCAGTCCCGAGTTACTGTCATTCCGAGATACTGAAAGGTGTTGGAAACAGGAACTTGACCTTCGGCCTTGAATCTATCATACAGCCAGCTAGAGATCGAGGCCACGAGGGCCAAAGAGCTAATGAACAGAATATATCCAACATATACAAGAACAAGGATACCATGCAAATCACCAAGTTTTCCACCAAAGAAGAGACCTGGGGCCGAAATCAAGGGCTGGAGGCAGAGTTCATCAACTATATAATCAAAGACTTTCTCACAATACTCCCGGTTTGCATGCTTGATGCCATAGAAGGCTTCATTCAGCTAGACTATCGGGTGGGCTCGACCATATGGATCCAGCAATTCGCCTTCCAGATGTCCCATGTGGAGGATTTCATGGAGAGGGCAGTGGAAGAATGCCATCGGGATGTCGAGTATGGCTATATCAAGATCATATCCTGCTGCAAGGCGTAGAGCTAGCCTGATCGATGCCGAGTCAATAACTGGAGATGTGATTTGATTATAATATCCGGGCTTTTGAAGGTCTCCTCGACAAACAAGTCTTACTTTCCATTTATCAATTTGACCATTCGCAAATAACTTCTTACCCATTATCCATTCGCTTTCAATCATGGCAGCGCCACTCGGGACCTTCTGCACAATGATGGAATCTCCATAACTTTCCATCGATGCCATATCCTTACAGATGGCCTTTTTCCACTGTTCCGAGTCATCGGCGTTAAGAGCTATTTTGTAAGTTTTCTGGCCAGGTTCAATCATCATGACTTTACTTATCTTCGAATCCAACCTTCCACCCCCTCTTGTCCGAGAGTTTGAGTCGGGAACACTCCACTTCATATTACTCATAAGGTCCTTAACCATTGGATTGTTTGGAGTGGTCGGGGTTGCTTCTCGAGTCTCTGGTGGAGGTGACAAGGAATCATAATCTGAATCATCAAAAGATACGATGCGGCTGGTAGCTGGCAGCTCAATAGACTTCAATGGCTTCACGTTGGTTGGGATGATTTGTGAAGGTGGGACATTCGGAGATTCCTCTGCAGGATTGAGGATCATCCTGCGCTGATTTGGGGTTGTGAGAAGCTGATTGGTAGAGTATGATTTCGTTGAACTTAACATTGTGAGCTATGGACACTCGGCCCGAGTTGACCTCCATCACATGGTACTGGGTCGATGTTTCATCCGCATAGCCGAGCAAGATACACTTGTAGGCATGGTTATCCAGCTTCTTCCTCAGGTCTCCATGTATCTGTTAGACCGAGTCTTTGTGGAGTACGTCATCACGTGGCTGTGGGTTAGGGCTGGCAGCTACTATATAGGCTACGTGTCATCATAGACTTAGACTCAATCAACCAATCGTCTCGACAGGTTCGTCACAACAGGTTACGAGCCCGGGCGCGACCACAATCTGGATACCATTTTCGACAACTATCAGGAGATAAGAGTCGAATCGCAAACCTTCATAGAAGCGAGGCCGCAGGGTCCCGGATGCATTGCCAACCTATCCGGGATTAAGACGCCCTACCGACTCAGGACGATGATTCAACGTTGCAAACGATGCCTCCTCTCGCCAAAATCTCACACTCAACCGCTGAGAGGTCTGCAATGGCCGCGATGACCCGATAGCCCAGATGGCTTTGATGGCTGCGATGGCCGCAGTGATGAGTTCTACGGGTATACAAGGTTTCGGCTTCCGAATGATACGTCGACAGGACAAGTTTGGGACAAGTACGGAGCGCAGTTTTGCAGGAGTGCAGGATGAGTTCGGTTCAACACCCTTGGAGGAGCTCGGGTCGACATCGGCATCATCAGGATGTGTTCTAAGCCATTCCATAACAGGTCAACCACCGGCTGCCAGCCAAGCAGATGGACATACAGTATGGTACTTGGATGGTCTATAAGAAGTGGGCGGGTAATGGAGCGCGGATACTTGGGAGATGTCGGCAAACCCACACGAAACTCCCGGGGAGCGCAGCGGTTGTTCCGCTACAGTGCGCTGGGAATGAGATTTATGGCAGACTCCAGAGACAGGTGGTGGCAATTGCCGCCATGAATCCACGAAGTCTGTGGACTTCTCTACTGTGAGGACAGAAAAGCACTACTAGGAGCTGTACAGTGTGTACCATCACCCTAAACCTTCAATGACAACAACCCCTCCTCCACCCGGGAGGCCGCATACGGGGATCCATGATCTGTGGGAATGAGTCCCCTAGGGCTAGCTGAGACGGAAGTCGGACCTTTGGAGAAGCGTCTCCAGTTCGAATTGCAGCTATGGAGCAGTGTCTCCAATTTCGACACCAACACCAACACCAACACCAACACCAACACATACTCGACTAAACAAGCATCCGCCACTGAACAACAGGTTATAGGCGCTTGTGTTTCAAGGGAAATCACGATGAACACATCCACTTCGTTTGTCGAGTGGAAGTTAACATCGCCACGGAGAAGCGTCCCAAATTTCGACGCCCCACCGTACACCAGGATATGTCAATTTCGACACCGACACCAACACTGACACATACTTGACTATGCGAGCATCTGCCACTGTACAACCGCCTATGAGCCCTTGCGTTGAAAAGCGAAACGATCATCTTCCGCTTCGTTTGTCGAGCTGAAGTCCAAATCGCCATGGTGAAGCGTCTCCAATTTCGACACCTACAGCACAACCAATGATTGGGACCGAAAGGCTGCGTACGGGCATTCACGACGCTCCAGTTGGTTGGAGCAGTACCTTCGATACAGTGCATGGCAAGTAGTGTAGGTTTATATATATGTTCCACCACGATACTGATGACGATACAACAGGACGGTGTGTCACCTTCGCAGGAGCGGTTGACTGGATGTCAAAGGCAGTTGAAGCAGACAGCACAATCGACCACCGAGTTTCGGCATGAGCCCATGATTGACGCCCCCAACAGCATGAGCGGGAGCCATTTCGGAGGAGCTCAGGGCATGGCATGGTTTGGCTTCTGTCTTCTGTCTTATATTTGTTTCTGTCTGTTTTTCAATGGCTTAGTGTTTGACGGACATGATAACGCCCTGGAGGAGTGTTAGCCCGAGTCTTTGTAGAGTACGTCATCACGTGGCTGTGGGTCAGGGCTGGCAGCTACTATATCGGCTACGTGTCATCTTAGACTTAGACTCAATCAACCAATTGTCTCGACAGGTTGGTCACAACAGTATCCATGCATAAGCCAGGCATCCAAACACTCGTAGGTGAGTGACATTTGGCTTTTCCTTTGTCCATCCTTGATAAGGGGTCATCTTCGGGATTGCACGAGTCAGTACTCGATTTCTGATGTAAACAGCTGTGGCCACAGAATTCGCCTGGCGCATGTTTGGCATGCAGGCATGTGTCAGCATTGAGCGAGCTGGATACCTAATCATACGAGTATTTCATTTGGAAAGCACATTCTGTTGTTGTGAATATGGCGCTGAGACTTCTCGAATGATTCCTTCTTTGGCGAATTATTCCAGACACTGCTCTCTACTATCAGATTCCCCGCCCCCATCAACCCTAATTAGGCATACTTTTCAATTTGGATGCTATCTAACTGCCATTGCGATGTAATCTTTAAACCGTGCCAGCGCTTCGGATTTCTGTTTCATGAAGTAACATACGGTGAATCTGAAATAGTCATCCGTAAACATCATGACTTACCGGAAGCCTCTCATCGTAGGGGTAAGTATTGGCCCAACAACATCGGAATGTATCAGCGTCAGTAGTCGAGATTTCACCTTATCTTCGGGCTTCATGGCCTTGAATGGCTACCAAAACATCCTGCCCATTATGCAGGCCTTGCATACACATCTAGAAGGGCCCTTGGAGTGCAACTGGATGCCTGTAACCATACTTGGAAGCCTCGTGATCGCCAGGAGGGAGAGATGTTCGAGCCGGGTATGCCCTGGGAGGATATGTTTGTCGTCGACCACTGCCTGATTGATTCAATAGACCATATGCGCCCCCCATTCCAAGCTCGAGGCCAGGGTCGTTATTGGGATCGAGCTTGGTACTGATGACATCGCACGGATCATGAAGAGTAAATTATTGATTAAATGATGGCACACGACTGTCGATGCTATACTGATCGCGGTTCCCCCAGCCTTAAATCCAAATTTGGCTCTCTTCTTGATCAGTTGGGTGATGCTGAGGAGGTTATTCGTGCCGCACTCTTGGATATACAATACGTTCTGCAGAGTTATCTTTGCCAGCTTCATTCCGGGCTTCTCAACAAAGAAGGAGACCATACCCGAGTCCTTGGCATCAACCAGACAATTATTTGCTGTTCTGACTTGGTGCTCCCCTTCGGCCGACAGTTGGAAGCTTGCTCACTCAAACAGATGTCGGTTCCCGGTGACATAATTTGTAGCTCCAGAGTCGAGTATCCAGTAATCACTCGAAGCCACGGCCGACACCATGTTCATCGTAACCATCAAGAAGAGGAATGACTCCATATCCGTTCCTCTAGCCATATTAGCGTCACTCTTCTTGCTCAGCACTAACTTATCCTTGTTGGGGCAATTCCTCTTGAGGTGTCCCTTCTCACCACAGGCGTAGCATGTAATTTTTTTCCGGCTGGCGTTGGCCTGGCCCAGAACTTAATTCGCTGTGGAACTCTTCGATTTCTTGCCTCATCGTTTCTTCCAAATATACAAGGCCGCATCAGGGGACAGACCAGGCTCTCGGCGGAGCTTGGCTTCGATGGCAAGGAGGTGGGTGATGATTTCCGCTGAGGTCTGGGCCTGTCCAGATAACTCGAGAGTTGAGACGAAATTCGTCCACTCTTGGGTGATGGGGTGATTCACAGTGACGTAGAACTTTCTCCAACTTTTAGTGACCTCAATGTCGCATGTTGCAAGATCTCGAATGATCAATTCCTGGGCAGCCTGCCATTCGGCCACAGTTGAGTATGATTCGAGGCGACAGCTAGCAAGCTTCACAACTTCTTGATTGTCATCAACCTTCATGGCCTTTTCGAATTCGGTATGTATCGCCTCCCAGAGTAGTTTCGGTTCTGTGAAGTTTGGGAATCGCATTTGGGTTGCCGGGTCCATTGTGCAGATAACTTGTTCCATGGCCTGATTGTTATTCATTTGCCATCGTTCCCAATCTCTGGGAAAATGTTCAAACATGACGACATACAAAGAATCTGTAGATTCTGGAACGAAATCAGCGTCAGCATCTCCAGGGTCGCAGAGTTCAAACCTCGTAGATGAGGAGGAGGTTCCGGAGGAAAAAGTGCCGGTGGAGGGATCATCGGAGGAGCAAGCAGGTGTTGGAGGCGGAAGTGGGGGTCTTGGTACCATCATCTTGCCGGGGCATACATCCAGAGGCCCAGCCCGTGAAGCATAGCTTCGGCTTCAACTCGCCACTGCCTACAATTGCGTTCTGTATGCTTCGCAGACACAGATGCGGATGACATGTCTGGTAGGGAGAGTCATCATGATAATCAAGTTTTCCGGAGGTCCTTGCAGTTCTGCTGCCGATCATTTCGATCTTTATCGAGTGTTCCTGATCACTCCAGTTGATTTGATCGAATTCGAGGGAAGTCGATAGATAGTGGGACGGAGAACAAGAAAGCACAAGGGCTCATAACCTGATGAGTACCAAGAATACTGAGGTTCTTAATTGTCTACTGTACAAAGAGAAGAGAAAAGAGCTGGCTTATATATGAAGGAAATGCACACCAAACCCAGAGACCTGAGTGCTATCTCATATGGAGCTGTAGAGCTAGGCTTCATTGAGCTCACACCTGGAACTAGCCACTCAGTCCAAATCACTCCACCACTGATACCAGATCTCTACACCTACCTCCTCCGGCAATCACAGGAACTCCTGTGGCCAAACTTCTGTCAACACAGATCAAGTTTCCCGAGATTATCAGTGAAGAATGGAAGTGGTATCCATTGCGGTGACATAATTCAGTGCCCCACCACGTGATAGAGATCCAGAAAACTCCACCTCAGGGGCATCCAGCTCTTCCATCAGAACTTGACCCAATCCTGGTGGCGACAATGCCCAGAATTGCAGAGACATTCAAGAGTCTTCTCGACGAGATGACATATGGAACCAATCTCAAACTTGTTGAGTTGTTGCACCCGGACAATGCGAATCTCACCAATGAGAATCTGAACACCAGTATTGAAGATCCCCAAAACCGAAGGAATATCCAACTTGTGTTGTATCATACCTTGAAATCCAGAGCGAAACAATCAGGCTACAGCCAACTCTCCTACTGTGAGTGGAGTTTTGGGATTTTTGATGAGTCCGATTGGTACAAGAGTGAAAACAGTGTGGGTTGAGAAATAGCGATTATGGCGTGAATTGCATTCCATCTTCAAGTCACAGCTACGCCGGAATTCCCTCTACTCTATGACTGGTATTATCAGACGATGTGGCTGTTTTCAGGTGTGCCTGAACATGCAGAGGATGATACTGTGATGGAAAAGCATAGTGCAGATGCATTGTAATCCGCTGAAAAGAGTTTGGGGCATGCTATCCGGTCTGACGACAAAGACGCTCAACCGGATGCGGCACACCCGATGAGATAGGTCGCAAAACCTTGGAAAATGTTGAGGTGGTCGGAGATGAAACTGGCCAAAGAAATACCACTAGTTCCGATACCAAAGGAGAATGCAAACCTCATTGATCTTGAGTGGACTGAGAATGAGCAAGCAAAGCTGAAGGCCCTGGTGGAGAGACACACTTCACGGGATGCTTCAGGAGCACGGAGGGTTCATGGCTGGTCGCTAGGCTGTTGTTCCTTAGTGTTGGCAGACATAGAAGATCGCAATGACGTTTCTGGACAATGGTACGATGAATCACCATTTGATACCTGGACCGATTTGCCGATTTTCTGTTGGCTGAGAGAGACAACTGCGCCAATGCTTGTTTCTACGAACCTGCTGCGTACCCCGAGCCTGACGAAGATGACGAATCAAGAGGGGCGCTCCTTCCAGAACAACAGAGACATGAAACTGCTCTCCCCAGTGCACCTCCTCGACAAATGGCAGTTCTATTTTGTCCTCTTCCTGGCCAAGTTTGTCATTTGATGTTGGGGCTAACCAAGTATTTTGCAGAGTATGTGGATATATTCCACATGTATGCAGAAATAGGCAATGATGAACGTACAGTAATGCAGCTCAATTTGCAGGATTCACAATATCCATCTCTATTGGTAACTACACCCACAGTGGGCAGGACCAGCCTAAATCTAACAACTGCAAACCATGCAGCAATAACTCGGAAGTTCGGGGGATTGAACGAGCAGCAGCAGGCATTTGCACGAGTAGTCTGGTGTGGGCACAACTGTGTACTGTGCACATTGTCAGTGAATACGGGTCTTGTTGGCTATGAGATCCATGCGACTGATCACCTGCAACACTCTGGAGTCGCCCAAACGAGGGTCCAGCGTGGCTGGATGAGTCGACCCAACATCACAACATCGATGATTTACCATATTCTGGTGTCCTGTGAGGACCATACAAAGCTGCTGACGGAGAATGGAGGCACTTGCCGTCAGATGAGCCATCATCTCAGATTGTTAAGAATGCTTCATCAATGTATGCTTCATTAGACATTCAACCAATGTAATCTTCTTAACTGATACAAATCGTCAAAAAAGTCATTTGTAAGGCACACTATACTACATAAATGAATCCTGTCTCTCTGTTATTTTAAAGTGAATAAAAGTTCTGAGGTTGGAGTTGTTGTGTCTTTGATCAGAAATCGCCTGAGTGGGAGTTCATTGGAGTTCTTGATTATGACAAGTAATGACTAATAAGAGATGACATCAATTGATAAGCTAAATTACAATTTCCCTGGCTGGCCTATCTCAGGATGAATGGCTGGAGTCGAATTTTGGGAATGATGCGTTGAAGGGCTTCAAATCATTCATCAGTAGTCAATTTGAGGTTCACCGGGAACCTGAGGCCATGTATGCATTTCGAAGTCAAAAGAAAGAATATGCGCGTTCAACCCCTTTCAGGCGCACCGGAGAATCCTAGCCAAATATCTTGAGTCTCGTTCAGATAGATCGTGCACTGCAGATTTGGCAATCCCACAGGGCAATAAAGTCAGTCAAAGAGATAATGAATCACTGTGTCAGAATAAGAGACACTGGCTTGCTGATCCCTGGCAAAGCCGCAGCTTATGCTCCCATACGATCAACGTTCAGGTGCACCAGAGTATCATCAGCATATGATTTGAGTCACGTTATGACAGATCCGGCACTGCACATTTGCCAATCTAATTTGGCAAGGAGAGAGGCTAGGCGATATTGAGTCCTTGTGTCAGAATCTGAGACACTGCTCGCTTATTCGTTGCAATGCCACAGATTTCGCCGGCACATGGTCCAAATTCAGATTCACCGGAGAGTCCTGGCCACATATTGTTATGACTGTCACTGCATAATTGTCAATCCTATCCAGCAATCCAGACAGTCTATGTGATATTGAGTTCTTCTGTCAGAATATGAAACTCGGGCTCGGTTACTCATGGCAAAGATGCAGCCAGTGCAGGATTAACATAGTCGTTCAGGCGCACCCCACATCCACAACACAGAGAGTTGGAGACTGAGACACCGCTCCGGTATGCATGGCTAAGATGCAGCTTTCACTCCTGGGTAGGTATGTCCTGGCCTATGATTCGAGTTCAGGGACAACTGAGATCTTCAATCCAGTCCAGTATGATGTTCTTGGATTTGTCATATGCCAACTTTGACAAGCTGTGACTCATTATGGATATATCATTCCAGCCCAGGCACGCCTCAACAGTGACAAGAAGCCTCTGAAGCACATGAACAACAGTCCATAGTGCACTTTTTATTGTACTTTGCTTCATTCTCATCATGTGTTTTTCGGCTTTCCATCAGTGGATGCTGGGAACACATATTGTCATCTCTCAAGACACTTCATGTTTAGGTGTGGACTGCTCATCCCACTCAGCCTCTGCTAATATATCAATCTATGCGAGATCGGTATGTGAAGCCCGCTGCTGAAATGCCTTGAACTGTTAGCTCCATGTCTAGTGTTAGAAACGGTTCCAGATTACCCGGCTGCAGTCCAGGTCGGAACTGAACCCAAGGTCCTGGTACGAGTCAGGAACCACCAAACAACCCAAACCGGGTAACTAGTGCAGGGTGGTTAACCAGACTGGACATATTCCTGCGGCGTTTTGGCCGGGTTAGAACTGGACCATGGTTCCCTTTTTTTGTCCCTACAACTGTGTCTGACCATTGGCTACATTTGGCGTTTTGGGTTCTGGGCATATCGTGACATGATCAATACGTAGATTTTGCAGTCTGAGCAGCTTTTTCACCTCCGTCTTTCAGCTTTCCGATCCGACCAATATTCATCAAATTACTCTGAAATAACATAGAAGTTCTTCCGAATTTCGCCGTTTATCAATAGCAACTCAACGAATATTGGTCAGATCCCAAATCTGACAATGTGAGGTGACAGAGCGGCTAAAACTTCACACTCTGCACATTGATCATGTCACGATACGATCAGAACTCAAATACTTAATTTTAGGCCAATTTGTGAGGTCGAAATGCCGTGTTTCTGGTGGTAAAACCTGCCCAATTGCAACAGTCTTGGTTGTTAGCAAGGTAAAACCCATGGCAACAGTCCGGGACCAGGTGGAACCGGAACCGGAACCAAACCATGAACTTAGATCCCTTGATAACTCTATTTGTGTCAACTGTCCATTGGAGGAAACATAGCCCTGCACCACTCAAGCATACATACATGGACCTGGCCAATTATCGACCTCACTTAACTCGATATTGCCTAAGTAGTATGTTTGGATCTCCGCTTCTAAATTCTAAAATAGCTTCTGCAACATCGAGCTCTGTCAAAAGAGCTGCAGCTTCAGAGAGAGAATCACAAAAGGCAGATTCTGCTCAGCAACTCTACAAGATTGCTGGCAACTCCCACTCACCCATGTACCGCACATACTCAAAGAGTCCCCACTTCTCAATGCTTTCAATGAAGACTTAACTCGATTCTGAATAAATGTATGCTTCGGCCACCAAAACTTGTATCTGAAAATCAATTATGTGAAGTGATTTCCGTCATGAGAGAAGTTCGAAGAGAGAGAATCTTGAAAGCTCGAGTGAATACAAGACAACTTCCAAGATTGCAATTAACTGTCAGAGTAAGGTGAGGCTGCAATCCCCAGCCAATAGATCGTAGCGTAACCATTTAATCTTCGGTGCACCTCAATTCCCCAGAAATGCATGCATGCAATCATCATTCCTTTGCCTGCTGTGAGATGAGGCCTCACTATGCATTCATACCATCGTAGCATATAGCTTTCAACACCAACATTCATTCATGTCCGTATTTTAGTAGTGAGACTCATAATGAATATGTGATTCAACGGTCTGCAACATACTAGATATTAAGCGCAAATTAGAATGTGACTGAGTATTTTTGACTCATTTGTTTGCAAGCTTGGCATTGACGAACACTTGAATCGATATGATTACCCCTGAATCATCCATTATACCTTACTATTCCTTCTCTATGCCTGGATCTCTATGCATGTATCTCTTCTTCGTATATCAAAGTCTCTCCCTCCTCCATTGACTGCAACATTGTTTTGAAGGATATCCTACAGACACAGCCCAGATGAACACATGGAAGGGAAGTTATGCATATGATATTGCCTTAGCAACCACTCACTTAGCTGCAGCATTCTGATACGATATACTATGGTGAATATACATGTGTTGTTCTGGTGGATATACCACATACCGAGGTTTATATTTCTCCTCGATCGATACCAAACTCTGTATGACCCCTTGTACGTAGTAACTCAGCTGTCACTCATCTAGTTCTATGCCATGCGGTCACCTTAAATGCTCGAGCATTCACACATAATTACCATGTTCAGAGGAGTCATATGCAGGGGCACACTTTTACATTCAGGCTCTCAGGGTTCCATTTGGCCAGCACAAACGGTGAGTTAATGTCGCGCATTTTCTTCTGGTGCATCTAGTTCAGGTGGGTCTGGTTCTATTCTATTTGCGTTAGCTTTAGTCAACCTCCAATTCTTGCATCCATACAGAGTGTTGTTGATAGGAGTTGCGAACATTCAGCATTAGGAATCCATCCATTCCAGTGGGCCTGGCAAGGAATCCATCCATTCCGCTGCCCCTCATAACATCCTCAATCGCAACACCGGACTGCTGACCTCAATATACATATGAACCATTAAAGTCATCTCACCTGAAACCTTCAAGGCGCACCTCGAATTGCTTCCTCCTCAACCATGTACAATTATTGCCTCATTTTTCCCATTATTCTATTGCACTTAATCTTATATTTACTGCTTATACACTACTCTCTCCCACATTCCCCAACTGCCTATCTTCATTACAGCAATGGAACCTACGCCCAGCGAGGTGAGGAATCACTATTCACAGAAGAATCAAGAAGCACACCTTGAGAGAGCACTCGCATTCAAGATGGCAGTCAATGTTCATTGACCATCGAATGTTTAATTCCAATAATCAACCATCATGCATCATATTGCAGATGTCTGATGTCGCGGATATCACTAATGAAGCAGCATGACGATACTGATCAGGACATTGGTGATGATGAAAGTGAGGACATTGGAATGACTACCTAATATTCCAACATCGAAGAAGACGATTTGGATCACGAGCAGCAGCTCCTACATTCACGCCAGGCACACCGGGACAAGTCACGACACACTACAAGGGTTCGAGTGTCCCAGAAATGGAGCAGTGCCAATACTGTCATTGCACACCCTCCGCTTCCAAATTCCCGAAACCCACCTGGGTCATTGGCACCACCACTGCTCAAATGCCTAAAGTCATCCTTCCTCAACAAATTATCCTAGTCTGACAGTGCACCATCTGCCCAGGCGCTGCTGCAACGCAAGTCTAGTGGAGACCAGAATGCTACACAACCTAAGGCCAGTGCAGCTCAGAACGTTCACCAACACCAAAAGGTTACATTTGAGCTAGTGAAAACGTTCCTCGGGGCAATTGTCTTTGTGAAGACTCCTTGGCTAATGTTTTCCAATGACAAGAACTTGCTGGTTGAAGAAGCTTGAAAACTGGCCATTGACGATCAGGATCGTCGGCGGGCATTGGCAGGTGCTTCTGTAGGTACACCATCGGTGTGTCAATTGCCCAGCTGTCCATTTCTGAAAATCGCTCCGCAAAGACAAGAAGCTGTGAGTCTTGGATCCTGTTCAATGCTCCTTTATCTGATTTATGATATTGGCAATGCCCCAAAGTATAGATATATACATAGTTGAAACTGAAGATAATTACTATTCAAGAACAGTTGAGAGATGGGGCACGTCAAACTGTTGTCTGTAGTTACCAGCTGCATTTGCCCTGTCAGACAGCGCATCGGGTCCACGTTAAGAAGCTCATGTTTGACAATGCATATCTCTCCAAGGTCATTGATGATAAGAAATCATGGTCCACGCAAATGGACATCCTTGATCTCATATACCATCAATTTTTCCTCACTGCCAATAGCTTGGGGCGCCAGCCTATGACATCCCAGTATTTCCAACCTCCCGCTCCTCAGACTTTAGCGCTGGCAGCTGTAGCTATTCATTGTGCGCTGTCTGAATATGCCAGTGGAAAGAAGGCCACAGTGATGTTTTCTCAAGATGAATATTGAGGTACATTTTGCCCAGCCCCTGTGACAAATTTTACTACAGAAGCCACTGCACTCATCAATCACACATTGGTGGGCTGTTTCAAACCCCCCCCCCCCCCCCCACTCTGCGGTGCAACTCCGCTATGATAGGAGCTCCTCAATACCTGTCGGCACTCCTCAATGCCTGTTGGCACTCCTCAATGCCTGTCGGCACTCCTCAAAGCCTGTCGGCACTCCTCAGCCTGGATTCACTCTCTTTTATTGCACTCCGCAGTCAATTCCTTCTCTTTCAGCGCTCCTCCGCTGGGATAGGCACTCCTTTATCCCTTCTGTCTTAATTGGTGCTCCTCTATTTGTTTCCACGCTCCTTTGCCTCGGATGGGAGCTCCTCGATTCCCACAGGCGTTCCTCTGCTGGGAGAGCACTCCTCAATCCACATTGGTGCTCTTCTGCCTGGATTGGCACCCCTCAATTTCATTCAGTACACCTGACCCCCCTCACACTTTCGGTGTAGTTCAATCCCCATCAGCAATCTGCAGCCTAGATTCGGCACACTTCATTTTCATTCTGTTCTCCTCCAACATCTTTGGTGCACTCCTCTTTTCCACACAGCACTTCCCATCTGGCGTTCCTCTTTTCCTGGTAGTTGGTCCCCTTTTTCATCTGAATATATCATATTGCCTTTCAAACCCTCATTTAGTTTTGCAGCTGGCTTATATTCTCATTACATTGTTGTTAGATATCACAAATTGAGCTAAGCAACATGGGAATGCAATTACAGCCACTCACCAGGTACGAATAATCAGCAAACACTACGAGCGACACCAGCTTCGTTGTGCCATTGATGAATTGTCTGTTTCTGCTTTCGTTGGCCCTGATGAGATGGGAGAAGTAGTGGATGTCATTGACACCATGTTTGATTGATATCATTGGACTGCTTAGTCAGGTTATTGTTTTGGTGTACCTGCGTTTATGTTGGAATCACATGCCATTTTCTATGGTTCTTTGATGTAGTGAGGCAATCAATGCAATGTTGAAGTAGATGGTAGGTAGTATGATTCAGAAGTGATAATGAACAATAATCCATGTGTCATATTCACAATTGCGGGAAATCAAGTGCTCTTGGATATCTGGAGAGTCTCAGATAACACCTGCAGTCCTCCAAATGAATATCTTCAAAATTACAGGCATCCCTCAGAGTTCATTTGTGATTTCCGCCTTCGTTCGGCGACACTCCCGGGTGCACCCAAAGTCCTCTCCAGCGCTCCAACATATTCCCATACTGATCACAATCACTCCCATGGTACCCCAGTACCGGTCATCAGAGATCCCAGTTACTTCTGTACTGGTCATCAGAGATCCCAGTTACTCTGAAGGCTGGTCAGAATGCCCTCCCAGGGTCTGATACTCTCCTGCAATTGACCCTTCTAAGTTTACACTCCACATCCTCTTGGACACTCCTGGAGGCTCCCAGTGACTAAAATATATTTTGCTGATGTTTCTGTTAATCAACTCCTAATTGTAGAAATATAGAGAGTGCTGTAGAACAAGGTTCACCAGGAGATGAGAGATTAGTGATGAGAGACTGGCAGGAAGTGGGAGAAAGTCAATCTTCAGATGATGCAGTACTGTGGGTATGCTGTACTTGTTGTATGCAAGAACTTGGTGTATGCTGTACTCAGAGTATACTATACTTGGTGTCAAACTCATCATCTTGGTGTGGAGTGATAGAGAGGAATAACTCAACTTGGTTTTCTGAGGTGATGGTGGAGTTGAGGACGAGAATGAGAGAGATGAGAGGGGGTGGTGGGAATGGTGATGAGAAACTGAGACATAAAACAATTTCGTGTGTGGGTCAGTTTACAATTCCCAAGAGAGAAGGTAAGACTCCCAATCTGGTAAGTATGAACACCATTATGAGGTCTTCTAAACACATCCAGGCAAGTCTTACCTGTAATTTATCATATCCGCTGTTATCCTCCAAAGAGTTCCCATTTGCATCCCCCTTTTGTCTTTCTTGGCCACAACTCTACCACCATCACAGAACACAAAGTTAAGTCTTCCCTCTCTATCTCTCCAAGTCATTATCATGAGTTCACACTGGGTACAGCTTACACAGTGTACAGCATACACTGAGTACCAGATATGGTGAGTACAACTAACACCGAGTTCAGCATTCACCGAGTATTGCATACACCATGTGCAGAATACACGAAGCACTGCATACACCAATTACAGCATACACCAAGTACAGCATACACCAAGTACAGCATACACCAAGTACAGTATACACCAAGTACAGCATACCCCAAGTACAGTATACACCAAGTACAGCATACACTGAGTTCAGCATACACCAAGTTCAACATACACCAAGTTCAGCATACACTGAGTACAGTGTTCACCAAGTACAGCATTTACCAAGTACAGCATTTACCAAGTACAGCATACACCATGTACCACATACACCTAGTACAGCATATACTGGGTACAGCATGCACCCAAGATTGTCTGTCTTCTCTTCATTCTCAGGATTACAAGTTGACCCTTCAATGCAGCTTCAGCTTCTGGTGTGCTTCCCTACAAGATCGACTGCCACCAGCCAGCTCTCCAGGAGAGCGCAAAGGTAGCATCACCTCCTCACATTCCATCAGTTGTGAGTTGACTGCCTCATGAATACAGCCTCAGCACACTTTGCACCTCCCATCGACTGCCTCCAAGTACTTCGGCAATCTCGCTAAATCATCGACTCCAAGTCCATCACTATAATCGCTCAATCATTGCCTCAGAGCGTGTCTCTAAGTTCACTTGAACCTGTCCCCCAAGTGGATCTCCAAAGTTACTCAATCGCAACCTCCACATTCACACCATCACAGCCTGAAAGTTCATCTCAAAACTTGCTCACTCATGGCCACCAAGTTCACATGACTATGACCTCCTGTGAATTTCCCACCTAGCTCCATCACAGCCTCCATGTTCACATGATCATGGCCACCAAATGTATCTCCAACCTCGCTCGATCATGGCCTCCAAGTGCATCTCAAAGTTCACTCGGTTCTTGCCTGCAAGTGCATCTCCACAAAAGCTCAATCATATCCTCCAAGTGGGTCTCCAAAATTGCTCGATTATGGCCTCCAAGTGCATCTCTGAGTTTACTCAATTGTGGCCTCCAAGTGCATCTCTAAGATCACACAATGACAGCCACGTTGTGTATCTCTGTGTTCACCCAATCGTCATCTCCAGGCACACCTTGAATTCCTCTCACCTACTGCCTTCAGCTAGTCCAGATATACCAGGTGTAGATAGATACATAGATACATAGATGAGAATACAAACTGAATAAATGACTTTTAAAAATCTTTGAAAGATAACTAGTAGCTATGATTTCCAGGTGCACCAGCAGTGTTCCCAAAGAAGATATTATTTCCAGACTGCTCTACAGTGATTCAAGGTGCTCCAATACGTGTCCCCAGCACTCCCAGGTGCTCCCGTTGTTGTTGCCAGACCTCCTATAGCCATGCAGATGTATCATAAGCACTACGCAGGTGCACATGAAGGCTACTGCATCGGTCCAGTCAACTCTGGGATCTGACCACACTGGGATTCTGGTCCAACAACTCCCAAACACTCCAAGAGGTTCCCAGTGACAAAAACACATTTTGCTGATGATAATCTTGATCATGGCGACATTCTTCCAGCCGTTCAACCAAGTTGAAGCCCAAGGTTCAAAATGTTAGGGCCCTGCCAGATTTTATGGAGCTGACTTGGATGAAGTCTACAGCTTAAGTATGAGCAGGACTGCAATAAGCAACTGTAGAAAGGCTAATGGCACTATAAGCAAAATAGACTCCTGCGATTGCAATATATATATTGCATCCTATATACTCAGTCCGGAGCCCCAATACAAATGGATGTTAATGGCAACCACATTGGTAACCGGCATTGTAGACTTGCACTGGATCTTGCATTTTCTGGAGAGTGTATCCTTGATTACATTGCAGCTGCCACCTGATACTCTCAACTATACTCTCAATATTAACAACTATTGGGTTGCAGACAGGAGTAATGTGTCAGGTACTGAACCTGGTGCAAAAATCACACCAGTTGCAGGTCCATCCAATATAGGCCCAGAATCTGGATCACCTGTTCACTGCACAACAATCACTGCGCATGCTTATATGATACCCCATATTGCTGAAGTGGGGAAATTAAGAAAGGCCACCCACACATTGGATATAATAATTAGATGACACCACTACAAGGAAACCATTGGCAAGCTATCAGTTGCAGTTTAATGCGCCCTAATGCTATGGAAAACTACCATGAGCCACTTCCCATTCAAGAACCCAAAACCCATCATCAACTGCGATCTGATGCAAATAACAACTGACCATGTTAAGTTCACGATATCCTCCAGAGCTTCGCAGATGTTCATTAATTTGGTAGATGGTAGCTGCAACGGGCTGAAAGACAGATTCACAGGGTTGCCTGTGCCCAGGATTCAACGATGGGCAGGAGGAAGCCTTTTGGTGTATGACGGCATTTTATTCGTCTAATCTCCAACAGAATGAATCTTGGCCCAACCTGCATGAGTCTCGAAATATCTTGATCAACATGGTTGTGGATATTACCTTGCAGAGTTGCTGACACACACAGATCACTCATGACCATACTGAGGACCATTATTGCTGAGTTTCAAAAGGCATAACCAGGGAAGACTGTCCCAATATCTCTGCCTCAGGTGGTCAAGTGTATGACATATGATCAGATTGAGGTTGTGTTGCGGTTTGGGGCTCCAAATTTTCCTTTAGTCAAACAACATCTTGGAAACACCTTAACTGTCGAAGTGAATGGAAAGCAGGTGATTCTGTGAGTGTATTGGGCACTTTCCCAGTGGTTTGTGAAACAAATTAGCATTCGTTTCATGTTGTCCCATTCTGACACTTGTATCAGCTTTGACATTTATATCTCGAGTTTATCTTTAACATTGACTTGTCATTTTACAAAGATACTAACTTGTGCGCACCACTGCCGCCTGGTAGGCTACAACTATTTTGCTATCCATACCTCAATGAGTGCCAATGTGGGTGCCTCAGTAAAGCAGTCATTTATTACCTGCGGACAGGTGAGGGTTCTTGTCTTCGCCTATCTGACAAGCAATCAGGGCTTGAACCTACATTACAATTCCCAAAATACCATCATGGTAGAACAGGATATGAATTACTCAATCTAACATCAGGCATGGTTGCATGTCTAGCAGAATGGTCAGCAGCAAACGCATTACAGAACGCGCTTGGTTAACCTCATCATGATTGATCAGTTGATTGAAAATTCCTGGCAGAAGCAGTAATCGCCAATGAAATATCCCCTGGGGGCTTTCAAGAATGCTGCCAGTAAGGACAATGCTCTCCATGCTAATCAAGTATATGATACCTGGGTTGGAAAGAGATCCCCCCAGGTACCCCAGTCTGCCATGATTGGTCCAGCTGTAATAATGTAAAGAATCTAAGTTAATTTGTGATCTTCCTCTACTTTCCACTTGTCGGTCTGCACTTTGGTTCCTCCTGGGTTTCTTCTTCAGTCTCTAGGTTCTTTGGGTTTTCCAGGTGCACTCTCTTGGGTATGTCGATTTGGATTTCTGTATTTACTCAGCTGGGGTATGAATTGCTTGTTCGTTATCTCACAGTTTGGTCTTTATAGAAGGCTTCAAGCCATAGAGATAACTAGTACTGATGAATGGAGGAATTTAGTCACCAATGTTGACTCTGACAGCAGCCACTCTGACAAAAGCCACTCTGACAGCAGCCTCTGAAACAGCAACCACTCTCTCCGAAGCCCACTGTCAGCATCTGTTTGACAACAACTCTGACATTGACCTGACACCTGCTCTAACAGCAACTCGCCAAAGAGTTTGCCAGTACCATGCTCAGTGGACAAAATGTCTTCATTATTTCACAATGCGGAATCTCTACAACTTTGTACTTTTCAACCTTAGCTTGCACCCACTACTGAATGGTCAATGCAACCATAAATGATGGTTACAGTTGTTGCCAAAACCATATCACAGGGAGACCACATCAATAAACCAAACTGTGATTCCTTAATACTGATAAAAACTGAGACTAATCCCTAAAGACTTAAAGAAGCAAACAAAATGAATATGCAGTGCTAAACAACAATAGTCCTATCTAACAAGCTATCAATGCCACCCATTTGTAGGGACAAGTTTGTGGTTGCTATGTATTCACATCAGATATATGAAAGACAGTCACAGCGTCAATCCGGGATGCTTTAATGCTTTCGAGGCTGCATTTCACTTGGCACACATTTCACAGCATTGCGTGCACAGCTGTAACAAGCAGTAGCCGCCCCTCACTTCATCATGTAAACCAATAAGCTATCGTTGAGACAACACCATTTGAGGCTTTGGGAACAGTTGCCAGTTATTGCAAGAAATATAGAATAGTGAGGTAGAGAATGTCTTGGTTAGCTTATGGAAATTTATACTGGATGAGAGTGCAAAATTTATTTCATTTGATGATGCTACCATTGTACTTCACGGTGTATATATATACTATGTACTCCCGAACCAAAGTTGCCCAGATCAGTTTAAGTAACACTGAATTCCCTGTTTACAGCGATAATTTGATAATGGGTCTTCAACACTGTTTCATTTACCCAATCCCTGAGCGACACAGCAAACTACTACAATATGTCTGAGCCATATATTTATCAATTTCAATCACACACATAGCCTAGTGATGAGTAAAATGTGCCAATCAAGTACAACTCATCTCTGAGAAAGTTGCTCTGACATGATTGCTCTGGCAAGGATGCTATGACGTTATTGCTCTGACATGGTTGCTCTGATACAATTGCCCTGACAAGGTTGCTCTGACAAATTGCTCTGACAGATTGCTCTGACAGGTTACTCTGACAGGTTGCTCTGACCAGTTTTTCTCACAAGCATGTCCTTCTCTAACAAGTACAAAAGCCAATTTCTTCGAGCCTAGACTAAGTGCTAACTCAACTTCAAGTCCCGGAACACTTGTGTTCATCAATGCTGGTGGCTGTACTACACTGATCCTTTATTTGTGTATGTCAGTGCGCTTGGTGTTTACCACCCAATCTACCTCAGTGCCTTGCAAATTGTGGCCAAATCTTCACACTACACTCACTTTGAATAACTCACAGCGATTTGCAGCTATATTCAGCATTTCATTGTCAAAACTGATTCTTTGATGCAATTGCCATACAATATCATCTGCAGTGATGATGGTAAAGAAGGGATAGGAATGGCCCACAGGGTCCTCCCAAACCGTTCTCAACTACGCTTATGTGGAGCCTAACTACCCATATCCATTGCCACTATCACAAAGAACTACCTGTCATAATACACATTGTCCAACACTTAACCTGGTATGTTGGATTCTGACAGTTCTTCGGTACATACTCCCATACAGTGGTGAGCTGCACTGCATATTCCGACAACGTCCAACCATGTGTGGTGTGATGATGCTATGCTACTTGCAATGCAATAATCGGAATATAAGACTATTATTTCGTTTACCCTCAGGTCAGGTCAGCGGCTGTTGCCCACTGAGCATTGGTGGACTGATCTGCTGAACTTGCATAAGCAAACCATTCACAACAGATTCTGCCAAATCGAATTGCGTATCAGTAAGGACCTTACTGCTCCTAATCGAGATTTACCAGCAAGGTGAGATCCCCAGTGCATGATCCCAGAGTGATTATGTATGACAGGTCTCATAGTGTGGCCCAACTTAGTAGTTGGTTGACAAGAATATGGTCAGGAAGATTGGCAGACTACTGTAACTTAACCAGGTAGTACAATATCAATTCAACCTTATGAAACCTATAACTGACTCTGAACATATAAAACTCCAGTATAACTTGAACTCTGACCTGAAAGACCCAACATATATGGTAAAACTTCAACTCACACAATTACTTTAGCTATGACAATTTCCTAAACTCTGACAACCACCCTATACTGATATGGAAAGCAACCCCTGGTTGAATATATCATTACTTTGACTTAAACTTGTGAGTCATTTTGTAAGCATAATAACTTCAAATCTGACAAATACTTTAACTGTGGCAATTTCCCTAACTCTAACAACCACACTACTCTGTTGTGGGAAGCAATACCATCAACTTTGAGTCAGGAGAACAACATATATGGTACAACTTAGACTCTGACATTTACCTTAACTATGAAAATTTCATTCACACTGTCAACCACCCTACTCTAATCTGGGAAGCAACCCCACCTGTATAGTATGACATTACTTTGGCTCTTACTTGGGAAACCCAATATATATGATATAACTTTAACTCTGATGATTATGCTAACTCTGACACTCAACCCACTCTGACAATCACCTAACTCTGATAATTACCCTAACTGTTAAAACTATTCTACTCCAACACAGGAAGCAACGTGTCCTATATTGTAATTACTGCAAATGTGATATTGAAGACCCAACATATATGCTATAATGTCAACTCTAATAATAAACATGATTCTGACACATTTACAGTATAACATTGACTTTCACATGGACCATAACTCTGACATGGGAACCAATATTATTTGTTTTATTATCAAATCTGACCAGCATCATTTTTGGTGACAGGAGATAGACTTGCACTGTATACTATGTGGTGACAAGCTGTGGATTTCATGTACATGCAATGCGGATGCACACAATGTGAACATGAACAACATACAATGCACACCATGGCAAATGGAACCAGATCTGCCAGCAGCAACTGCAGGCATTCTAGAAATTCCAAAGGCAGCAGTAGTTACAATACTTGTAACCGCAGTGGCAGGTTCCAGGCCGGCAGCAGCAGCAGCCGCAGTATTTCATACTTCAGTGACAGTAGCTAGGGGACATGCTTAAATGAAAATAACCAATGACAGCACAAATCCGAGTTTGATAATGGTGATTGCAATGGCTTCGAAGACCTGCAGATAGGTGATTTCAATGTGAATTAAAATGAATCACATTCCCCACCTTGAATATCCGGTGTATTTAATTGGGTTAGTTCTTTCAGCTGGAACATGGAAGGTGGTATACTGATGGATGCTGATTGATACATCAGCAAAATGTATTTTAGTCGCTGGGAGCCTCCAGGAGTGTCTGAGAGTGTTACGGGGGTTCTTATTCCCAATAATCAATACAACACTTTATTGAACTAAGTACAGCCGCCTATCCAAATATCTCTTTCTCTCCTCGTCTTATCCTAAGACTCAACTTCTCGTTCCTGAACAACGAGAACTCCCGTTCTAAACCTATACCACAGACCTTCTCCTCTGTAGACGTAAATCAAATTTCCTCGTACCCGGATTCACCCCCGGAAAATTCCTCGAATGGTAACAACCGGGTGTTCAGATACCGTAGCACCAGGAAGTCGATATTCTCGAGTTGTGCGAAACGAAAAACGACTCGGTAAGTGTGGGTTAGTTTGTGCTCATGTAACGTGTACAGAAGATTGCCGAAGGTCTCGACAATTCGGATCAGTGCGTATTCGGCGTGTGTATACCTGTGTCCAGGCATCCAAGGGGTAATCGCATTGATGGATTAAGGTAGAAATAGCTGTGGCTATTTCCTAAGGATAGATAGATAGATAGATAGAATTCTTAATAATATTTTATGATCGTCTTCGGTGTTCTGATAGCTAAATTTGCTCGCTGATCATTCCCAATTCCTTCGACCATCGCTTGCTCTTCATAACCCGCTCTTCATTTTAGCTCTGATAGAGTTATCTCGGCCACGCCCCCTTAGCGCCCGGCGATAACTCACCTCATCACCCTCAGGTAATTGTGCTCATGCAATGTGGTTTGAAAGCGTTACGCTCCTGATAACAATCAGGCCATCCATTGCGCGATATCAGC
>Ga0307515_10002770_pt1 | contig 37387 bp, 45 predicted proteins | sample 17_EM_MG_FD_194513 | JGI IMG/M metagenome (GOLD analysis project Ga0307515, IMG submission 194513) | Populus trichocarpa ectomycorrhiza microbial communities from riparian zone in the Pacific Northwest, United States - 17_EM | ecosystem: Host-associated > Plants > Roots > Unclassified | place... | reverse complement strand
GGCGAAGCCGAGTATCACAACCGAGTCCGAAGCCGACTACCAGTGCCGGAGCTAGGCCTCCTCCTCAGCATGGGGGCAGGCGAGGCCCATGGGGGCTACAAGCCACCGGCCTGATGCCCGCCGCCTTTGACCGATGGGGGCTGCAAGCCCCCATACGCCACAAAAGCCATCGGGCCAAATCCCGTGCCAACATAGAAAGCACTCATCAGACTGGCAGAATTAAGGGACACGCTGCAGTAACACAGTCAACATCCATCGAAGAGCCTTGAACTTGGGAAGAGGCTATGGATTCCCCACAATGAAGTGAGTGGGAGAAGGCATGCCAAAGAGGAATTGGCATCGATTTCGAAGTGAGTCGAAATCAAACAGAGCATCGAAACATTATCGGATGCAGATAGATCCTAAAGATCAACTATGGACCAATGGGAGGTCCGGTGGCATAAGGATTCCGACCCTTTTCGCCTTCTGCAAATCCTCTCTTTATCGAAGGACTTTGCTATCCACCAGGTGGACATCAAGCCGGCATTCTTGATCAGAATCATACTGAGTGGAGATGAGGAGTCCATATGTACGGAGCTACCTCCAGGAGTTTCAAGGGAACCACGGAAGGATGTTATTCACCAGTTATACCAGGCCATGTACGGCGTCTCGAATACTCAATATGACTCTCATTGAGTTCTTATCTAGCAAGTTTGGCTTGCAGCGGGAAGAAACGGACAACGGTGTCTACGTCAATGCTGCTCACTCTCAGATTCTCGTGGTTGTGGTTGTTTGTCTCAGACAGTGTCATGAAGTGATGCTTTGTAGAGATAGGATTGCAGGGGCGGCCACGATTTCACTATCTTTGTGTTAATCCGGCTAGATACCGAGTCTGTCTCATTTGACTTTGTACTTAGTCTTACTTTTTGTACTTAGTCTCACTTTTGTACTTAGTCTTTCTTTCCTTCTTTGGTTGTTCTCTTTACTTTTGCTCTCTTTATCTTTGACTTTTGTATGGGCGGGGTATTCACGGAGTGGGAGTATTGGAAATCCACTCAACCTCGCGCCCGAGTCCGCCCGATGGCGGAGCGGCCAATGTGGCCTTGTCATTCTGTATATAGAGAGACTGCTAGAGTAGAGAGAATGATATCGCTTTAGACTTTCTCACAGCGCCCGCTACCATTTCCAACACCACACACACCTCTTGTTTACCAAAAAAAGAACAACCGTAGAAAATAGGATTACCCCCTTATGGGTAATTACAATAAAGCAACGAAGCGGAACAATACACCAGAACAAGAAACTTCCCACAATTCTAGAATCACTACGATCCCAGACTCATACAACTACCAACCGAGGAATGGTCTTCCGAATACGTCATCGATAGTTACTTGTCCAGTCTTGGTCACAATTGAAGAGCATTGTACTTATTCTCGTATCCAACTAATCAATCTCAAGGTGACATACTGGGAAGTACATACACTATCGCACCACCGTTGATGAACCATATAGAACTTCACGATTTAGGTTGAATGTTGTGCGTTCATCGGACTTGCTTGCGGTTATGGCGATATGATTTGTCTGCTGTTGATGAATTTGTCTATAGACGAGTCTGCGTGCAGAAGATCGCTCAATAATTGCCTTCTTGAGTTCGGCGTCCGAATAAGCACATGTGTCTGGTCCAAGCTCGTCCCGGATGGCCTCAGAAAGATCGAGGATCCCTCGATACAGTCCCAGCCGCCGACCAGCCTGGAACAACTGACTTTTCCTGCTAGCATCGACCCATAGGCCGTACATTCCCAGTGACCATATGAACTGTAAATGGCAAACAATTACCCAAATCCAGGGTGCGATGGTATATGAATATTTGTCTGTGTATGCATCATTCTTCGCAACGTCGCCATTTGAATCAATCTTCGCAACGTAACTCGTCATCGCAGCAATCAGTGTTGGATAAGCAGCCAAGTATAGTGCCGAGTACAACATAAAGCATGACTTGGGCCAGAATGAACATGTTGTGAACAACCGTCGAATCAAGGCTCCAGTGAGGGTCAGTGCTGATCCAGAAATCGCCACCGAGATATACAGATCGTAAGTTACATTGGGTGATGTCGATTCAAGTATTTGGTCTAAGACCGCCGCGTAGACGTAGCCTGCAATCCAGAGCAACAACACTTGCCCTCCACGCCCAACCACCAAATCCCAGGCAATATCAATCCCCTTTGCTTGAGTAAATGATAGTGACCCGCCCCCAAAGAATGTAGCAAAAATGGTGGTAAAAGCATTTGAGAACTGGTTATCTCCTGCAGTGAAATAGGAATTGGTCGCTGTGATGACGAAGAAAAAGCCTCCAACAACAGGCACTATTGACAGAACGAATACAGGCAAGAATAGCCATCCAGCCTTACATCTCCGCGATCGTTTCGTTGTGAGTGATAACCGCTTCGCCGGAAGTGGTTCCCATGTGGACACATCATAGTGACTTTCAGTAGGCCCTGCTATAATTTAATTAGTTCGTACCATGTGTGAATAGTATGCCATCGAGATTGTTACTCACCCATTCACCTGTTTCCAGTATAGAGTGAAAAGATTGAGTGGAATGTTTGCGGCTTCGGTTTGCCTGGCTTGTGGGATGAATGGAACTGACCCAGATGGCCACTGATGTCTGCTCCTTGTTACTATATAGAAAGAGGGTTGTGTGCCTTGAGCTTTGCCTGTTAGTTCTATATACCGTACCCACTCAGATATAAGGTAGGCTCCCTATTAAGTTAGCGCGTCGTATACGGTATGATACCTACCTAGATAGGCAAGTTTGAAATCCCTTGTGAGATCTTTAAATTCCAATGGATTGCCGTATGCGGTAAATAATTCGCCGCTAGCCTAATCGAGAGCGTACCTTATATCCAAGTGGGTACGGTATATCTGCGACAAATGACTTCGCCTTGGGGATGAATGATGATGTGGTGCAGAATGTAGCCCGTATTCTGCAGGAGGCCTACCTAAAAATAGACAGCCCAAAAGATACTGTGCGACAAGTAAAGCGGCAATCGGAGAAACTGGCAATCGGAGATTAGACTCACACAATTTGCCAAATGAAACATCTCTAGTGGTGGTTTAAACCACACTGGGTGGGACAACAAGTGCGTGTGTATTGATCGAGTCACCGCAGTTCGGTACTTCATCGTCAGATCATGATCCCCATCAGCCCAGCTAAAGCCCATAAGTCGTACGTACGGGAGGCGATCTATATATGGAACAATTAAGGGGTTCAATTATCCACTTCCTCCAGCATTGCCTTACCAGATCAAGTGCTAGTGTAACACAATGAAAATCGGCCAGCACACGAAGTTAGAGTATCTTGATGACAGTTGGGCTATTTATTTACCGCAAACTCTAGTAGATACATTTTCTGTCCACTCTATAGAAGACGATCTCCAATGAAAAGCCTCACTCTTAACCGCATGTTACACCTACTACTGTGCGCTCACCAATGGTCAGAACGCTGAACCAGGCCGCCAGCATAAACGATGTCGAAACTGAAAAACACTCTGCATAATTCCAGCTCTTACCGCCGCGGAGCAACTTCCTGCGTGGAGCGTCGGTTAAAGTATCGGAGCCAGTTCTAAAAACAACCACCTAAAGTAAGCTATCTTAGGACCATTTTTCCCGATTAGAGGTAAGTGGGCAGAATTTCCAGAAATGTGTGCAAGTATGTAAACTGGGCATAGCCTAGTCATACATATAGCACTGCCTCCAACTAAAAATTTTAGCCAATAAAGTATCATTTTAACATAGCATCCACAGCGCTAACCCCGCCACTCCTGTGCAGCAAGATAGCACTTCAACCCCCTTGATCCCCCTCTCCAAAAGCACAAGCACGTTTCTACACAGCCCGTAACCTCCGCTGGGGTCCTGATACCACTCTTGCACCTCACCACCGCTCCCATCCCGTCACCTGGCACTCTCCCGGCGACAGACACAACAGCCTCACCACCGCATCTTGCCAATGCGTGTATCAGCAGGCAGTGCGGACGTAATCTGTCGCCGTGGATGTTGTTCCATTCACGGGGGTTGCTTTGCGCCTCCGGGGGGTGATGTCGGTCGTCCGTTGGCAGTTGTCGTTTACGAAGAAGGGTAACGCCGAGGGAGGATTGCAACGACGAGCGGAAGTTGCGGAGTTGATCGGTATTTTAACTAACACCAAACGTTGACCACAGCGGTGTCACTGGGGTACGGGCTGCCGGGTTGTCGTGATCTCGGGGATGGAGGGAGACGTCGAGGGAGTTGCGGGAATTTGCCCCTGAGTCCGTATACTTCCACCTTGTCGCGTGTAGTATCCAACCGGGAGTGAGCTGCCTAGCGATTTAGGGGAACCGAGCGGTGACGAAGAAACCGGGAGGAGCGGAATGGCCTCGTCGTTGGCAGTGGAGCCGTGTGTTCGGATTCGGGTGGCGCTTAACAAGGAAGCGAGTTTTGTCGCTTTGTTGGCTCTTGAGCCTCATACTACACACTGATGCCACACTAAGATACCAAACAGGGTTCGAAATAATTGAAATAAGCTAAAAAGAGCAGTAATAGGATGCTATGATAATGTGAGAACTGTTAGTTTGTTTGTTTTATTCGTACTGCGTCCTGAGCTGTTTTACGCTCCGTGTACCCCACAACGACCGGTTGATTGTCACTTTTCTGCTATCCTGATAATCCCCACTATCTAATTTAATCAACTACATCTCCCATCAACATGTTGCACTCGAAAGAGTAGGAGTAATGACTTGCATAATAGGTCTCAGTCTTCTTTTGGCCGGAGGTGAGCCTCGTATGACCGGAGATTGATATCAGCCTGAAAGGCCTATACACAGATGCGTACGCACGCATTCACACTTGTCTAATAGTTATACACTTCGTTTGTCTGCTCGAAGCATTCTCATTGGTCGGGTGAACTTGCCATGTGGCGCATGTGGCAGTGGCAATTACAGTGGCGGGTACATTGGCGGATATCCACATGTTGACTCAGGATTTATCCCGACGACCTACAACATTTTAGAATGCCATCGAAGCTGCTAGAAAGGATTGGAGAGTGCTTGCTAATGCACTGAGACAGTTGTGTAGACTCATTCACAAATTTTCACTCACCACCCGCCATTTGCCACTGCTGGCACCACTCCACCATCTCCAGTGAACTTCAAATTTCTTAGGCATATAAAGGCATGGATTCTACTATTAGATAGTTCGGTAGACAATCACTTTTGTACAACAGATAATTCAATCTCTCTTTGTACTTGATCACTCTCAACAATACAGCAGACACAGTGGCAGATATACAGTGGATGATATACAGTAGCAGATATATATACAGTGGCAGATACACAGCGGCGGATACAGTGCCAGATATACAGTACTGGATCAAGATACACATTCACAGGGGCAGATACACAGGGGTGGATACACCACCGGGAAAATGACCTTACACGACGCATAACTGATAACGAAGCTGTTTTTGAGACGGTAATCCATAGCATATTTGACGCGTGGCACTATAAGGTCATATGGACCTGTGCGTTCACTAGATTACAATGATACGCATGTGATTATGTGCGCTTGATACTATACATCATGCTGCATTCAACAAAACTGCCAAATGCAATTCATTGCACGCTCTGAAGTACACTCCTAGTTGCACTCGATCATTCACTCCCAGCCTGCTTGACTTACGCTCCCAGGTAAGCTCTCAAGATGCTCTCAAGTACACTCCACGTACACTCCCAAGTACACCTCCGAGTACATTCTCAAGTACACTCCCGGGCATGCAATCAAGGACGCTCCCAATTGCACTCGATGGCACACTCATAGCCTGCTTGACTGTGCGCTCCCAAGTAAACTCTCAAGATGCTCCCAAGTACACTCCCGAGCACGCTCTCAAGTACACTTGCAATTGCACTAGATGGCACACTCCCAGCCTGCTTGACTGTACGCTCCCAAGCACACTCCCGAGCATGCTCCCAAGGACGCTCCTAATTGCACTCGGTGGTACACTCCTAGCCTGCTTGAATGTATGCTCCCAAGTAAGCTCTCAAGACACTCTCAAGTACACTTCCGAGTATGCTCTCAAGTACACTCCCAATTGCACTCGATGACACTCCCAGCCTACCTGGCTCTACAGTCCCAAGTACATTCTCAAGAGACAAGACACTCCGAATCTCACTTGGCTATATGCTCCCATGTATGTTCCTGGGTGCTCGATCAAGAAACTTGCTGAGTTGTAGGCGTCAGGCACCGAGAGGTGGTGGCAGGTAGCGGGTGGCAGGTGGCGGGTGGCAGGTGGCAGGTGGCGGGTGGCATATGGTGGCCCAAATCATGACATCGGTCAACATCATGGTCTGAACCTTATCATTAGCGCGCATACCGCGATGAGATCTCACGATGCCTCACGGTCATGGTGTTGACAATTGCAGCCTTTGATTCTGCAAGAAAGGTAGACAATTGGATCTCGGGGAGAGCAGACCTCCGACTCAGTTTTTCCAGCTGCCCGCTTTCGATCAACTGTGGGTGTATTTGTGCGCATTCGGTCCGGAGCTGAGGGTGATGAAGGCAATGGTGATGATGGCGATGGTGATGATGGCAATGGCGATGGTAATGGCGTCGGTGATGGTGATTAGTGATGGGCGTGAGTCGGCTCGAGTCGAGTCCGTCACTAAAGCTCGAGCCGACTAGACTCACTGCGGGGGCAGGCTCATGAAAGCTCGAGCAGACTCCTGAGCTTGAGCCTAAGCTCGAGCTTTTGATATTGAACTAGAATAAATAACTACATACATACATACATACAATCGAAGCAGCCTCAAGTACATCCTTGCTCTCATTCCTCAAGATCTGCTTCCTCTCCAGAATCTGCACCTTCTGCTACATCCCCATCACAATCACTACAACCCTGACCAGCCTGCCCAAAATCCTCTCCACCTTCAAAATGTTTCTGTTCCCAATCATCAATATCCGCTTGATGCAACCAACTTTTGAGGAGAAGAAGTAGACTGCTGGATGTTTCCATAATCCAATTCCTTTTCTTTGTGATAATATCTCCAGCCTGGGTAATTACTCTTTCAGAAGCGACATTGTAGCCGGGATCGAAAGATAATCCTTCGCCATCTTCACCAGCTGTGACCATCTGTGCACATGAAATCTCCAGCTGTGCAATGCATTCACATCATGGGTCTCAGTTGCCTCGCAAAGTTACGGTTCGGTCTCTGTTACTATTTCTGCTACTCTCGCAACTGGCACTCCAAAAGTAACAGAAATATCATCATCTGCATCAAAAGAGACTGGGGGTGTAGGTAGTACCAGCACATTGGTTCCAGTGGTCTCCAAGGTAGGATCAATTGATATTGCGTACTGGGCTTTAAAGACTGCTTCAAATTGTCTTTTTGGTGTTGTTATCCAGTGTGGCTCCCATTGCATGTGAGTAAGACCATGTATTTTATAGCGGGGATCAAGTATCATTGCAATAGTTGAGGAGGTAAATGCACCAGTACTTGTCCAATAGTTATTCAGGATATTCCAACTCTTGAAACAGGCTGTAGCAATTGATGGATGATTGATTGCTAGTTCCTCTTCATGTTGTAATTGAGACAAACGCATGAGCAATGCCGCGTTGTAGGGGAGTTAGATTTGGAGGATAGGATACTTGCTGCCACTTAACCGGACGGTGGAATGAACAAAGACTGACAATATATGTTTGAATCGCTCAAGTTGAGCCCAGTCTGCATAACTCAAGTGCACAGCCAGTAGTTTCATTTCACTTACTAATGACTTGGTGATTGCTGGGCGGAGATAGAGCATACGGTCAACGATATTAAAGCCTGAATTTCACCATATCTGCATGTCGAGGGTAGGATGCAAGAACTTAATCTTCATTGTTTGACAGTGTAAGACTAGTGCATCCCAGAGAAGATTCAAGGACTGGATTTTGGAGAAGATACGACAGCAGGTATTGAGAACCTCTGAAGGACCACAAGAAATTGTTGGTTGGGATACTGGATGAAGTTGGTCGGCCATCACTGCCTCATGGTCTGTTTCCTCTGCCTTCAGATTTCTCAAAATTGCGTCGGCTGCCAAGGTGATAATATGTGGCATGTATTGAATCTGAGTGTGTGTACGTTCAATAACTGGGGAGAGCTTTTGTATACCGGAAAACATCCTATCATTAACTGATTCATTATCAGTTGTAATTCCACATATATGCTGTTCAATGTTCCAGTCCTTTAAAATCCACAGATCTACTGTAGCAATATTTGCCACAGTATGTGAACCCCTCAACAGCTCGAAGGCAATCACAATATCATGCAGTTTGAATGAGTATCCATCCACTGAGCAGTAATTCCTGAATATGCTCGCCAGCTACAGGAAGAGGACCAAGGATCAAGGGTTAGACTAAGGCACACTCCATTAACTATAGTATGCTTTCGAAGCTGCTGTTTGAGTTGTTGATTCAGATCATCATGTGATGCAGTAAGGGCTTGAACAAGTGTACGTCAGGAAACTAATGGTACAGCACTATTAAGATACGGAATCAATTTGTGAAATGTAGTGGACTCAACTAGGGAAAATGCAGAATTTGTCTCCACAATGAATGCTGCAAGCAATTCCCGGTAGGTCTTTTCACAAAATTGCTCTCCCAAAAGCCATCCACTTTGCTTTGCTGCAGCAACCCTTGACCAAGGGATGTCTGGTCACAATTTTGATTGTAAGGTACCAGAGTTGTTATGTTGTTTCTGCTGCTTATGTAGGTATGCTGACTCTTCGGCTGCATTGGATGGCAAACTCCTGTGGTTGTTTCGAAAGTGAAGGCTGTATTCACGGGTTGTCTTGTCATGATCTGGAATTGGGCCCCACACATGAGGGCAGTGACAGCATTGCAAGATATAATATACATTCGCCATTCATCTATACCTCTTCATCACTGTGTGTGTGCACTTTCTTCATGTGCTGTCATTATCTGAATCTTTGAGAGTAATTTATGAACCATCTGGGGCAGCCATAAATGAAGAATACTGTTGGCGATTGGCTTGCTAGTGAAAAATCATATGTCGTACATAGAGAAATGCCTTCTCGCTTGTTGAACCCAGGCCTGATCAAGTCCGGGCTTCAGCTCTTTGATAATACATCTCTACCATTACTGTATATTTGTACAAATTAGAATATCATGGCCAGAAAATACACTATTGACCCCATTTGCCTGCTTGCAGAAGTCTAAAGGCCATAATAATGTCACTGTTGGGAGAGGTCATACTGAATCTGAGCGGTGCAAGTCTGCTGCGAGCAGGAGTGTAGTTGGCACTTGAAGAATACTTCAGAACAATGCAGCAGGGATAGCACAATACCTCTAACTCCCATTAGTTCGGAACTAAGTGTAAAACTCTATCGTCCTCAAGGTTTCTGATTATCTATATTTGTAGAGAATTACTTCTCTTTTATACTTGCAAATACAGTGTCATGATGTCAGACCAAGGCATGCAGTAATGTCATTCTGCCGAGGCATGGATGTCAAAATGCCCTATGTCCTGATGATGACATATATTCAACCATCAAGTGCCCACATGGCCGCACTGTCATGACTAGATGACATGGGCCAAGTGGTATACAGTAATACTCTAAAAGCGAATGATATTGTTTTTCATCAGGCTGATAGGTAGAATCAGTGGAATCTGTATTTTGAACTCATATTTGGACCATGAGAGCTAACACTGGGGTGCAGACTTCTGAGTAACAAAGCCTGTATTTACAGGTGACCTTTTCCGATAGGCGGGGCACAGCTCGAGCTGCAACTCAAGCTTTTCAGCCTGGAGACTCGAGCCGACTTGCAAGTTTTAGCTTGGAGCTCAAGCCGGCTCGAGCTTCAAGGCTCGAGCTTTAGACTCGACCTGACTCGGCTCACGCCCATCACTTGGAATAGCCCAGTCAACTAGAGAGCACGCTAGTATTTCGACGGCCTGGTAAATAAACGAATCTCCTATCATCGTGACGAGCATTGACGCCCATGAACAATGAAGCAGTGAGGGCTGCCTTTACCAATCGGATATTGAACACAGTAGTCGCCTAGTCTAAAACCTTCTGCCTGACAAATCATTGTCCGGAATTCGGTAGACATCCTATCGAATTCACTACAGATTGGCTTCAAGGTGTGCCGACTATCTGGTCGCCACAGTCTGAGATCACACTGAAGGAAGCCAAAGTAAAACCAAAGACATCCCTGTGTCTGAAGCCATCCACAAAGTTTTGGCATACAAAGTCGGGTGAGTGGTTGTCGGAGGAATGTGCAGGGTTTGGATTGTGCATCTACGATGCGCTAAGCGATGTACAGTAGCGTGCTACTCTAGCCCTCGGATTGCAATGTGCGAATACTTACGTATGGATTACAGTAGCTGGGGGATCACAAATTTTATTCCTTTCTGGGCAGCGGTTGCCCCATCCTGACTACTTATGTACTCCCGACCTTAGGATTTGGGAATTTGAGTTGCCGAGTATGCTGCTATATGGCTCAGAACGGGGTCTAGAAGGTCTCTCGGACTTCTTCGGAGTCGGCGATACATCCCTACACAATTCTCACTCTTACTTCCCGTCACTTCACTTAACCTTTTTCACCTCCCGATCTCATTTAACTATCTCTAATTTCGAGTGAGCGATTATGGATAAACAGCGTTTTAGGAACGTTTCTGTACAGTCGCATCATGAATATTAGCGATATTATAAATCGGAGACCTGAAAGCGAAAGGGGGCCTATTTATGCATATCTCCTGTAGGGAATGCTATGTGATTGAAGCAAAGCTCGCGGGCGTAATTGGACTTGAATTGATTAAGGTAGCTCCCTCTGAAGGGCCCTAAACATTTTTACACTCACCGGAAGGTGCAGAACTAGTGCCTAGGGGTGGACTTGAGGGGCTAGTTGCCTTAGCCCTCCCTTAGGTAGCGGGAAGCGGGGGTTTGACTTTGCATAGGTGTTTAGTGCCCTGTTCCCTCGCCGAGGAAGAACCAAGGATGGAGGTCAAATATACCATGGCCGCGAGCGGCCGAATGCAATATGACTACAAACAAAACAAACAAACCGGAAGGTGGAGAGATGCGCTTACTGGAAGCTGGCTGGAGGTGGCACTGGGCTGGCTGGGAGCTGGCTGGAAGAGACAACTCTCGGTTGGCCGTGTTGGAGAGGTCTACCGGACCAACTTAAAAGGGGGAGAAGCCGCCACATATGTTGTATAAATTACTGCTGGTGATACAGAACATCCCGGAATTTTGAAAAATCTGCAGCATATCCCCCACTAAGAGCTAATTCACAACATGTGGTGGGCAAATACATCAGGAAGAGTGAGTTCGCTCTCAAGTGAGGATTTGCTGCTCACATCGTGCACAGACTTATATATCTCGCTCATATATTATTCGCCTCGTTCGGACTGATTCGTCTCGTTTATACGGGTACTTGATTTCGTAGTTCCAATTTCATGGTCACATCCGTTAGACGATAGTGTTGATAGATAAGGTTCGTGACTGCTGTTTTAGACTTCACACTTTACTCTTCCCTTTCCCTACGCATCTTGGACCTTTAGACCTGTACATAGACAGTCATCACACCATAGCCAATACACACGGTTCTCCCCTTCATTGTCGCGGCAGATAATATGGCATCCATTCTCTATCTATGTCTTATGTACGCAGTCAATCAGGGCTGGTTGGAGACGGTACTCATGTACTTGGAGAGTCGAGACCGCGCTTCATCACGTATGGAGTTGCACTTAGAGAAGACATTCAAGCGCACTCGGAGATTATCTTCAGGTAGCAACGCCATCGCGCGAATTTTGGAAAGTACTGAGAAATTTCTTGCTTTCCTCTGCATCCCCAGGATTTTCCTTCCGCAGCCTTTCGTAGTGATCTGAGTGACTCGTCGACTGTTAACTTGCTAAGCGCCCACTTGACGCTTGCCACTCTGAATTATGGCGGGGTGGGTCCTCGTCGGCCTCTGTACACTACTCTACCAGCCCCTCAGCACATGATGTTGAGTCATCTCCCTTCAATCTTTCATGGCATGATTATCATTTAATGCCATATATTATCTCCAGAAAGCTCCCAACCAGCTCTATAGAAACTCATGTTAAGTCGTCTCTCCTTTCATCCCCACGATTGTGAGTTAACCCCTGAACGGAGTCCAGGCTTCCCAATAGTCCGTCCCGTCCGGGCAAAAGTAAGCCCCGGACCAGACGACAATTTTCGGGGTAAGCAAACTAAGGACTGTTTAGGACTAGGGCAGCAGAGCCACGGACGAAAAGACTGTAGGGCCCTGCAGTCTAGCTCTGCGCACTGCGCACGGCGATACTATAATACAAACATGATAACATACAAACAAACAAGACCCTCTGCTCACTACCAAGCCTCCTCCATTCACAACTGTAGCTCCTCCGCTTCCATCTGCATGTGGCCCCTTGCATCGTCAGGCACCCAGCCGCAACATTCAGACACATCCAGGATTTGGAGTTCGTATAGACCCTAGCTTCGTATCCTAAAACCGTATCCTACAACTACAGTTATCTATATCGGGCCCTAGGTAGTAAGATTCCGTACCGGGACGGACCAGGCCTCTGAAATGCATGCCCCAGACGAGACCGTCATTCGGGGCCCCGAAGGACGCCAGTCGCGCCGGACTGTGGGGAAGCCTGACGGAGTCTCAGCTCTCGGCCAGCCCAAATCGACCAACGTCAAATGCACCTCCAAGTATACGGGGGCGCAGTCTCCAAGTACACCTCCGAGCGCGCTTCAGTGCCGTTACCAAGCATGCTAGCGTGCCATCTCAAGATCCCACCTATGGTAGGCAATTTTATGACCTCATATGGTCCTTGGCATTGGTAAATGCCTCGATAGAACATGGGCTAAAAGTGGCAGGCAGCTGCCCACTCGCTACGTAGTAATAAATTTGTAATGACTGACCCCGTGCAGAAACTGCAACCGTTCAATACTAAGCCATACCACTAAGTATGTGACGTCATTGTTCGGCTATGATTTTCTTGAGCGACAGCAAAGATTATCTTTCCGCGCATTTCAGAACTCTTGCGATTTAGCTCTTGGTCTGTCAGTATATTCATATATTAGTCAGTACTGACCTGTATGGGGCCATATTTGTTTCCCGTTCTCAGCACTACCTGTGGTGCCTTCAGAATTCAATCATTGTACATACTGCTCTGACAGACCTCGTAATCTGGGTATTATTGAATACTCATCCATTCAGGGCGGTATGCGTCAGTATGTGGCACGATTTTAAACCGTCATCATTCTCCTGCTGTTGTGCTTCGAAATACATGACATTACCACTCAATGCACACCCGTACCCAATGATACCGGAATCGTCCCTACTGCGAAAGCCTTGAAAGAGATCTTCAGCTCAGTTCGAAAATGATGAAACCCACTGTATATTCAATACTGCGCTGTATTGTGCCATACTTATGAGTAATGGTCCCTTTCTCAAGCAAATGCTTTTAAAGAAATCCATGGCTTGGTTGAAGTTTGACTGATGGCATTGTATTTCCCAATACTGCTCTGTATGGCGCTATACGCGCGGATACCTCCATTTTTGGACTCTCCGCCTTCAGAGAAATCCTTTGCTCAGTTGGGCTTAATTAGTTTTATGGTATCTTCAAATACTGCTCTGTATAGCATTGTACTTATAAATACCGGCTTTTCTCTATCCAGCGCCTTTAAAAATGTCGTTGGCTTGGTTGGAGTTTGAATAGCGCTATGGTATTGGACAATACTGCTCTGTATAGCTATGTACATATAGATACTCCTTGATTTCTGAACCGCCGCCTTGAAAGAAATCTTTGGCTCTCTTCGAGTTTGACAGGAATACCAGTATCGTTCAGTACCTCAAAGTATGGCTCTGTGCATATTGATACCAGGTTTTCTTGCGCCGGCGGCCTCAGAGATTTTTGGCTTGATTTCAGTTGGACTTATATACAGGTATTCTGGAATACCTGACTGTTTAGCTCAGTACCCGCCAGTATTTTCTTTCCAGTGAACTTATGACAATACCATTTGCAATGTGCCCTCCAAGTAAGCCTGTAATGTAAAATACTAACAAGTACTTGTCAATATTTGACTGTACTACATATCTCAATAACAATATTACAAGAGATTGATAGACCTTTTGTTTTCGACTGTTCAACCTGCTTAATCATCTTGGCGTGTTCTGTGCAATCATCCTCGTCGATACGTTTCACAATTACAGTTGAATCTGCGAGCATGGCAAACGACATAGTATGCTGGGCTTTGCCCTAATTCTGAACCCCACACAGTTACCCCTCCATATGCCCTCCCACAATCACTTCGACTCTCAAAGCTTGTCAACATGCACTTCCATCTCAACACTATGCACCCCATCACCAAAACGGGCAATCAGCCCTCTGTTGACGCTCGCCTTCGGCTGAGACAGCAAGTGCAGATTACCCACAGTCCTGACCCCATTGATCAGGACTATTGAATGTTCGACCCTCGCCAACAAAGCTTTCGGGATGGTGATGATTGTGACCGTGATTTGGAGGAGTCTCCAAGGAACTCGAACAACATACTTGCAAAGAAATCCCACATTTGACATTACACAACTTATCTCTACCTATTCTTACACGGTTCAATAGAGGGATCCATCATTCGAGGTATTTGGCACAGGCAGCGTCAGGTTTTCGCCAAGTCATGACTACGACAATGGCAATGGCGATGTAGCCAATGTTGATGATGATGATGGTGATGATGATGATCATGATGATGATGATGATGTTGAGAGTGTGTACCTACATCATGCTATGGAAACTCGTCATGACCTGGAAATGAACGGCAACCGAGGAAGACGCCTGGTTAAAGCTGAAACTGACTGTGACAGTGGAACTCAGTCGGAGCCCTTGAACACGAGAGCAACGGAGCATCGCAAGGCTGCGACCAGGAGGTCCTGGGTTAGATCCCTCATTACTTCTTTGTATCCATTGATACTGACAGGTAGTGTTAGCCACAGTTCCAACCCACTAGATCGGTTCCGGGTTAGGGTTGGGACCGGAACCGAACCGTTGTAGCGGGTTTTACCACACGAAAACCCGGACCGTTGCAATTGGGCCGGTTTTACCACCAAAAACCCGGCATTTCAACTTCACAACTTTGGCTCCAATCAAGTATTTGAGTTCTGATCGTATCATAACATGATCAGTACATAGATTGTGCAGTTTTAGACGTTCTTTCACCTCCCAGTTTCAGATTTGCGAGCTGACCTAAATGCGTGGAGTTGCTATTGAAAACCCGCGATTGTTGCGTACAATTTGCCTTTATTTCACAGCCACTCCACGAATATTGGTCGGATTGCAAATCAGAAACCAGCAGCTGGAATAGCGTCCAAAACTGCACAATCCACGTACTGATCACGTCATGATACGATCAGAACTGAAATACTTAATTGGAGCCAAAGTAGTGCCAAAGTGGTAGGAACTGCAAAATGGAACCATGGTCCGAGTTCAACCCGGCCAAAAAACCGCTGGTATATGCCCGGTCCGGGTAACAACCCCGCCAAGAAAGAGCGGGTCGTGTTGCTTGGCGGTTCCTGACCCGGACCGGGGGCTTTGGTTCGGGTCCAACCCGGACTGAAGCCGGGTAACTCAGAACCTTTGCTAACACTACTGACAGGTATAGCATGCGGATGATGAAGAGCATGGCGAAGAAGAAGCTGAGGAAGATGGGGATGTAAAGGATGAAGAAGAGAGTGATCCGCCAGAGCCTCGGCAAAGGAGAATGAAAAAACCTATGAAGAGGAGATCGAGAGCCACAAAGAGTTCTCAGGTGCGACTTTCCATTCCTTACTGCTATCTAAGGTGACTGATTGATACAGGATGCGAATGATGAAGTAGACTCGGATGTAAATGAAGCATGTGGTCTTGCTGGAGCTGAAGATGAAGGTATCTTCGATGACTTTGCCGACAATGTACTTTTGATGGCACCAGATCTCGCCAGATGGACGACCAAGTATACCACCATGCAGATCCCCGAGTGTGCGAGGGCTGTGACCACTTCTAAAGTATCTCGCTTGCGCTGCAACAAGCTGAGCGCATGGAACCTTGCAATGAGGGAGGAAAAGGAATCAGTTTCCGCCTATCTATGCAGACCCAAGCCAGGGTCCTGGTATCAGGGGCGGCTTGGGTTCACGGGAGGGTACGCAAAGGAGGTTGCGAATGTCTATGAGGAGAAGAGGCAGTACTACGAAGAGAAAGTAAACAAGATGAATGAAGAGGGCCGTGTAGGCACTATGGAGAGCCTCAAAAGAGCGCAAACGGAAGGAGTTGAGCTTTTGCGACAAACAGCGAGTCTCTTGATTCTCAGATATGAAGATATACAGTACTGACCAAGCAGGTGGCATACCTCAGGAACCACGGTGCACATACAATCCTGCTTGTTATACAGACCAAGATTCCTGCACAAGCTCTGAACAGTGACGGCTGTAAAGCAGCTTACTATAAGCTCATCCTCGACAGCGGAAGAAGTCTTGAAGAGTTTAAAACTATGTGCGACGGCTCAGATCAACGCCAGCAAGCAAGCAAACTGGTCTCGGTACCTAAGACATTTGCAAATCTGCAGGGAGAGATAAACTCACGACGTTGGTCTCTTTTGAAATTCTGGCAATCATCAGTAAGTAGCCCATCATGATGTGGCTGAAATTACACTTATTCACACGGCAATGTACAGATGCAAAGACCCCGAATGGTATGGAGGAATTTCAGAAGCTTCCCTGTCACAGGCTGCAGAGCATTCTGACAGCTAGGAAGCTCAAATGGTGTGCACCCGACCATTGGAGTGCCAAGTTGGGTGGTAGTCAGGAGAGAATCTGCGACACCATTCTCTCTACTCGGCTGGAAACACTTAAAATCACATACCATGCTGTGAAAGGTGAACCGAAGGAGTTGAAGCTGGTCCGTTTATGATATTCATGCAAAGAAGATATCATAGTATAAAGTTTACATTAGGTAAACTACTACCGTATTACAATAATGCGCAACTATTCTAATTGATTGTGCTTACTTACTTGTATAGAATTGTATGGTACTGCTTGGTATCCGAATCAACAAGTGATAATAACTGGTCATGCAACAATTCTCAACTACAGTGCAGTACTGCTCCATACTCGTAAGTATTATCGTATACTCGACATTTACTCACATTACTGTGGACTCCGAGATTTCAATTGGTATCAAGCAATACTCATTGGTAAAGTTCAGTATAATCAAGTACTAAATGCATCATACTAAATGCGTTGAACTTTGTTCAGCCGCAACCAAGAAAGATTGAACAATAGTCACTTGCAAGTAAATATGTAAAGACTATGGGGTAAAATAGCCCATTGATGTCTGTAGGGCTTCAGTTCAGGGTCCCGCGGAGCCTCATGCGCAGGCTAACCTCCATCTCACATTCACCACCTCGACACCTCAGTTCCATATTCACCCCACCATATTGACACCTACCGCAACATTTCATTTACACTTTGCATCTGTTATTGCATGTCACACTTTTACCGATCTATGTGTAATCAACATAATCTCGACCTTCTCATACTCGGATATCATGGCTAGGAAGCGCAAAACAGCTGTTTTTGAGACCGTTGAATTGAGAGAATATGGTGGCTCAAAGACGCAGACGATGGATATACGGAATGGAGAGAGAAGGATCAAACTTCAAGCTCCCAATCAGAATGGAAGAGGAAGAAATGGCCCCAGCGGAGGAGTCCAAAAACGTTTCCTGCACCGTCAGCTTGACTACGAGCTAGAGCAGCTTGGTAACCAGTGGGATGATGAACTGTATGTTCGAAATGACGGTATACATTGTGTTGACAAGATTATCGGCACAATGATCAGTCAGCGGAGGTTGTGGCTCAGCGAAAGGCAAAAGCTTGCACAAGACTGTAACGGCGGCACGTGACATGGGGCTGGGTAACGGCCATTCTATATAGTCGGCTCGCCACGAGCCTTAGATCTCTAGCGATAATCTTACCTATACATCTACATCTACTATCACTCGCATCCACGTTTGCAACCGTATTCCAATAAATACCATACGTATACCTACGAGGACGAATGCAGGCATACGTTCCCTTACACGATATTCGTTCTTTCAGTAAACGGATACGTTCCGCTCACGGGATTACGAGCTGATGACTTTTACCCCTTTTTCTGGTGCGCGACACAACTGAGTCAACAATACAGAATACTGCCCTACAAACGAGATATCGAAGCATCATTGGTGGGAAGCACGAAGCATTGACCGTTCCATCATTCAATTGAGCCTAATGGCAGCGGAGTAGAGATCAAGACCAATTGGCGCACAAGGCGCGTCACCGGCAATTACGACAATGATTACCACCAGTACAAGACCCCACAATTGGACCTAGACAACGACAAAAATCGCATACGATCGATCCAGATGAGTTCAAGACGACATCAATTACTTCCAATAGCTGCAATCGACCACCGGACAGCAGAGAAGTCGCGATTGCACCCCTGAAGGGGTCAATGCACGGCGGTAACCTAGAGAGCTCAGAGACCAATTGGCACACAAGGCGCATCACCGACATTGAGGATGATGATCACAAGTAGCAGACCATTCCTACGAGTCAATTGAGCGCGATCACCGGTCCAAGCACCTACAAATGACGGAGTAAACTTACCCCTGAATGCGGCCATATCCAGAATCAACGCGAAGTCAGACGAATTCCGAGTCAGCACTGTTACGACTACATTTCTTCCATTTGAGTGAAGTGCACCTGACTCAGTTTTTGTGTACAATTACAGCTCTAGCATCCTCGAAAAAGCCCATTTGCAGAAGCATTTTACTTATACCTACAGATACACTACTCAAGCGAAGAATACCTACAGAGGAGGACCTGTCCACGAATGAAGCACTCTTACCGCCACGAAAGTCTGGCTGAACGAAGTGCACTTACGGAGGAGACACCCTATGATTGACGCACTCTTATGGCCACGAACGTCCGCACAAGCAAAGTGCACCTACGGAGAAGACACCATATGATTGAAGGATATTGAGGATGAGAAGCTATCCCTCGATTGTATCGATACATTGCGCAGCGTGAAGTGCATTTACGGTCAAAGACTGTAATGGCGGCACGTGACCCGGGGCCGGGTAACGGCCATTCTATATAGTCGGCTCGCCACGAGCCTTAGATCTCTAGCGATAATCTTACCTATACATGTACACCTACTATCCCTCGCATCCACGTTTTCAACCGTATTCCACTAATTACCACACGTATGCGTATTAGGCCGAACGCTGGCTTACGTGCCCTTACAAAGACCGACACAATTCCGCAGACCGCCTACAACTACAATGACTACAATGACTGATTATCTCAGCGCACAAGTATTCTGGACAATCGAAGTTCACCTACCATATGAATGATCTTCGACTGCAATTACATTCATGACAATGGCGGCACTCGACAAATCAAGCGCCAACAATCTTTCAACACTCAGAAAGCAAAAACTATTAGCGGCGCAGACACTAATGGCGACTCTGGACGAAAATAAACGGCAAGATGCAACACGTACGGGCTCTTATCGACCGCGGCGCAACCAGCATCTTTAGGACACCAATGCTTCTCAAGCAACTCGGGATGTCAAATCAGGCGGCACACGTCACCACCCTCGGCATGAACGGAGGAGTGATTCAACATGCAATGGACAACTGATGCAACATGCAAAGGACAGCCGGAAGAAATCGCGGATCACAGTCCAGTACTTGGACGATCTCGCACCGGTAGACAAATCAGACGTGCTCGTCATGCCCATGCGTGCATATAATCTAGTACGTGGCTTACCATGGTTCTACAAACATAATCCTGACATCGAGTGGGCTCGATTGACTTCCCTGCGATCACCGAGCGCGAGTGGAGTAGAGGAAATGACACTGATGACTACGGCAGTGGCATGGAAGGTCTCACAAGCTGATAATGATAACCATAATGTCAATGACCAGCTTCTGGGGCACGGTCCGGGTATACGGACAGTTGGAGCAACCGCCTTCGACGATCCTCTAACTAGCATTGAAGTCGTCGTAGCATTTGCCCGACAGACTGGGGAATGCATAGGACTGCTGGGAGCGACTTTGGAAGGCATCACTCTGGATTCACCAGGTGAGAATACAGACCCAAGCGCTGGACGCAACGAGGAGAGTGCAGCGGCGGTAGGGGCGGTAGAAGAGCCCCTCCGAGGAGAGACTTGAATGACTGCTATCGGCTTGCTGAGACCCGAAGGGAGTGACCGGACTGCGGGGCTTGGCTCCTGTGTGGGCGAACCGGTCATTACATGGCCTCCTGGATATTCCCTTCCACCGCTTCCATGCTTTCATGATTCTTTGGCTAACATAGATGGAGCAGTTCGGAGATATTCCCGACAGACAGACAAATGACAATTGACAGTGAACAGCGCACATTGGAACACCGACAACTTGTGAAGCAATTGGAATCCCGGGCCTGAAGTCCCTGCAAGAAGCTATCATTGAGATTGTGAATTGGACTGACGAGTGGCAATATGCCCATCCCGCAGATGCTCGGAGATGGATGACAATCAATCTTTGTCTAGGCGACATACTCAAAGTTATGTGGAATTCTACCTAATCTAATATACTTACTTTCGATTACAACCTATAAGACTAGCAATTGAATGACGAGAAGAAGATGTACGTACCGACGGCCTTGCCGTACCGAGCACAATCCCGACTACTATTCAAGAGACCAAATCAAGTGCTGTACAGCAGAGATTACAATGCCGATCACAATGCCAAATACAATGCCAAATACAATGACGATTACAATACGGAATTCAATACCATATCTGTTTCGAAGTTACATTACCGAGAATACGCCCCAATAGATCCCGACTCAGACTCGGCGATCCCAAGCTACACAACTACGATGAAAGTTGACAACTGCAAATCGACTTCTGAATCAAGCCCTTCCAATTGATGTTCCCTACAAAGCCATGAGATTAGTCGCCGGGGGAGCAACGACTTTACACGAGAGGTATGACCGTACCGGAATCTCAAACAACCCCTACCGCAAACAATTACCGTCCCGGAAGTGCAGGAACATTGCACCATAAGTTCCATTCACCAATTGAGAAGGCTAGCAGCAGCAAGTGCACCTGGACATGAATCGACTAGTGGACTCAGAGAACGACAATAAGTCAACCGAGTCAAGTGATGGCAAGCACACCTACAGATAGATTGACTAGCGGACCCAGAGAATGACAATCAGCGCACGGAGTCAATGATGGCAAACACCTACAGATGAATCGACAAGCACACCGAAGGAGAGCCAGTGAGCGCACTGCGCGATCCAAGACGATAAGTTCACCTAGCATACGACGGACGTCCAGTATACCTACAAATGCACCAGAGAGATGACAAGTCGAACGAGCCTGATCCATGCCGAACGACTGCAATATGGCAACCGAAGCAGTTCCGAATGCGATACCAAACGACGGCGACATGTCTACCGAATTGGCCCCAAAGGAGATCGAAAATCACCACCGAGTGTACTGAATAGTCCACCGATGGCATCTCAAGCGACGGTCGAGACAACTACCAAGAGACGATGACCGGGATCTCACTGCGACAGATATCACTGCCGAAGGACTTCACATGGAGATCGAATGAGAGGATTACCGGGAGCGCTACCATAACAAGCCATGGACGGAGTCACTTACCGAATGAGGTACCAAAGGATCAAAAACTGTCGCCGAACGGCATACCGAACTGAATGCCAAACCACATAACCAGAGGCCTACCAAATGCTTACCGAGATGGCGACAGGAGAGTCGACCAATAACGCACTGAAGCTATCATCCAAATGACTCTCAGGGAGAAGCGGGCCACCAAGACCCTCCGAAATGCCGAATCAAGAGATGCCGAAATCTGCATATGCAATGTACAAAGCGGCTTTCCGAGAGCAGAGGCGCGCTTCTATCATGGTGAGTATGACCACCTACTGTGAAGCTTACGTGTTAGATATGGATCAATGACATACCACTCACGCGTAATGCAATTGCCGCATTCTACCACCCTCAAATGGTCACCAGTGAGTCACATATGAGAACTGACGGCTATGATGATGCCAGGAGCGAAAGTTCACATCATTGCCCAAAGTCACGACAAGGCGCCGTTGCAATGATGTTGAGATTGAGCGCATTGGGACGCCTCATCCGACAGTGAGTCAACAGGCATAACAAGTCACGACGAGGCATAGCCGTTGCAATGACGTCGAGATTGAGCGCATTGGGACGTCTCACACGACAGTAAGTCAACAGGCAGAGCAAGTCAGGATAGACACTGGACAGAGGACGATGCAGGACGACGACCGAGGCCGAAGGAAGATATTCTACAGATGAAGCGAAAGCCGAACTAAAGTAAATGTCGAATCAGAGATTACAATTACAATCTCGAATCATCAATGAATCCCAATATCAATTTGGAGATCGAAGTTACAGTGCTACCGAGCCACGATGGCAATCGAGAAACCATATGATGGAGAAGTCGTCGACGGAGCAACGAAATTTGAAAAAGAGGGAGATAGCCGTGTCTACACGATCAAGTCCTACCGACAAGCCAAACGCCCACCTGGAGGCAGTCTACTGAAACATGTACCGACAAGTCAAAAGCCCACCTTCAAGTCCTACCGACAAGCCAAAAGCCCACCAGAGGCAGCCTACCGAGACACGCACAGACAAGCCTACCAAGAAGTCGACTGTGAAGTCTACCAAGAGGTCGACCAGGATTCTACTGAAGCCGCCTGTCGACAGCGCAACCATGAAGTCGACCGGATGGTCACCGAAGCGGACTTCCAACCACGATTACCTGGTAAAGCAGCATCTATGAGTTAATGTCAATTACTGATGACTACCGGCTGCAAGATATATTCTCCAGAGCATGCGGAAGCACTGCAGAGAGCTCGGACAGCGCAGGCTCGCTCGAACTTGGTAAGAATATACATCTTAGAGAAATTTACGTGTTAGGTGTCTACGAATGAGACTACACGCAATTGATGTATACGATTGACGGCTACAACCGATGCTGGCTCCCATCAATGCCAAGTGATCAGCGGAAGCTCTACAACCTTGACGAATTCCGACAATGACCGACGCCGAGATGCACAAGCTATGAGTGCAGTACTGGATGGCAGGTCGGATGTTGAATGAGTGCAGGAGTGGAGATAAGGAGAAATTGAAGTCCGAGGCCCGGGAGCGGAGGAATTTAGTCCATAGACTTTCGAAACACAGGACTGGAGGAAAGTTATCAATTGGGCATTCCTTTCTTCTGTTTCTCTCTTCTCTTCTCATCTCTGCTCCATACTTTATTACTTCATTGGATCTCGGCACGGTATAAATGGCGTCGGCATGAGTTTTACCACCTCCCGATCTCAGTCAATGGGAGGTGGAGTTTCCCCGTGCGCCGGATCCACCGAAAGCCTACCGTACGGTGCCAATTGGGAGCGGGACTTTTGACTAAGTACAAGTACGTACGCGGCATGATTGTTTAATGCTGTCCTTTCCTTTCCATTTCTGTTGTACGGCTTATGCAGCCCAGGAGGTCTGCGCCTAAAGAGGGGGATACTGTAACGGCGGCACGTGACCTGGGTTCCGGGTAACGGCCATTCCATATAGTCGGCTTGCCACGAGCCTTAGATCTCTAGCGATAATCTTACCTATACATCTACATCTACTATCACTCGCATCCACGTTTGCAACCGTATTCCAATAAATACCATACGTATACTTACGAGGCCGAACGCAGGCATACGTGCCCTTACAAAGACTGGCGAAAAGTTGAAAAGATTTTGTCGGTGGCTATCTACAGCAGGTCGGAGAGGGCCTGCGAATGCATCCGTCGCGATATCATCAACGTCAAGCGAATCACCATGGTGAGCGATACTTGGAGAGACGTTCCGTATTGCCAGTTCGCAACATCAGCAAGCCACCTCATATCCTCCAGATTTTTCACGTTGAGCCCAAGAAAGCTTCGTACTGTGTTCTCAGTAAAACTGCTTCGCACTCTACATGAACAGTGTACCCAGGGTTCTATCTCCAAAGAGGCTTGGGCTGGAGCCCTTCGAGCAGCTTTTGAAGCAGATAACAAGATGGTTCTGCCAGACTTTTCACGCCCGGTATGCCCAGATATTGCCTAATACTCTTAAATACTGATATAGACGGTCATTCATCTTCAATACCCCTACCGTCATTGGGTTGTCATGAAATATCAGGTAGATACAATGATAGCATCAGCAATCGAGAAAGCCGAACAAGGGACTGCGTGGAAGGAGGAACAACTTGTGAATGTGTGTCCACGCTGCTTTAACTTCTCCGATGCTGATGAAGACCGTACCATACGGATAACAATGGACGGGAATATGCCGCATGCACGACTGACGAGGCATACACTGTTGGGATTTGAGATCTTCAATCCAAAACTCTTCGTCGACTATGGAGGGACATTGTTTGACTTGGCAACGAGCACCAACGAGCAGGTCAACACCAGCATCCCCTAAAATGCCTGCGGGGACAGATTCAAGGCTACCGACGGGTGTGTTAGACCCGAAACCATCACCGCTTCGAAGAAGGCGCTAGATGAGAGTGGTGATTTTGGGATTACATGCTTCCGTCGTGTGAATTTGGGGTTTCTGAATATCTACGGAGGTGGTGAGCGGCAGAGCCACGGTATCGCACTGATCGAAGCTGTGTTGCAAGAAGTTCCCCACTTCACTGAGCTGAAGTTGTGTTATGACGTTGCTTGTATGTTTGAGGGCACTCTACAACGCTACAATCCGGACTGGATGGAGGTAGTTGAAGCACGAATTAGGAGGTTTCATATATATGGGCTTGAGTACTGGTGCCATGTCTTGTAAAACCTTCTTCACTCAGCAAATTACGGTCTCATGGTTGGTGAAGAGCCGCTGCATCTATGGTATATGATGCATCATCTCATCCGGTCAGGAAGAGTTTCATCAAGTTCCCGCGGAACGCAGAAGATAGACTCTTTTGGTAGGTACTGACCAACATAACTAGATTCATTACAATGCTAATGGAATTATTTTGCAGGGCTGTACAATGCAAAAAGTTGTAGAGAAGACATGGGCAATAACCTGGGACACCGCTGGACAAAGATGGTTGAAATGATGAAAGAAGCACAGGAAACTCTTGCACAGATAACTACCATGGAGGTAGCAGAGCGGATCGATGAATCAGAGCACGTGCATTCCACGGAGAACAGTTACATTCGATTACCTGGTGGAGCAGTCAGAAGATCAAGTCAGGTACTATACTCAATACGGGGGAGTAATAGAATATACCTGGCAAGATCGAAAATCACTGATCTACTACAGGATGCCTCAAAAATCCAATAATGATCGGATCTTTGAGCTTCTACTGGAGGAAGAACGGTTACGAAGACGAGATCCAAGGGTGACGAGACACCTCATGTTAACCGGCTCCACAAGCGATGAGTGGAGAAGGAATGGCGAGCTCTTCTTGGGCCATCAACGTGCTCATGCATTGAATCAGCTTCGTTACCTACAGGCAGAGCTCATCAAGATCGACACGGAGAGGCAAGTGGAAGTTGATGAGCTTCACAACAGAGTCAGAGGCCCCAAGAAGGCAAAGAAGATCATTGCGAAGATTAATGGAAGATGGAAGCAGCTCGACAACATGGTGAAGAAATACAACGCTGAGATTCGCAAAGTCAGAGAGGTTAACTCGAGGGAATCATCAGCAAAAGATATCGGAGAGAATGGTATAGAAAACGATGCGATATGGGATATCGAAAGGTTTATGTCAAATTCTGATTGGGCGGTAATCCAGTATGTTAGGGATGGTATATGGTGGTACTTCGTTCAACAATGGGTCGTTGAGGAGAGAAGGATGCTGCAATTGCATGCCCAAAGGCTGATTAAATGGCTCAACCATCAAACAGATGTGCTTCTCAACCTCCTCCACTGCGAGATGAGGATGGATAGCCATCATCTTGAAGAGCTCCTCCTTCATTGCTTCCGAATTATGCGCTCTCGTTCTACTATAAGGCACGATTCCCTATTTCCGCTCGATCAAATGGAGAAGCCTCGAAGGTGTTCCACTGCTACAAAATCAGTTGTGCAAGTACTAACCTACCAGAGGAAACAGGTTACGAATCTTAGATGCCATGCAGAGTGTTGCACAACCGGATGATATTGATGCCGTCGATGGTGGTTTGGCAGATGTCGGAGACAGTGAAAGTGACTATGGCCAGATAGATGAAGAGCTGGCAGCAAAAATCATGGAAGATCTAGAGCGTGAATGGGCAGTGGCGTTAAACGAGGAAGAAGGTGATGGCATCGAGGAGCAGGAGGAGGAGGAGGAGGAACACAAGAGAATGAAGCTTGAAGAATAGATCGGATGGACAAGACACATGGGAACGAATGATGTATACCCTTGTTAGTTGTTAGGCATATACCATTAAGTATGTGAGGGTAGTGGCCAATACCGTCCAATACCAGTATAGAATGGCCACGCAGCTATCACTCGTAGCGAAGATAGCGAAATCACATGGCTGTCATGGCGTGAAAACACTCTCTGAAAGACTATCACTAGCTTGCTGCGTACACTCTAATATCCTGCATTAAGGCTACACATACTCTGCTGAGCATTATTGTTGAGGTTAATAGTTCTCAGACCGTGTCAAATCTCTGTTTAGAGTTTGACCGATTTCGGCAGAATTCAAACCTTGGTGAGAATTGCGGTAAATGTACCCAGAGAATGGCAGCATGGACTATATGCTCAATAAAACCCAGTTCAACTCCTGGATATTATGAACAGTCTGGTCCAGGGGTTGGGGTACAAATTGTAGACTATTCATCGACTGAGTCTGTGTTCCATGCGTGATTGTATATTGTTGTAGCTATGCCTCCAGAGTTTGAAATGGAGCCATCCATCAGTTCTTGAATGAACATATCAGCTTGACGCGAGTATATGGGTTACATATCATGGCTCTCCATGCCACCTGCAAGTGGTAGTTGACCTAAACTGAGAGAGTTGCATACTTGAACATATTACCTGAAGATTCCAGCTTCTGGATGGAGTTCTACCGATAATATTGCTCCTACCCGGCTTTGATGCCTCAACAAATTCATGGGACTACGAGTCAATCCCGTGAGAGGGCTTGAATTGGAGGCTGTGCATCACAGACGATTTGCCTGCGCCATCATGTGATCGGTCAAAAATGGTTAAATGTTTTCCACCGGTGGTAACTTTTGTCTGTGATTACTTCCCTAAGGAGTCAGGTAGACACGTGGAATGAGTATTATACGGCTCATGCGTCTGGAACAGAATAGAGAGATTGTACCACAGTGAGGCAGTAGCTAGGTACTGACAAATACTAACCTGCAGGGTTTGCAACCGTCCCGTCCGTCCGTGATTGGTCAGGGTGTGGACGGATAGTAAGAATCCGTCCATCTGAGAGCAGGACGGAGAGGGCGCCGTCGTTTTGAGGCGGGACAGAGACTGAGGGAAAGGACGGCCGTCAACAGAGAAGTCTTAGCGCACATAACAAAGACTATAAGAACATCATTTCAATTACTATTCTGACCGTGATGCATGATCTGTAAGCATCTGCTCCATCCATACTAGTTCTGACTCGGTTTCTCCAAAGATTACGCCCTCTGCTCCCAGGATATCATACATTCCGAAGCCTGTATAACATTATCGGGCTTGATTGGGTTGAGTCTAAAGAAAGACATTAACCGCCCGATGACGGTGGATGAAGGCCGTCATTCCATCTGTCTTGTGGAAAGATGGAGACGGACAGCCTTGGTGCTGTGCATCCTTCCTGGAAAAACCTCGGACAGATGGGACAGTTGAGAACACTGCTAACCGGTATCCGCTTGTATTGTACGGTATCCACCAGCTTGTTTTTTGTTCCACTGGTTTGTCGATTTCTAGCCATCCAGTACAAGATGATACAGAACATTAATGGCGGTTACTCGACATATAATTTCCAAAGTCGTATTATGCTATATGGCCCCCTAAGAATACACAAACTCCCAGTGTGCTAAAAATACATGTTGTAAATCCTCGCATAAATCCCTATGAAAGAGCCCAGTAAGGCAACAGCTTGCTACACAAGTTCTTCCTCTCACGTCTGAGGTGAGGGCAATCATCTTGCTGCTGAGTGTTCTGAGACCTTCTCTGTGCCTTTTCTTCGCATTCCTCCGAGAGCTCCTTCGTGTTTTCCACCTTTCTCTTCCACTCTTCCATCTGATGTACTGGCGAGTCATTTGCATCCGGGAGTATCGCTTTGCACCCTTTCTGGTTAGGGAATGTACTGTGGTATGCAGCTGATATCTAGAAAGCAATTAACATGTATTGGGTAGAGAGCAGTATAGATACATACGGATTCCAAAATTCCTTCAGTACCGAGACTCTGAAACGCTTGAGCAATCTCCAACACCTCGGCATCAACTCCATCAATGGCATCCCATCCATTCTGTATTCCGTGGCGTACGTTCAAGTTCGCATCTCTGCCTGGATTGCTGTTGCTAATGTCAATCCTCGCATGGTCGTCTTGATTCCCGTTGCCGATATCAAAGCTCACATCCATGCTTTGATTCCTAAGGCCGATATCGAAGTTCGCATCGTTGTCTTGATTCCCGTTGCCGATATCGAACCTCACATCCTCATCTTGACACCCGTTGCAGGTATCAGGGTTTGAATCATGTAGATGATTTTCGGAGTGTCGTGATTGGAATTGAGGTGGGCCCATCGGAGCCTGGAAGAGAGGAGATGAGAGCTTAGAACCCGGTTAGATGATAAGCCGTTACCATTGGGGGAAGACCAGAAGGGTTCATGAACATGAACGTGTGCATCAAGCTATGACTGCGTACTCATGAGCCCATAAGTTCTCAAAAGGTGAATATCTCACGTACCTGTATGGTATCCCTTGGCACAACCTTCAACTTCTTGTGAGCATCTCGAAGACCATCTTCCCTGTATCCACCACCCCCCTGAATAATTGTCGCGGAAAGCTTGTCGATGTACTTGGCCGTGCAGGGTGGTAGGGGTTGCTGTAAGATCTCGGCCGCGGATCGCTGCGAGCTGGTGAGGCTCATCCTGTTGTTGTCGTTGGTGTGTGTATTGACAGTCACATGCTGGTTGGTGGTGGTTCAAGGGGTTCTGATGTCAATTGACGATGCTTGGCATGCTAACCCGGCAGCACCATTTAAAGCTTGCGCTACCAAACTTTGTCCTTCATATCCGCCTCGCTACCGAACTTTCAAAGACGATCAACGAATCAGAACTAGCATGCCAAAAGTACACGTACTTTGCTACCTGCAGATACTGACTGGTACTGATCGCTACTGATAAAACTGAATACATCGTGCACGCTGTTGCACAGAACCCTACCGATACCCTCAGCAAGGCTGAAAAACTACTTCGCGCCACGATTAGATCTCACATCCTTACCACTATGGCTAATGAGGGAACCAAGGTCGACCCCGCCGCGGTTGACAGATATATCCGCATCCAAGAGTTGAGTGGAAAGGTTTGAATTACTTCTACCACTTTCAATGTCGTTATACTTACAAAGAAACAGAACTATGTGATCGGCAAAGAAGGAGTTGGGAACATCATTGAGTACGTTTGGGATAAAGGACTTCATGGTTTGAAGAACCAGCGACTCTTGGAGGGGCTTTACCACGCCTGTAAACATCCGGAAGGTCCGATTGCTCGCCACGAGCAACTCAATGTCAGTCTTCTTTCGTTCATGTATTAGTGGCAGAACTAGCCACAATGGATTTCAATAGACCAAGATCAGCAATACCATGCGAACATGTCGCGAGGTCTTGGAGATGTTCCAGGATGAGGATACTGAGACTGAGATGCTAGCCAAGCATGTCAAGGACATTGTTCATGACTTTCTTGAACCGAATGTCGATGAAGGTATTACTGGTCTGGAGACGATGGGAATCTCTGTCGATAAGGAGAGTGTTGCTTAAGTGGAACGGTCCTTTAGTGAACGGAAAATATCGAGGTTTGGTGGGATAATTGGCACCGTTCTACCATTTAAGCACTTGTAATCTATCGTTCTGTTGCTACTCATGCTACAAGCAATTAGGTCAATAAGTACTAACTACTATTGGCTGGTATACTTTGGTATTATTCACTACGCTTCCCTATGATACGCAAACAAATAAAGTTAGTTCGAGCTTAGTGTGACAGTATTGAGTAGTACTTGTAAGTACTGACTGGTATTCTTTTGTATCGCTTTGTCAGCTGAAAGAATTATCAACATGCTTTGTTACACTTCAATACAAATCAATACTTCTCAGTACCTGTCAGTACACAATAGTACCATTTTGCACAAGATGTTTTTCGTCCTCTCTACAACACTATGCCCAAATTCCCCCCTACTTCTCCACCTGCCTTTTCGACTTCTTTACCAGCCTCTTTGTTGGGTTTTTTGGCAGTACGACCTTGTCGCCATCGCTATCGCCATCGCTATCGCCATTAACATTATCATAGCCATTTTCGTAACTACACTTACCACTGCTATTGCTGTCATCCTTCTTTGCCTTCCTACCACCTTTCACCTTTTGCCTTTGCCTTTCTTCGTATGTGCCCTTGTAAAGGCCTTTTTTACAAGCACTTCTGCCTGGCTGGCGTGGCTGCAGAACTCTGTATAATCCTCCACTAGTCTCCTGTCAACCACATCTAAAGCGTCTCCCAGTTGTATACAATTGACAGGCTCTTAGATTTGTTTTCAAGATATCAACTGTAACGCTGCTAAGCAGACGGCTATCCGAGGACGAGGAGTAGATGAAGGAATAGAAACAGAGATTCACATATTGCACCTTGGGTTGGGCAACGCCAATACCGTATTCTAACACGGCTCAGTCCCTACCATTCGTGAAGATGTAAGGAATCATCCCGAAGTGTTTGCCAGATATTGGTAATCATCATCTATGATACCATCTCCTGGTCGCTTGCCGGCTGAGATGCATTCCTCCAAAGCCTCCCTTAGCTCATCTACCATCTTGGAAATCCTTGCAGTTGCTGCAATCTTCTTCAGTGGACGTGGACGGCTGTTGTACTGCTTCCGCTCGTTGGCCATGCTTTGCTAAGGGATCTAATCACTTCAATACCGGAGATTCCCATTTAGTACTTGCTGATACTGACCTTGACACTCCCAATTGTAACGTTAGTCAGCCAACCGACGGTCTGAATATTTTTTGCGTTTCCTTTGGCGTAAATCATGCCGTTGTTGAAGTACTCGCGCTGACAATGGATTAAATCACCTCATCAGAGCGTTGAAGCCAGTTGGGGCAAGTACTTATGACTATTGACCATGTCATAGCGGAGTGGTTTGTTGTACCAGCTCGTGACTTTTTGCATCGATGCGTAGGAGGAGGGCTGCTTGTGTCAGCAAGATGGTCAGCACTCCCATCGGTGTCTCCGTCAACACTGCGAGACTCCACATTACCTCCTTCGCTGGTGACATGGACAATCTCATTTGTGCGTTCATCGACTTGGGAATCAACAAGCCTCTCGACGGCTTCACCATCCACCTAATCAGCGGGTTTGTCCACCACCCGACCAGTATTCACCTCATTATCATTGTTGGGCTCTTTCTCGTGCAGTAGACCACTAACCGCCCTTGACAAACACCGGTCCATCACAGTCGGAAGCTCGAGGATGTGTGCATTGCCATTGTTGTCAAAGAAGTAGTGTGGAGAGGATAAACCAGCTAAAGATGGCTGAAAGAAACGGCCAGGTTCACATGGCGGAGAGCTTGGTGGTGTATGCATCATGGCAGAGATTCTGTGAAGAGTGGTGAGGTCAAAATGTGAGCAAGCCAGGGTGAGAGGTGTAGGTCCTACTGGGTGTAGCTAAGTACTTGAAAAATTCGATGTCACTCGAGTGATGGCATAGGGTTTTGTAGAACTCTGCAAGGCTACATCAGTTATTGATGGTTACAAGCAGGAAACGGCTGAAAGTAAGTGTCAATGAAGGAAAAAGTGCTATCAGAGACAGCAAAAACGGATCCTGAATACAGCAAGCTTCAGTCATTAGACAATACTGGGAGATACTGACAAGTAAAGCACTGTATGAATCCAAATATTACAACTCAATAACATTGCTGAGGTTGAGTTGAAGAAATATGTGTTAGTACTGACCACTACTACCTAGTGGACTCACTCTTCCCTTCATATGTGCTTTATTCACTCATATACAGAAAGTTATCCCACGCTAGAACAGTCAAGAAAAACAAATGACCAGAACAAAAAGAGTAAACGACGCGTAACCAGAGGTGCCGCCGCTCCACCTGGTCTCTCCCATTCCTGGCCCGAAGCCATTTTACTAGGTGTACTGTCGAAAAACATAGCGAGATTCCATCAGTAAATTTAGGGACACTGGTGGGCGGGTTTTTCGAAGCTGATCGCTCTGCTTTGCCTTAACCACTGCCGCTCCGCTCCTCTGATATACCTCTTCTCTCGCTCCTGGCCTCCTTACTTTCAATGCTTCCACCAGTCCGGATGATCCCAGTCCAAGATAGAGCGCAGTCGAGTCCAGCCCAACCCAATGGCCGGACTAGACTGGGCAGACTGTCACTCTTGGACTGGACGAGCTCAGTCTGGACCGGTTCATGCAGGTGACGTGGTGGGAAAATCCATTTCTCTCCACCACGACCGCTCAGTGTGGCAGAGGGAAGCCAGCGGTGGGCGTTGTGAGATACAGGGATAGCGGAGATGGACTGAGCAACGAGAAGTGTTGATAGAGCCAAAGGTTTGTGACTGCTCTTTTAGACTTCACACTCCTCTTCCATTCCCTATGCATCTTGGACCTTGAGACCTGTACCTAGTTATCACACCATAGCCAATTCACACGGTGCTCCCCTTCACTAAAGCAACAGGGAGTACATATTTCGGAGACCCCGGGGTAAATTGACATCATCTCCTCAAACAACGAAATACACACTGTATCTTTCACAGCTCCTGGTCCCACGCACTGTTGCCTAGCTTTCATAGATCCACTCAATTTCTGTGGTTCCTGAAGCATTTTTGCCGAGCCTTCATAGATCCACGCAATGTACTTGGTTCCTCACGTAATCTTGCCGATCCTCCATAGATCCACCCAAATTGTGTGGTTCCTCACAGCCTGGCAGCCTATCAAATCCTCTCACCCTTTTCCTATGCTCCTCGATCCAGAACCGCTCTTTCTCACGAACATGACACCTCTTGTATGACACTATTCATTAACTCAGTGTATGACTGACTCCCAGTGACATCGGCCTACTTTCATCCGAGTGGACTGTTTCAGTCCCAGTCCGTACCAGTCCAGTGGAAATTTGGACTGGTCCGATCCCAGTCCAAAAATCTCTTGGACTGGACTGGACTAAACGCTGACTGGTGGAATCATTGCTTACTTCCCTCCCATTCTTAGGCTCTGGCGCCAAAACCTCCACCTCGTGCTCAGGATCTAGCCCAGGCTGAAGCTCCATGCTGTGGCTCAACCTCTGGTTCTAGCTGTAGCTCAAACGCTTGCTCGTTCTCATGTTTTGGGTTTCTCGCTCCAGTGCAGGCCCATGCTGTTGCTCAAGATGATACTTCAGCTCAAGCTCAATGTTTCGGCCACCATTGTCTGTCCCTTCCTTCGGCCAAAATGATCGCCCCTACCAGCCGATGCTCAATGAAGATTGCTTCTATTAGCCGTCGGACATATCTCACCCGCCAATTCGCTTCCACTTTCCCTCAGTCAAGCTGGACCATGCTGTAACTGTGAGTATGGAATATGTACAAAAGCCTGCGGTTAATAGTTCGTTTAAGACATTTGAAATCCCGATATTTACAATACAAACAAGCAGGGAGTAGTACTGGAACGTACTGACACTGCAGAATGCACTCGTAGTAGTTGGCACAAGACAGGCCAACAAGATATAGTGAGAAGCAGTATAAATGAGCATAGAGCAGTACTGTGCGGTAACATGAAATATGAGAAATTTTTTATTTGTTCTGGCAGAAAGGCTGAGAATAAATCAAATGAACCAAGTCAATATATTGATATTGGTCGAAACACGCCTGGTGAGGGGTCGCGAGAACATAGAGTCAATTCCCTAGCTAGTGGCGCGGAGTTGGATCGTGCCAGGGCCGGGTAACCTGGTCAGTGCGCTGCAGCTGAGCCGCACAGAGCCGCAGCTTATGTACACATCCAAACCTCCCACAACTACCTCCGCTCCAATAAAACCAGCACCAGCCGCCAAAACGAAGCACACAAAAAGAAAATACAGCTAAAACCCCGACTATTTGTCAACGGCTCTATAAAGCACCAAAAACCCGTTGATCAGCCTTCCAACATCCATCTATAACCCAAGAGACCCATTATCCGATGGTAATCTCGCAGCAAATCTCTGCAGCCGCCATTCAAATTGGCCAACAGTTGCCAATCCGGTTCAGGATATCCGAGCCACTTCACCTTATACTGCATGGTTTTGGCTGCAGTGCCCTGATGCTCAAGAATGGCTGCTTCCTTACACACCAGATCCTTGTTGGTCATCGTGCGCAACGGTGGGGGTGGAGGATGATCTCGGCAGTAGTCCACATGATCTCCTTTCAGCGGGGAGATGGTGATGACATTGGGCATTTTCCAGTGAGCTGGGGTGTTCAACCTTAAGCGTTGGCACCGATGGCTTCTGATGTGCGAAACGGCCCACAAAAAAGCCGCTGAAACTTTCTCGGTTTAAGATTTGCCGACTCCGATTTTTTAAGATTGGCATAGCCGATCGGGAGGAGCCTGGAGTCGAGAAAAACTGAATCTCCCAGCTTGAAATCGTGCAGGCGGTGAGATTTATTAGCTTCCAATGTCATCCTTGTTTGCGCTTCCTCCAACCGCGCTCTCAACATATGAAGATCTGACATCATCTGTTTGGCAAACTAATCTGCTTCCAGGCTGATTTTGGGCATCCGGTCCGCACTCGGGATTGGTACCACCAGATCAATCGGCATCCTTGGCACCAATCCCACGTTGGCCCAAAACGGAGAACTCTTGAGAGACATATGGTACGCTGCATTGTAGGTGAACACTGCCAACGGTAGCAGGTGGTCCCACTGCTTTAGGCACTCAGCCACCTATGCCTTCAAATAGCGTTCGACAAGCGCATTCTGATTCTCCGCTTGGCCGTCTGTTTGCAGATGATAGGCGGTGCTGTGACTGCATTTGATTCCCAATTGGGCCGTCAGGGATTCCCAGAAATCTGACATAAAGCGCGTATCCCTATCGGAGATAATATCATCAGGAATTCACCTACTTTGAACCCACATGTCAATAAAATCCCTAGCGAACGCCTCTGCAGTTAGATCTTTTTCCCTTGGTGCTATCCATCGCACTCTCTTATGTAGTGGGTCGACATTCGTAATTATGCAGTCATAGCCGTCTCTGGCAGTAACTGGTAACTTAGTATTACAATCGGTATTCACCCTTGAAGCCCGTGTCTCCGGAATTGGCAGCGGTTGCATGAAGCCATACGGCAGTTGATTGGAATGTTTGACATGGTGGCAAACGTCACAACTTTGAACCCACGCCCGTACGGTCTGAGCTAAATGAGGCCAATAGAATCGTGAGGCAATGGCGGCGGCCGTTTTTTCAGCTGCTTGGTGGCCGCCAACAGGCGGAGAGTCATGATCTTCCGAAAAAACACCACTCCGCATGTTCTATGGGATGCAGAGTGCCCCTGTATCCCTGCGAAACAGAAGGCCGCGACCCAGTCGGAATAGTCTTGCTCGCACCATGTTTTACTGATGGTGCTTTTCTTTCAACCTCTGAGAGGCCCAACTTTCCGCCTCCTCGGTTACCTCGGCTTCCTTGCGAAGGACGTTGACAATTGGACAGAAATACTCGTCTTCCACAGGTAACTCACACAGCTCCTGCTTCCATTCCTCTGTGCCTATGATCTGGAGTTCCATAGTATTTGTGCTGATGGTGGCTGCTGGGGTAGTTGACACCGGATGGTGAATTCTGCTCAACGCATCCGTTACCAGATTGGCCTCACCTGGGAAGTACTTGATTGAACAGTTGATCTGCTGTAGATTATCCAGGTGTCGCCATTGGCGGCTGGAAAGCTTCTGTTGGCTCGCAATATGGTGCAGTGACCCGTGGTCCGTATACACTGACGTATGTCGATTGCTAAGGTAAGGCTCCAAGTTCATCAAACTGTCGTGGATTGCCGACAACCTGCGCTCGTACGCAGCGTAGCTTGTTTCATTGAGATGTAACTTTCGAGAAGAGAAGCCCAGCGGACGTTCCACCAGCCTGCACTCCGGTCCCCAGGGTTGCTTTTCAGCCAGAACGCCTCCAATCGCCACGTCTGACGCATCGGTGCGCAGAATGTAATCGCGCTCAGGATCGCGTAATGCCAGCACCGGAGAAGACGCCAGAGCCCTCCGAAAATCGTCGATCTCCACCTGATGCTTCTAGAGCCATCGAAACGCGCTTTTATCGGCCGTCAATGTGTATAGCTGAGTGGTCCGGTGTGCGAACTTGTGCACAAATTTCCTATAGTAGCCAGCCAAACCCAGGAACGACCTAAGTTGGGCTGTGCTCGCCGGTACCGGAAAGTCCGTTATGGCTGCTATGTTCCTGTCCTCCGGGTGAATTCCACTCGAATTGACCTTGAAACCAACGAATGACGTCTCAGTGGGTTCAAAAACACATTTTCACTCATTCAACCGGAGATGAGCCTCCCTAATTGCTAGCAGAATCGTGTCCACATGCATCATGTGTTCAGCCAAACTGCAAGAGAAAATTAGCACAACGTCCAGGTATACAATTGCAAACATCTTGTACGGTCCCAAAATGCGATGTATGGCGCGCATAAATGCTGACGGTGCATTAGCCAAACCAAATGGAATTACCGTGCACTCATACAAGCCGTCTGGAGCGCCAAACGCCGTCTTGTGCCTGTCATCCGGGTGTATGCGTAACTAATGATAACCACTGGCTAGGTCGAGCTTGGTACATCAGCAACAACTCTAGTTTCCGTCTGAAACACCCGGGTGTTCCGGACGGCTCTGACGGCTCTGGCGGAACCTCGTACCCTCTGACGGAGAATCAGACGGGACCCGTCGCCCAAGCGACGGGTCGCGTTGCATACCTCCCTTGCGGTGGCTATTATACCATGCCTCTTATTCTTGCGACGCGTCGCTTTGTATATTACGCTCGCCGCTCCGGCGTCAGGCTTCCTTTACTTTGCGTCCGGAATGTGGTGACGTATACGCACCATCAGAACGACACGTATGTTACACTCTTCGCAGGGGTTGCAGTTATGCAGT
>Ga0307515_10002769_pt1 | contig 37389 bp, 38 predicted proteins | sample 17_EM_MG_FD_194513 | JGI IMG/M metagenome (GOLD analysis project Ga0307515, IMG submission 194513) | Populus trichocarpa ectomycorrhiza microbial communities from riparian zone in the Pacific Northwest, United States - 17_EM | ecosystem: Host-associated > Plants > Roots > Unclassified | place... | reverse complement strand
CGCCTTCGGTGATGGAACCCCAGAGGTCCGAGAAGCCGCCCAGGACGCTGCTCGAGTGATGATGGGGAACATGTCAGGTTATGGAGTCAAGCTTATCCTGCCCGACCTACTCTCTGGTCTTGATGAAAAACAATGGAGGACGAAGAAGGGCTCTATCGAGCTGCTCGGAATGATGGCTTACTGTGCTCCACGACAACTTTCTCAATCTCTCCCCGTCGTTATCCCTCGTCTCACCAGTGTCTTGACGGATTCACATGCCCAAGTCAAATCCTCCGCGAACAAGAGTTTGAAGCAGTTTGGCGAAGTCATCAGCAATCCGGAGATCCAAGCTCTCGTACCGGTATTTTTGAAAGCCCTCGTCGATCCCGCCAAGACGCCGAACGCGCTTTCTGCTCTGTTGAAAACCTCATTTATGCACTATATCGATCTTTCGTCGTTGGCTTTGGTAAGTAATCAAAGACAGCGCCTGTGCCGCTTACTGATCGTTATTTCCAGGTCGTTCCAGTTCTTGAGCGTGGTTTGCGTGAACGCGGTGCGGATACCAAACGAAAAGCCTCCCAGATCGTTGGTAATCTGGCTTCATTGACTGAGTCGAAAGACTTCGTACCATACCTTTCTCGGCTGCTTCCTCTCATACACGTTGTTTTGGTGGATCCAGTACCTGAAGCTCGTGCTACCGCATCCAAGGCACTAGGTACGCTCGTCGAACGGTTGGGAGAGGTCCACTTCCCGGATCTGGTGCCTAGCCTCCTACGCACTCTGAAAACCGATACGTCTGGTGTCGACAGGCAGGGAGCCGCACAAGGTCTCAGTGAAGTCCTGGCGGGACTTGGGATGGAGCGCCTCGAGGGCCTTCTCCCAGATATCATTGTCAACGCGCAGTCGCCCCGCAGCACCGTTAAGGAAGGGTTCATGACTCTATTGGTATTCCTGCCTACTACATTCGGAACCAGGTTCCAGCCGCATCTTCCGAAGATCATTGCTCCGATTTTGGGAGGTCTTGCAGACTCTGAAGATTTCGTTCGGGATGCTGCAATGCGGGCGGGAAGGATGATTGTTACCAACTACGCCAACAAAGCCATCGATCTCCTTTTGCCTGAACTTGAGAACGGAATGTTTGATCCCGGCTGGAGAATCAGGGTGCGTTACGTCTAGTTCTCATAGCTGATACTTGATTGACATGGAATTCATCGCAGCAATCTTCGATCACCCTGGTTGGAGAACTCCTTTTCAAGATCACGGGTATTAGCGGCAAGAACGAGATTGAGGAGGACGAAGTCGCGGATGCTTCCCTGGCGGAGTCGTCCAAGCGTGCTCTGGTTGAAGTTTTGGGAAGAGAAAGACGTGACAGGATCCTCTCGGCCCTGTTCATTGCGAGGCAGGACTCTGTTAACGTCGTCCGACAATCATCCATCCATATCTGGAAAGCACTGGTTCACAACACTCCAAGGACAGGTGAGGATCGTGCTCAGATCTCGAAATGTGTTGATCTGAACATTACTCCAGTTCGCGAGATCCTATCAGAGCTCATTGACCAACTCATCAACTTGGTCTCCAGTGAAGAATTCGAGCAACAAGAGGTACGTTGCCACAAAATCAAGACCTACTTTCCCCTAAACCTCTGTAGACCGCCGCAAGGACCACTACAGAATTGTGCAAGAAGTCCGGAGAAAAGTTGTTGGCAGATATCATCTTGGTTCTCAAGGACCGCTCTACCTCCCAGGACGCAAGGACGAAAACGGGGGCTTGTCTGTTGCTTGCAGAGCTTATGTACACGTTCACATCCATTTTACTCTGGGATCCTCTAACTCTGCGCATAGGCAAAGTACGACCGACACACAACGAGAGAACCAAGAAAATGTGATCATTGTCATCGTCCGATCGTCTCTCGTTGATGACGATGCCACTGTACGGACTGCAGCTGCGAAAGCCTTCGACATTCTTCAAGAACAACTTGGATCAAAAGCGGTTGATCAGACCATCCCCACCCTCTTGGAGGCCCTCCGCCAACCGGGAGAGAGTTCCGGCACTGCCCTGCAAGCTCTCAAGGAAGTCATGAATGTAAGTTTCGAATGGATCACCTCCTGGCGAAGCAAACTGATGATGGATTCAGGTCCGTGCTCACACGGTATTCCCGGTTCTCATTCCTACTCTCATTGCGAGCCCGATGACGCTGTTCAACGCTCATGCCCTTGGGTCTCTCGTAGCTGTGGCAGGAAACGCCCTCAGCCGAAGGCTTGATATTATCGTTGGGGCTCTTGTTCAAGAACTGGAGACCACGGCAGACGGAGAACTTGGAAATGCCATCAAAGAAACATTGGAGACCCTTCTGGGATCAATTGTCGACGCCGAAGGACTTAACACCCTCATGCTCCTTCTTTTGGAATGGTAAGTCTGCGCGCGGTCTCTTGTACTGCAATTCGCTCACCGTCCCCCAGGGCCAAGCACAATAATCCAAAGCGTCGCTCCAGTGCATGCAAGGTGTTCGCCACGTTCTGCGAGACATCTGAGTTGGATTCCTCAATGTACCGCGTTGATTGGATCCGTCAGCTCGTCAATTTGATGGACGATCCACAGGTCGAGGTGCACACTGCGGCGTTCCAGGCCTTGGATACCTTCATCAGGTCTGTTCCCAAAGAAGAGGTCGAACCCCTTGTCGTTCCTTTGCGCAGGACGATCGAATCAACGGGAGCCCCAGGCGTCTACGTTCCAGGCTTCAGCCTTCCAAAGGGTATTTCACCCATGGTCCCGGTTATTATTGGGGGTTTGACGTCGGGAAGCAATGATCAGAGGGAACAGGCAGCTTACGCTATTGGAGATCTTGCGGAAAGGACCGAGGAGAACGCCATGAAGCCATTTGTTGTTCCCTTCACCGGCCCCCTCATCCGTGTTGCCACCCAAGCGTCAACTCACCCGCCGGCCGTGAAGATCGCCATCTTGACCGCATTGTCTACTATGCTGGAAAGAATTCCTATCTTTGTCAAGCCGTTCTTTCCACAACTTCAACGTACATTCGTCAAGACCGTTGGAGACCCCGCCAGCCTGGCTGTCCGTACCAAATCCGCACAAGCACTCGGCGTCTTGATGAAGAACCAGCCCCGAGTGGACCCTGTGATCACTGAACTCATCGGGGGAGCCAGGAACAACGAAGACTCGATTGCAGGAAGTTTTGTACTGGCCCTGGCTAATGTCGCCCAGAATGGCGGTTCGAACGTGGGAGAGAAAGCCAAGGAGTTGTGTGTGGAATTGATATCCGATGCCTTTAAAGAACGTCACGAAGGTGAGACAAGGGGAGACTTCATACATCCGAGGAGACTTTCTCACTCTAGCGCACAGAACCATATTGTCAGTCCATGGGGCTGTTGTTCGTGTCGCTCTTTAGCGTACCTCAATTGCTAAAACCCGTCGTACAGTAGGTTGTCGTAACGGTTCCTCCCCTCGCATTACTCACGACAATTGCAGATCACATCTGGTTGAAGGAACGCCAGCGACGATTTTGAGCTCAAACATAACTTACGCAGTCCTCTCCGCAGACGATCCGGAGCAGAATGGTCTCTTCCGGGAGATGGGTCTCTTGCGAAGTGTCGCAAAGAATGTATTGGAAAACATCGGAAGCGACAAACATTCTATCTCGCGACTTTCTCGTGAATCCAAAGATCTGTTAAAGGCATTGCATGAGGACGAACTTCAGGGGGTCTTCTAAAACACCGTTCCTTTCTGATCAAGTACAAGTACATACATATAATGCATATCATACCTGACATCACGACGACATTGCAACCAACACATTGAAGTTGTATACCGTAGGAGAGGGATTGAAATGGAACCCAAGCTCGGCTGCGTCCACATATGCGACGAGATTTTCATCTCGACACAGTGACGCCCTCATGGTACCACCGGGATTCAGTGGGTGAGATAGTTTGGACAGCCCAGCTGAGATGTCCCACGATTTTGTATGCTCTCCCGATGAAAGCCATATCGTGCCTGGCGCTGCGGCGAGGACCACAACCCAAAACTTATCGTCAGTCTATGAACGGAAACATATGGATATCAGGATGCGCGTCTCAATTTCAAACTTCGGGAATCCCACCAATTCCCAATTATCCGGACGAGGGGCACCCGAGTCGTGACTCGCTTTTGCCGCTTTAGGGTGCGGTCTACCCCATACAAATATTTTGTCGTGGTGAACCTTGGGGTAATACCCGTTCTTGAACGCGAACGCGAAGTAGGAGTTGAGTTGTAACCACGGTTCGTGGGAGAACCCGTCGACCCAAGCTTGGGAATTTGGTTGCGCGCCTTTGATTGGGCCCACATAGTGGGATTCTCCGTAATCTGTGATGCGATCCACCGGTGACCAAGGTTGTGACGAGGAAATGAGTGGCCTACCATTCCAAGAGATAATTTGAGCCACGTCGACTTGGTCTCTCATTCGAACGATTTGTTCCCACCTGCGAACGAAGAGATGATCGTCTCCTCGATAGATCCACTATGAAGATGATTAGGATATCTACTCAGATGGAAAAATGGAGCGCTCACATTCTTGTTCCAAGAATCTGGGCCGTAATGCTAAGGTCAAGTTAGGTGGGATCAGGTTCGATCGGGCCTTGTTTAGCTGACCGTAAAGAACCACGGAGATACAGCTGCCATGAAAGTCCGTCCGCCTAAATGGTGGATATGGTGTCGGTCCGTATCGAGGCTGGGCGATCCTATCTCTGAAGGAGGGGAACGTTTATTTAGGTGGATTGGCCAGCTTCCGTTCCACTGAGAAGTGTAACATTTTAGGGTGACAGTCCGGAGGGGTCCGGGAACGGGGAACGCACATTGTAATATCCGTCCATGAAGCGGAGCGAAGGGTATCTTCTGGGATCAATGAAGAAAGACGGGATGAAACAAATCTAATACAGCCTGTAGGTCAACGATAACACGTCACAGAAAGCCACGTCCACCTACAGGAGTGATCTCCTCCAACCTCCTCTTGACATAAGCCCACCCACGTTCAAACGTATGGTGCCCAAATTTACTGTCTTGCCCCGCGAAAGTCGAGATCACGAGCTTCCCTTCTCTGTAGTATTGGTTCTCATGGTTCAAGAACGGCTGTATGTAACGCAACAGGGATCCCACGTCATCCATGGACGCGCATGGGGTACATCTAACCATCCATGAGTCAACATTGGCACGACTCTAGGGGGAAGACCCAATCGGATACACCTACGTCATGTCAAAACTGATGAAGAGTTTGAAGGGTTGACCCGTGGACTGCGCGGCGGCGTAGCAGTCGTGAACCCGGTCGACTTGCCAGTCCTCTAGACCAACGTTGAGAGCGAACCCATCGCTGAGAGCAGGTGAAGTTACGATTGGCGTCGCGGATGCGCGGATTCCGTGGCTTTGCATTGCACTCACAATCCACTGGCACGAGCCAACTGAATGTCATCTACCCAGTCTTGAACCGTGTATGGCTGTGGTTGCGTTTTTAGCCCTCACCCGGAGGATTGTGCGTTGAGTAGATTTACATGGGTGTTCCCCACCATGAAACTGTATTTCCACCGGGACACATAAGAGATCGTCATGAGGTCCAGTATAAACGAAGATGCCTACTGGGCGAAAACGTGTTTCTCCCTGAAATTTTGCGACGGTTTCTTCTTGCCCAAGAGTGTGCCGAGCATGGTGGTCGTGAGCGAGCCGCCCTCGGAGGCATCGAATGGCCCGCTGTCCTCCATCCGGTCCCACTTTCATTCCCCCGTTCCTCATCCTTTCCCTCACGTTGACCACTGATTTCCCCACTCTCCTTCGAGACACCACACTCAAACTAAATATCTAGTGTCATTCTAAACCTCGTTGGAATGGCCAGCCAGCAGCACCAACTTCGAGTTCTACGATAAGCTCCAACACAAAGCCGACGAGTACTGCCGTGACTTTACGAACAAACACGATGAAGGCTTGAACACCTTGTTGACCGCCATGAGCGGTTTTTCCATATCTACCTCTATGATAGCGTTAATCATCGAATACCATCCATTCCCATGGCATGGGATTTAGGGGCAATATCTGGGGAGGCGTCGACACTCAAACACATGGACAACAGCCACCTGACACTTGGGTGGACACCTCAGCCGCGCGCGATACCCTATCCAACCAAGATAAAAAAACTTTTTCTACACCCACTCGAACGACCGTTCGGCGCCAACGACGGGAAGAATCTTCCCAGTCCTAATCTCCGACAATCCCCATGCCAACCAATTTCTCTGTTCGCACCGAGTATGCGGGAATTGGGTAGTAACCCGACGTGGTATTTCATTTTTGAGACGTCTGTGAAGTCCCCTTATTTATAACTGACGCCTCTCTTCGATGATTTGAGCGTGTCCGTTATCTTGTGTGGGACGGTTCCCAACGAAACTGGCTGAGCATCCGCCTAGCACACCATTCAGTTGCACCCCGGCTCTGTTGGTGAGTTTCGCGTGTATGGGTACAGTGATCGGAACCGCTCCTGCTTCACGCGCACCGAACACCGCCTGCGGCGGATTTTTGTTCCGCTCGAGCGGATTGGCAGGAGCAGCTTTCCCCGAGGTGACGATGCGGCTGTGACGTGAGAGGTAGCCGAAGCCTCAAACGTGTTTTCGGTCCACATGGTCACGATCTCCCAGAGGTCGGATCGGTATCGCTTCCTCCAGCAGTGATCACCTTGTGCCTTCCCCTTTCGCCATGGACCATGCGGGTTAGGTTTGCATATGGTTTAGCCGGTAGCAGGGGACGCTTGGGAATTTTTGTCTCTGGAAAAATGCAACCGTCGGCGTAAACCACATGTCTACAAAAGGCTCAGGGATTGGTACAAGGAATGCCTCAGCAGTTCCACACCCTCCCTGCACTTCTCAAATTTGCCTCTCATTTCGCCCTTCGTTCTTCTTCTTCGACGACGACGACAACGATGCTGTTATCCAAAAAGCTCTTTTCAGCACTCCTCGCTGTCGCAGTGCTTGGTGCTGGTGGACGGGCCGAACCACCCCGAGTCATCGTCGAGCTCTGCAGGGAGCCCGGTCAGTGTGCTTGGGGGGATGTCGATATGGATGGCGGGTGCAACAATATCGGGGACGGCTTGTTCGACCAAAGACTTGGCAATTACTACAAACACGTCACCTCTATCGTAATATATCCCGAAAATAGTTACTGTTGGCTCTTCGAGTGAGTGAAAGTTTTCTCCTCTCATCCCTTTGTTGTTTTGCGGAGGTTCCTTTTTTAACTCTTCCTCATTGCGGTTGCGTTATAGGGATTACGGCTGTCCCCAGGAGGCAACCGAGGTTCGCACAGTATTCGCTGGAGAGAGTCCCCTTGGCGATTTCTCTAGCAAGGTTGCCGCGTTCAATTGCCATATAGCAACCTGAGTATGTTGCACCTCCTCTAGGTGCAAGCGATCTTACTCAACGGCTCGTAGACGTAGCAGGTTGGAGGTGTTTCTACTACAACAGTACTTGTTCGCATTATTCGTACACATGTGTTGCATGTGTGTCAGTCCACTTGGCTATCTTCGGGAGTGCACAGTGCATGCACTGCTAAAATCAAACAATATTTGGTTCAGAACCGTCTAAATAGTACGCGCCCCTTCGAAACCCCGGACCCCCAGTGCAGGGCGAGGTGTTAGAGACGATGAAATGATGCGAGGTGGTCACTATGACGGAGAGAGTGGGGTATGATTTCTTTCTCTGCAAGGGTCATCAGGAAAAACCTAAAGCGCAATTGGCCCTACTACTGCAGTAAGTAATTGGTTACTAACCCAGTTCGCCCCGGTAAAACTAATTACCCGTATATTTATCCCTACGATATCTACAATACCGGAAAACCCTACTTACTTCGTCACGAATCCCAAAACCTTCTCTGGCAGGATTTGACGGCGGCGACCATCACAGTCGAAGCCGAGATCCCACATCCCAGAGGACAACATCCACCGTCTCGGGACCCTTTCCAGCCAACTCGAGTCTGCGCTCGAGCTCTCCCGATTGGGAACGTGGGATCGAGCATGGGACCACCGATTCATTGCTCGCGCAATTCCACCTTATTTAATCTGGCTTGTTAACACCAACAGTCCCGGTCTGCGGATATTTGAACCGGTTGTGCGAGGCGGGATACCGCCACGCGGAAGATAGTATAACCCTGATGCAAGATGGCGAGAGATAGCCCTGGGAGGTATGGTTCCTAGGTTCCTCAACCGTTACCAGCAAAGTCCTCCATCCTGGGTAGCGCCACCTCTCTCGACCCTAACCAACCGGCGGTAGCACTAAAACTGAATAGGATTTGGCTTTTGACCGGTCGGGTGGGATTGCGTACTAAAGGTGGGACGTTTTACCGACCGGCCCCCGCGGTGGCACACCCATGGCGAACTCCACCACCAGATCAGTTCCCTTCTCCCTCCCCACGGAAAACCACCCGTCTATGCGTTGCCTACATAGCATTACAGCTGTTTGCGTTTTGATAGACCGTTTTCCACAGAATACGGTCTATCGAAACGCAAACAGCTGTAATCACCTCATTGTCGACTGATCTTTTAGTCGCTGTGGTTGTGTGTTGACTTGATTCCTCCACTCACCGTGGTCTCGTGGTCTCGCAGGGTTGAGCTATATGAACCAGTTGGTTCACTGGTTTGCGAAAGAGTTCATCATTGCCCGGACCAGCGTCGAATCTCATCCATTCCCACATGGGATCTACGGGCAATATCTGAGTGTGACGTCGACACACAAACACATGGACAACAGACACTTGGCACTTGGGCGGACACCCCAATCGCGCGCTATACCTTATCTAACCGAAACAGAAACCTTTCCCCAACTCGAACGACCTCGGCGCCAACGACGGGAAGAATCTTCCCCGTCCTAGTCTTACGCATCCCCTACACTTCCCATATCTGCCCCTCATATCGCCCTTTACCCTTTGACGAAGACGATGTTGTTCTCCAGAAAGCTCCTCGTTGTGCTCCTCGCTGTCGCGGTGGTCGGTGCCGATAAACGGAACAAACTTTGGGGCACGGTCAAGTTCTGCATGGAAGGCGGACAATGTGCTGGGGAGCTGTGGGCGTGCTACGATATAAAAGACGGCCTGTTCAACCAGAAACTAGGCATTTTCAACGATAAAATCACCGATTTCAAACTCTTCCACACCAATTATTACTGTAACGTCTTCGAGTGAGTCAACGTTCCTCTTCTCGTCTTTTTGTTCTTTTGCGGAGGTTTTTTTTTTACTCTTCCCTGTTGCGGTTGCATTATAGGCACCTTCTACCCTGAAAGTGGTTACCTTGGCGAAGTCGCCGACATCGCTTCCGCTTTCAGGTGCCAACCATTCCAAGTAGGTTATATCTCCTCCAGGTGCAAGTGATCTTACTCAACGGCCCGTAGTAGACGTGGCGGGTTGGAGGTGTTTCTGCTACAAGAGTACTTGCAAGAGCTGGCAAAAAACAGGTCGGCGATCCACTCGAAAGACGCTTATGTAAAGACCGAAAGAGAAAATAACCTACGATCGCCCCAGGTCGCGGCATGTGAGGACGTTCTATCGTCAACAGTTTATCCAAGCTCCAGATCTAAGTCAATGACGTGGATACGATGCTGTTGATGACCCCGCCTAAAACGCAGGGGTCTCGTAGAGGATTTCGAGAGTCCTCGGAAGGTGATTTGTAACCGAGTGCGTGATTACTGACGATTGTTTGTCCATACAAATGGTGGCCACGTGGAAGTATAATATGTTATCATTACAAGACATCAGCGTCTCCCATACACCCTCCGCCAGAAGATCCAGTCCTTGATATTTCGGAGTGTAGGAGGAAAGAGGCTCGGTTTCTTCATGATGCTGGGTGTCCCCCAAAAGTCGTGATAGTTATTCTGAGTGAGGTCAACTTGGATGACCTGTGGGGTGTGCGGGCGGTTGTAGTAAAATCTCGGTGTTTCGTGATAGGCATTCCCTTCTAGGAGGTCAAAAGATGGTGAGAAGCGAGGTATGTGAGACCATTCGGTTGGGCCACCGGCTTCCTCATAAAACTGTAAAGGATCAGTCAATCCCAAGTTCACGATACGGATGAATAGCGGAGCCCAGATACGATACTCTCGCACGTGCGCGTATATGGAAGGAAGGATAAACTCACATTCAGGAATGAAACTTCTATTTTGGGGGTATCATCGGGTTCTTCATTTTCGTATGCGGTTCCACCGCTTGGGTTCCCAAACGCAGCCTCCAAAAGGTCCTTGTACAGGTCCTCGGAGGGCGTTTCGAGGTTCCCAACTTCATTGAGCCAGCTCAGGTTCGAACCGGAGAGGCAGTGAACCAAGCCGTACCGCTCCGCAAAGCGTCGGATAACCTCTTCCGCTCTCAACGAATCGACCGAACTGACGGAAGACGCTAGGATGTTTGACCACAGATCATCAAGATCGGAGTGGATTGGGGAGTTTGACTCGGATAATTCCATTTCGGCAGTCGCGTCGCAGACGTTCAATAACTTTGCGGCCAAGCCGTCCGGGATATAGATAGCGCTCCGCCTTTCGTCGGAGGAGTCGTGTTCAGAATGAGTGGAAGGGAGAAGGAGGGACATGGCGTGCGTGGGGTCGATGGGACGGTCTAAGCTTCTGGGCACTCGCGTCGGCTTATATGCACCTCCTAGCGGGTCATGGTGGTCCGCTGCACAAAGAAAGCCCCGCCAACGGTCGTGGTATCATCAAGAAGGGTGGCAAATTCTTTAGCGGGGCCGCTTCGGGGAGGCGTGGCACATGACGCTTCGAGCAGATGCGAATTATGGGCCATGGGGCCGACACTTTGTCGTTCGGGGGGGGCGGGCACCGACGATGGTGTTCTTACCTGGTTTCCTCGGCCCCAGATTCATGGCGTCGGTTAATAGATGAGGGTGACAACAAATTTGAGCCGTGTAGAAGTGGAACTTGAAGCCATAAGAGGTCGCGGTATTGGTGGTCAGCAGGAGGCGCGATTACGTAAGGATTGAACTTCCTTATTTGGGACCACGGCCGGTGGTCTTGTCACGCACAACGACCAAAACACTCTTTTCAGACACAGATTCACCACAAAGAAAATGGTCAAAATCGTAGACCTAACCCATACCCTCGAATCAGACATCCACACGTACCCAGAGGACCCAAAATTCTCCGCCAAACCCGCCTTCAAATTCCCAAGAGGAGATGGGTGCAGAGTCCACACCCTCCGCCTCGGTACCCACACGGGCACCCACATCGACGCGCCGCACCACTTCTACAAAGGCGGGAAGAAGATCGATGAAATCCCTTTGGAGTGGTTGATTGGCCGACCGGTCGTGATTGATCTCAGCACGCTCGTCCGTGCAAGTGACCGCTTCAGGGTCGAATGGGAGCATCTGGCGGAATACGAAGACGAAATCCGCAAGGCCGGTCAAGGGGATAAGATCCTCTTGATTAGAACCGGTTGGGATGCTCAGTTTTCTTCGACACGATCCCAGACCTACCTCCTCCATCCATATTTCACCGGAGACGTGGCCGCAAAGCTCTTGGAGCATGGGATCAGGATTCTCGGCGTAGACACTCTTAATCCGGACAGAACATCCATCGAGCCCGTATGGGGAGAGGACACCGAACGTTACGGAGATGATCCTTGGGCGCTCCACCACGCAATCCTCGGGTCAGGTGGTTTGATCGTGGAGAACCTGACCAACATCCAAGGGATCATGGAGGAGACACCAGGAAAGGAATGGATCGTTCATTTCATCCCACTCAAACTTGGTGGACTCGATGGTTCCCCAATCGGGGCTTACGCCATTCAACAGGTGAGTGCCTGGCACATGTCCCCAACGGCATTTCTGATGTTGACTGTCTCGGAAATTTCCAGGATCAAAAGTAAATCCCGGAGCTTAGTTCGAGGGACACCTTCCCGCTTTCGGGTGAGCGGTGATTATGGACCTCCACAGTTGAATTAATGGTACCGTATGTTGCTCAATGGAATAAATTCATATTCTGCGTGCCAGCCATGCGAAGGATCGGTGATCGCGCGGTCGAAACCACTCCCAACAAGAACACCCGACAACCGTAAGCCGGTGGTCGAAAGGAGTACGAGTTCTGCGGAATCGGAACACCTAGGAACGCCGCTAACACCTAATACAAGCTTATCATTACCCCATCGTACCATCTAAAACAGCTGGAGGTATTTAAAGTTCTGATGTGGATACTAGGTTACGCCACCGCAACTCTGGCCCTCAGGCCTCAGATTCAATCGTCCTCATCCCAATTCCCGGCCTGCTTTGGGATCTTCGGACCGCCAGCGGGCTTGCTCATAATGATACTGTCGACAGTGAGCACCGAAACAGCGGCTTCCGTGCCCAGCTGGATCGCCCATGCCTTCGCCGCGAGTGGATCGTGGATCTGAGCCTCGTCAGCCAGTAGCGTCCCATCCGATTCACCCTATGGTTGATTAGCACGACAATTAAAACCATTGGGAAGAGCAGTCATCGAGCTTACCTCCACGTCAACACCCCAGTTCTCCCCACCCTTCTGCTCGTGCTTAGCCCACAGACGGCTCAGGACCTCGTTACCCTCTGCGCCACCCAAAGCGTTTTCCGCAAGGGTGCGAGGTACCACCTCCAAAGCAGAGGCATATCGCTTTACAGCGTGTTGTGAGAGCCCCTTCAGTCCGCTACCATAGGTTTCTACCCGCTTGGCGAGCTCGATCTCTGTGGCACCAGCACCTGGAACCATACGAGGGTCCTTCAACAGCGCCTTGATGACGTTGACGCCGTCATCAATGGCTCTCTCCAGATCGTCCAACCGGTTTGACGTGGCTCCCCTCAGAACAACTGTTGCGGTCTTCGTCCGTTCGCCAGTGTCAGCTGGATCATAACCCTCATCTCCATCCACCAACTGTCGAATGACCGTTACTCGATCACCGCCGATCTCTATGGTCTCGAAAATATCCACGAAACCGGCTTCCTCTGGTGTTGGGGCACCGACGCGGGCGAGGGGAGTTGCGTTGACCACTCGGCACACCCGCCGGAGGTCGAACTTAGAGAGGACTTTGATGACGGCGATGTTGAATCGGTTGAGATAATGTAAGGCGAGATCACCGACGGTTGTGCCAGCGATGATGAGTTTTACACCAGAATCGGCGATTTCTTTGATAATCTTGAGACTTTCGGTGAGTGGTATAAAGGTGGAGGAAGATCGAGGTTACCATCTCCAAGTGCTGTTCCTCTCCCCGTGTGAAGTTGAGCATTTCCTCAGCATTCTTCAACAGAACCGTTCCCTTTGTCTCTGTCTGGGCGATATCCAGCGGGCATGTGAAGACACAGACTTTGGCCCTGGTAAGTTTCTTGACCATTCCTAGCCGGGTGGGGCTAGGGTTCAGCGCAAGGCACAATCGTAGATCGGATCCTCCTGACCTTCTGCTTCTTTACCAAATACCATCCCCTGAACGACTCTACTCGATGAAAGACTTCCACCCATCACCTTGACGACCCGAACGTTGTCAACGTTGAAGTTCTTGGGGTTTGGCGGCATGACGGCAATCGCGGCTTCGGCAACGAGATCCGAGAGCGTGTCCTCATAACCGTATTGTTTTGAGGCGATGGCGGGTCGGAGAGCGGAGGCTAAGGACTTTTGGGTGAAGGGTGTGGGAAGTTTCGCCGTCGAGATTTCTGAAATTTCCCCCATGGAGTTAGGTAGGTTCTCCTATCGATCGGCGAGACATACTTTCAAGTTCCGCAAGAGTCTTCACTCGAGCGAGTTCGTAACCCTTGATGATCTCGCTGGGATGCAGCCCCATAACTAAGAGATACTCTGCCTTTTTCAGGAGTTCGCCGGCGAATATCAGCACAGTGTTCGTCGCGTCGCCCATCTACCAAGTCAGAAGGCTACGTCAGCTCCGCGATCGTGTCTAAAAGATCGACGAACGCACCTCAGCTTCCTGGGCTTGAGAAGCCATCACGAGGAGTTTAGCAGCGGGATGCACCACCTCAATTTCTCGAATGATCGTAGCTGCGTCCGATGTTACGAACAGTTTACCCAGATGATTGATCAACAACTTGTTCCGACCTTTGATAGTTCCGTGTCGAGAATAAGGCAATCCAAAACAAAACGTAGAGAGCGGAAAACGCACCGTTGGGCCCGAAACTTGTCCTCACAAGATCTGATAGCTCTGCTACGGCTTGAATATTCCGTAGTACGGCATCTTCAAGACCCGACAGGTGCTATAGCGGCACGAAAAACTCAGACAAGCCTCAGACAGAAAAATTAGCTTAGACCGACCTTGTAGCCCTCCTTGAAAAGCTGGAGATTTTGTGCTTTTGGGACCTTCAGAGACATGGGAGAAGATAAAGAGCAAGCGTCTAATTCCCAAATCGGGACATCGCTTCCTCGTCGTCCCGTGTCATGGTCCTCGAACTCGCATACACCGTCCTTTCCAAGGTGCTTCCCCCGAAGTACTGGCTGAGATTCGGTTTCGCTGTCGTCTGCGTTGTTATTCTACGGACGCTCTCCCAGGGACGCAAAACAACCCGGGAGCGGAACCTCAATGCAAGAGTTATCATAGTTACAGTTGCGTGGCCAGAATTTCTCTCAACATCGTTCCAGAGATTTACCTTGGTATCGCGTTGACTCAGGGCGGATTTACGCCGCTAGGCTTGACTCTACTTCAAGAGTTAGCCCAACGCGGGGCGCATATAATCGCACTCTCTCCAGAACCGATCTCGTCACCACGCGTTGACATAATAATCGAACTCCTACGCTCTACCACCTCCAATGAGAGAATTTTTGCCGAACACTGTGACCTATCCTCACCGGTATCGATACGAGAGTTTTGTTCTCGGTTCTTGACAACCGGGGAGAATAGGCTAGATGGGATCGTTTTCGCCCACGAGTACTCGCACATTGGTTCACCATTTCCGACAAAATCCACTTCACTCGAGGATGAAATGGAACGGCAGACCAGGTCCCTTGCTACCTTTCTAATCACGACAATATTGCTTCCTATTCTCCTCGTCGCACCCGCCGAACGTGATATCCGTATTGTGAACGTCATCAACCCATTCTACGCTGCCGCAGTCACCAACTTCTCTCCCACTACGGAGTCACTCCCCGAGAAACCTTCGATATTCTTACAAGAGGGCCGACGTTCACTGCAGATGGTCATTCTCACTCGACACCTGCAACGCATTCTAGATTCGATGCCACAAGGCTCCCAGGCCCCAAAGGTGGACGGCGAAGTTGTGAATGTTGTGCCCAGTAAGCTTCAGCGATCCAACGTGGTCGCGGTTGCAGTCTCGCCGGGAATAACCAAAACGGACACAATTGCCCCACTCCTCGCCGCCAACAGGGAAGACCCCTCACGATTCACTTTCACCGGTGCCACCTTGTTAGTACTTTACCTTTTGTTGTCGGAGACGTACTGAACTCTGGTCCAGGTACTTCCTTTTCCAACCGCTGTTGTGGCTTTTAACGAAATCACCGACCTCGGGCATCCAAACCGTGCTCCACGGATTATTCTTGCCAACTCCGTTCAAAAGCGAGACGCAAAATAATAACGAAACCGACGAATTGACTATTGAAGTCCTGAAGCCCGGCGCACTGTATGCTGATTGTTCTGTGGTGAGAGTGACGCCACGCGCCCAACCTCCTAAGCGAACGCTTTCCAAGGATGGGGAGGAAAAGAAGGCGAAGGGAAAAGGGAAGCAGACGGACAAAGTAGAGGACAAGTCTGGGACATTACCGGACGACGGCGAGATGGGAGGGGAGCCGTTGGGAAGACATGTGTGGGAGAACTTCGAGGCTGCTCTGAGGGTATGGGAGAAGTCAAACCCTGCACCCCCAGAGTCCGCCACAGAATCGGCCGGGGCTAAGGGGGATAAAGCAAGCGAGGGCGGCCATCCGAGCCACGCGAAGTCACAGGGCGAGATCATTGCACAGTACGCCGGTCACGATTAGGTTTCCGATTTTCTCGCTGTTAATGTATTCCCATCCGAATAGAGGGTGTGAGAATCCCATCACAGCCATCTTATGTGTTTCCCCTGATCGAATGCCAAAGACAATAAGAGACCGTTTCTTATCAGGCGCCTCATTCCACACTTCATTCCAACCCGTGTGCCTCTCCTCATCTCCCCTCCTTGAATGTCAATACTCCGACAACTGTCTCTGATGCGGCTACAAACACGGTGTTGGCCGTAACTGCTTCTGGTAAACACGGACACCAGCGGCTCCGTTTTCAGTGTACCCCAAATTCAAGGGCAGCCACGAATACGACGACTAGTCCCGCCCCCGAACGAACACTTCCGCCCACCTGACGTTCTTAACTGCCCACGAGCACCATAACTTGCTCACTGGCCGCAAATTACTGCACGGTCAGGTTCCGTAAATGTGTCATGATGGATGATGACCCGGACTCATGTCTCTTCCGAGGACAAGGCGGAGGTTGATGGTTGCTCTCACTCCATCCATTTCTCACGCGTCGCCCCTGACACAGGGTCACCATATATGGCCGACTCCATCCGGAATGAGTTCAGGACTCTTGGCAGGGCGTTGAGACTTTTGACCCAAGATCTCGGTACCAGTTGGTTAGGCGAGCTAACGCTCGAGCCCCCACCACAGGACACCCGATGGCGCCATCAAAACGGCGCGAGAGAAACCAGCTCGCGGACGGCGGCGGGTCGTTCCCTCTCGTAAGCCGCCTACGCCCCTGTGACGACTCTTTGGTAGGTGGAAGGTGCTACCTCAGATACATGTGGTGTCACCTGCAGCTCGCAGCTCCATTTTACCCTCCAGAGAGGGAGATTTACATACGCACCCCCCTCTGGGCCCCAGATGGAGTCCGACTGGGGCTGGCTCACGATCCTTGAGGCGAGATGGCAGAATCACACTCGCGGAGGGCTGCACCGGTCAATGTCTCTACTTACGTGTGTGATCCTTCGATGGTTGGATAGATTATGGATGATACGTTGACCCACCTGTTTCAATGTAATGATCATCGTTCACCACCCAGTCGGGTTGACCAGTGTTGATCAAATAAGGTCGGAAATCTGCAGCCCGCCTGCATGCAAGGTAGTCCTCCCCAACGGTAAGTTTACTGATCACCGGTAATGGAAACCTCATAGATCGGTTTCGGGCTCCTAGATGGGACATCCGGACCGGACTTATTTCCTTCCTGGTGAGCGGACAACCTCGTCAAACTAAACCTAAATAGTAAATCTTTGTCGACGGCTGGAAGGAGCTTGGATTGGTATCCGGACCCCCGGTCTCTTGGGAAATTTGTCCTTCTGTACCTGTGACGCGGCCTCGGGTCACACTGACGCCCTTGCTTTCATTCCTCGATGTGAGTTCAAACGACCACATAAGGTGGTGCCAGGCGAACCTTCTCCTGCCAACATTCATTTCAATGCACCGTGTGCGTTCATCACCTCCTTTCCAGGCGTATGGGGAGCCAGAACAGCCTTGAACTTGATGTTGGAGGTTCATTAGTACTGATTACCAGCGAACTCGGCATCCATGACGCCTGGGTGTATCACACGTATAGTCACCGGTTCGTTCGATTTTTCTTCACAGCCCAACTCGGTGAAAGCCGGGTACTCATCCCTAGGGACCCAGAGTGAAGATCCGACCTTTTTCTTGTTGCAGTTCACTGAGAGAAGTCCCGCATAATCACCTGTCTCCTATCCAGCCTTCGGCGAGCGGGAAAAGTTCCCCTTTCAAGCTCAACTCGACAAAGTCGTCCGCTCACCACACAGATACGTAAAAGGCAATAAGCCCGGTCTATTTCTCATCAAGCCGGCGGGGAGGTGCCTGCGTGATCACCATGCCGAATGCCGTGGACAGTGTGATCGATTTCCTATTGTCTTTCGGACCCACGGGCGTCAACCGCTCGACCTCTCAGGAGACGGCACCCTCATCTCCTGGAATCTCAACTGGGAGTTTGGACGCCACGGGTTTCTGACCATTGAATCGTGGAACCTGATCCAGGTGCTACCCCGTCCTGATGTACTTATTTAAGGCTCAAGGGAAAGCGTGGGGCGTCTGAGGCCCTGCGTTCCCCCTCTCTCCGCATGTACAAATTGTGTATCTTTCCCGCTGTCCTCTTATCATTATACCTCTACCGCAGATGGAAACAGCGGTCTCTTTCTGACATCCCAGGACCCAAATCTACGTCATTATTATTGGGTGGGTTATCGTGCTCTTTTTCGACGTTGCGCGGCTAATGGTGCTCAGGCCATCTTGGGGATCTGCTGCGCAAGAATGCCGCCGAGGCGGAATTCCTCTGGCAGGAGAAGTTCGGTGGTGTGGCTCGCATAAAAGCTCCATTTGGAGTAAGTGACTGATACCATGGGTCCACGTTAACACATGAGGCTGACCTCCATCGTCGTTGTTGCGATCGCAGGAGGACCAAGTAAGGATCTTAGCCCTTGCAGCACGCGAGGGTATCAGCTCACCCTGACACCAACATAGCTCTGGATATCAGATCCGAAGGCTATACATCACATCCTGCGTACTTCCTGTTACAAGCATCCCAGGCCTGCAGACCGCCGAGAATTTGGGAGGCTGATCAGTACGTAACTAGGCCCCCGTGGGACTTCGCTTGCTTTACTGGAGCTTGACATTTGGACAGCCGATGATGGTGTTCTGACCATGGAAGGTATGAGGAAGTCTCCTCGGACTTGTGGTATGACACTCAACGTGGTGCCGTAAAGGTGATGCGCACAGGCGACACCGCAAAGTCATGCAACCTGCCTTTGGGATATATGAAACCAGGGCGTTGCATCCCGTCTTTCAGGAAGTTGCCGTTCAGGTGAGGCACACCCTCCTATTGTTCTGCACGGGCCCGTCTACTGACGTAACCGCCTCACATAGCTGGTGACGAAGTGGAAGGAGGTCATCATGTCTAATGAAAATGATATGGAACATTCATCAAGTGACATGAATGTCGCGCCTTGGTTGAGCCATGCCACACTCGATATGTCAGTCTCCTTTCTGCGATGCGCGAGGACTTTGGTTAACAGTGAAACTGATCATCCCTACTTTCGTTTAGGATCGGGAGAGGTCTGTTCACTCGTTTATCACGAGAATTGAACCGAGCGCTCACCTTATCCCTTCAGCTGCCTTTGACTACGATTTCAAGGCTCTCGACGGCTACAACGATCCACTGGTCCGCTCTTATGAGAATATTATGTGTGTGGATGATATACCGCCCCTGCTATGCGCTGCGGCTCACTGACCAAACGCCATCAGGAAGAACGCATTTGGAACAGGCAGCACGATTGAACTGATATTGCAGTCTTGCTTCCAATACCTTCCGGAGTCCCTGTTGGTTCCTCTAATTGCCAAAATGCCGGGCGAGATCATGGATCAAATGCGAGAGAACCAGAGCCTCGTGCACCGACTCGCTAGGGGTTGGATTGCCGATAAGGTTCGCGCGCTCGAGATAGGGAAAGGTCACCGCGACATCATGACGCTGCTGGGTAATGACGACGCCTTGCGCCAGGGGTAGCGTGTACTTACATTTTTTTTCAGTCGAGGCGAACAACTCCCAAGACCCAAAGATGCGACTTTCCGAATATGAGATGATCTCCCAGATACGGTCGGCACTTTCTTTGAATCTAAGCTACTGCCATTCCTCATTCAATACTCAGTTCGCTTCTCCTTGCTGGTCACGAGACGACGTCGAATGCCATGAGTTTTTTGCTGTGGGAGCTTGCGAAGCATCAGGCCGTGCAAGCGCGCCTTCGGCGCGAGATTGAATCCGTCCGGGCAGCCGGTGGTGGCGCTCCGTTAACCACGGACGATCTCGAGCATATGCCATACCTTCAGGCCGTGGTAAAAGTACACAGAGATCGTCGATTTGCACATCTGGGAGCTCACCGGTTACTTCACAGGAGCACTTCCGTTTCCATGCCCCTGTGTACCACATAATGCGCAGGTCTGGAGAGGACGACGTCTTGCCGCTCTTCGAGCCCATCAAGACACAGTCCGGAACCTTGATCACCCACGTCCCACTGCCAGAAGGGACCAACCTCGTCCTCTCGTTTGCAGCTTATAACCGGTATGCTGATCACCTATCCAATGCGTGGGGAGTTTCGAAGTTCAAACTCTATTCTAGCAACAAAAAGATATGGGGTAACGATGCTGGTGTCTTCAGACCAGAGCGGTGGCTTGAGGGGAAAGAAAGAGTTGGCCCCAACATCGGCGGATACTGCAACTTGTGGGTGATCCGTACAACAAATCACACTCTTTACACCCACTAACTCCGGCTAAGGTTAACCTTTTCAACGGGCCCACGTAACTGTATCGTAAGTCATAACCGGTAGGGCTAATGTCCGTAAATCGATCACTCATCTCTTTTGCATATCGCACAGGGTCAGAGATTTGCGTAAGCGTGACATATGTTCATCCACCAAACTCCGTAAACTGACATTCTTCTCCTGAAGCGTCTTGGAACTACAAACACTCTTGGCCGAATTGATTTCGAATTTCGAATTTTCAATGAACGAGCAGAGCGAAAAAGTACGGCGATTGCCCTGTGGGGTGATGGTTCCTGTCGTAAGTGGCGAAGAGGCCAAGGGAGCCCAGATGCCCCTCAAGGTCTCGCTTGTACCGGTGAATTAAACAATGTATACCCATGCCCGTGCCGTTTGTGTGTGCCACCATCGCTCCATTCCTCTGATTCGGACACTCCCACTTCGGTAACTTATATATCGTAATGTTGTATTTATCACCCTCCCCTTCAACACATTTTCTAGCGACGTCTCTAGTGTCACCTCGTACTCTTTTCCTTTTGTCACCCATAACTTCGTATCTTTGATATTAGACTCCGGAGCAAAGAGAAACATCGGACGGTTACCGCCGACTTCGCTGGAGGGGGGGCATCGGGTCCTCCTCTTTCCTGACTCGAGCGCACGGACGGACGATGACCGGTGACCAAAAACCTGCGGCACACGGCGGATTGCGCGTTAGGTGGCGATCACCGTTTTGGATATATCCACGCGCACATCGCAAACCTGGATGCAAAACAAATGATCCAGGTTCTCGGACTCCCGTCGGCGACTCGTGCTCCTAGAAGATATAAAGACAGCTTAGGAGAGAGCATTTTCACCACCACAACGCCATCTGGGGTTCACAGGCTTGGGGACCCAGGAAGATTACCGAACCCAGCAGCAAGTAGATAGGGACAGCGCGACGCTTCAAGACTATGGTATACAGGATTTTGACCGCTACTTATACCGACAGGGTCGAGACGCTCTTGTTCAACTCTGAAGCCAAATCTCTCTCCATCGCTTCTTCGCTGACGGTGGGACACCACCCTTCTTGGATCACCCCGAACCCGGAGAATCAAATCATCTGGTTCACTGCGCTCGAGCAGGAGGACGGGCGAGTGGTGGCCATTGAATACGATAAGGAAGGCAAGGGCAAAGTCGTCGGAGACCTCTCTTCGGAAGGCGAGGAACCTTGCACCTTGGTGGCGTACAAGGGTGATCTGCTCATCGGGAACGTGAGTTTTTTTTTCGTCGGAAGTTTGTCGTCCCGATATTCACCAACGCTTTGATCGATATTTGTATCATCGTGGATCTACGCTATGCGTAGTATGCGGGCGGAAATGTCGTTGCGCTCCCCATAACTTCTTCCCCGCCATATGCGGCGCCGTCCACGACGAATCTTCTGCTTAGTGGTTCCAGTCTAGACCAGGATCGGCAGCTTTCGTCTCACCCTCACCAGGTGATTCCACATCCGACCCGTGATGAGCTCTTCGTGCCCGATCTCGGCGACGATAAGACCCTGCGGTTGGTTAAATCCGCAGATGGGGTCTGGGAAATACGCGGACATATTTCGTATAATGGCGGTTCTGGCCCCAGGCATATCGCATTCTACGGTACGCGTCGGTATTCTTTCCTCGTATCGGAGTGGAGCGCTAAAGAACTCAACAGGAGACAACGTGTACACGATTTTGGAATTGGCAAGTTTCGTGGCTGCCCACAAAGTCCCTCCTCTCCCAGCGGAACCGACGTTCCTCATCTCAACCCCAACAAAACGGAATCCACTTCCGTATCCAAACGAGATGCTCGCAGCAGAAATCCTCATCCCAACTCCAAACGAGCAGTTCCCCAATCCTTACCTGTATGTCTCAAATCGCAATGACCCTTCTCCAGAGGGCGACACGATCTCGATCTTCTCGATTGCGGATGACGCACTGGATCTCATCTCTGAGGTGCCCACCGGCCTTAATCACGTTCGGGGGATGGCATTTGGAGGTCATAACTCCAAGTGGTTGGTCGCCGGTGGTACCGAAGGTGGTGGCGTGAAGATCTTCCAGCGCGTCGAAGGGGGAAAGAACCTAAGACAGGTTGCTCACGATCCCAGCGTACAATCTCCTACCGGGTTTGCATGGCTCTAGAACCCTCTACAGTGCCATTTTTTGTCACCTACCCTCGGACACCCACGAGTTTCAAAAACAACTTCCAAGTTCCGCGTTCCGCGTTTTGTGTACCTTATAAAATAAGGGGACAACCCAGCCCGTGCGTACGTACATAGCATTTGGTCGTCCGTAACCCATCCGTACGTAAAGTTACTGACACCATGCCTTCTGGTTACCGTCACTACTGGGAGGTCGGGAGTTCCCAGACACACGAATAGATGAAGTCGTTAACTAAGAAGTGTACATATCATGGGGTCTGGCTTTTGGCTGACCAATAGTTGACCCAAAGATAGCAGGATAATTGAATGAAGCCGGAACGATCACCTTGAAGGAGAAATAACTCAATAAGCAAAGACCATTCTTGATATGGGAGGAGGATGTACAAATTCTCAAACAATTAAACCGCGAGACGAACCGAAAGGTGTACCATTCGCAAGTCAGACCATCGTTGCATCGAACTTGCATTCTTGCGGAGAACCCGTACACCACGCCAGAAACTTGGGTGGAGGGGCTGGGCGGGACTGTCGAGTGATCACGAGGTGTTCATCTGTGGCGCAGCGTGCTGCAATCCTCCGCAGAAGCCGAGGTATTATCGTGGCTGGCGCCTTTGGAGATCACAGGGGCCATCCATCACAGAACTAAGATCCCGTCCAGAACGGAGAACCTAAATTCGCCCAAAGGAGGGCAGAGGAGAATACTAAGCTCGAGGTTGCGGCGCTCACGGTCCGAACGCTCGAGCATTCAAACCCCCCGTGAAGTTGGGTAAGCATCCCAGTGGCTGATAAGTCCGATTCTGACGCAGGTGATAATAGAACGGGTGGCCGGGGAGAGGGCACGACACATCACGAGAAAGATCGCAAGAGTGCCTATATTAGTTATTGATATCCACAATCTGCGAATATGCTGGGTCAGCAGACCTCGTGAGGATTAAAGTCAGAAAGGCTCACTGTGCGGCGGTACCTAATGCGGAATTCCTCTTGACAACAGCTCGACGATAGCATCCAACCTCGGATTTCCTCCCAACCGTTCAATCTCACCTACCACCTTATCCATAAACTTACTCATGACCGACAGAGTATATACAAAGGAGTGAGTAGAGTTGGCAAGGTAGCCGATTACGTGTTTTTTCAGCGTTGGTGTCGTAGGACGTTTCTGCAGTATGTCTGGACGAAGGGTGAACAATGAACGAAGTCAACCATAGGTGCTCGATAGTAACTTACTGAGAATCTGTCGGTTTGAGGGGTTCGCTCGAACGCCGTGGACGACGGGAAAAGAAAACTTTCCTTCAGTCAGGTCCTCCGCGAAGCCTTTGTTGTGCGCGTACTAAGCAAAAGGATGTCGGGAGAACGACCAAATTTATGATAGGTTGGTACGAGCCCACCTCCGTACTCTGAAGGTTCATGTAATCATCACGAATCTGGAAGTACACCCCAAGGAGGTTGACCAATGGTATATAATCGCTGCGGGACCCGTGGTCAGTGATGTTCAACCCAAAGGGAAAATATCCCGTACATATCAGTGTTTGTTGTACTACATGCCATCATAAGCTTGATTCCTATTCTGAAAAGACCACCCGTCTCTACAATTCTGGTTGAGTATGTGACAAGCCATCCAGACGTTAGACTCACTGTTGTTGACCATGGAGATGTATTCCTCCTCGGTGGGACATACCAAAGAATCTCTCCAGTAGAGCTCGAGGCCCTGACCACGATGCAAATTCAACAGTTCATCTGGGTGATGATTGAGTTATAGTCACTGGTTGATCGACGGGACGGAGATCGGGGAAAACGTGCCTGTGACAAGCTGGTGTAGGGAGCGATCGGGGTGATACTGTTCTGTGAACCCTCAACGTTGACGACCCTGGTCCAGAACGTGGTGGGGAACGAACCTGGTTCTAGCTGGAATAATTCGTTCATCGCAAGGAAATATACATAGTTCGCCGAATTGATCGTCTGTGGGACCCCGTAGATCTTATGAGAAACTGGAGTTGAGAGATAAGAGAATTGAATTCGGGTCGGACCAGCGGGAGATAAGCCTACCTGGTGCGCCTCGACGAAGTTGAGCGTCATCCTGGATGTCGTCTACCCTGTACGCTAGAGATTGATATCGGCATTCCCCATCGGAGGCAATCGCGAAATTGACCTACAACAAGCTGGCGCTATGCAGCATCGTTACGATTCGATTAATCCTCTGCAATTTCTCCCGAGGAACATTCAACCAAAGATTGAAGGCCTCGGTGAGCTGTGTCCGGATCTCCTTGCCAGGAGTGGACGTTATGTGTGTGTAGGGTTCGAGGAGGATCTGTAACGTCTCTCGTCAATCAAACACGCGTCGATTTCGTGGTTGTCCCCTACTGTTTCATTAGCATCCGGCCACGGGGAAGAGGAGGAAACGGTGAGGTTGGCGATGATATCGTTGTAGTTCGCGCTCATTGCTGGCGCAAGTTTGGGTGCTTCGGATACTAGTACCTCCTGGAAGAAGTGGACAGCTGCGGTTCACACGACCCCATTTCACTTTTCTTAGGGGCAGCGCCTGCGGCGGGCACATCGGTGATCTCATTTGGCCATTCGCAACGACCACGTAGGCAAGCGATGATTGACGTATGCGACAACCGTTAGATTTCATGGAGACGGTGGAACCGCAAGAAAAAACATTTTTTGCAAGGAATCTTGTTTTCCCACCGGTCGGTCAGCCAGCGTCAGATGACCTCCCTAATCCGATGTCGGATCGCCTTGAGGCTTGATCACTGGAACCTCAAAAGCTCAAGCCTGGCCGCCCAATTGCACACAAAAAAACCGGAAAATCCTAGAGACACGTAGACGAGATTTTTCTGCAAAAATAAAATAAAATGTGGTTGTTACACGCTTGAGGTCCACGTCGTGGTCGGTGACCTCGAACACTCTTGGCCGAAACGGGCAATCGACGCGGCCTTCGGTCGCTGAGGTGACCAAATAACAATTTCACGTTTGCGCCGCTCGCCCACGCCCAAGCACACCGTCCTCGTCAACGGCAACGACGGCGACGACAACCGACCGACTACACGAAAGGGGAGAGCAAACGCTTTCAGTAGATTGTGAGTCTCTGCGCCGTCCTTCGGCATCTCTCAGTTGTTCCACCCATGTTCCTTTCTGACATGTGTCCCCATCTGAACGCACGCCCTTAGATTGACAAGTCGATAATCCACCCCGTTTCCCTTTCGTACGCCACTCTTTACCACAACCCTTTGCCTCCTGCACACTTCCCACAAAGATCCCTGCCGCCAGCCACTCCGCCTCAGAAACAAACCCTCTTTTCAAATCGCCAATGGCTCCCGAAACCAATCGTCCGCATGGGAACAAAGGAGACAAATGGGAGCTTGAAGAGAGCGATTGGTGGAGGACCTTCTTCAACAGTGTCTCCTGGACCTATCCCCCTTCTCAAAACAGTACCTCTCGCCGTCCTTCCAGGAGGACAACTCTCCTCCGTCTTTCAAGAGCCAGCCAGCTGCTGAAAGCCCGCCTATCAAGATATCCCCTCAATTGGCCCTCGGGTATCACTACCCCGATGACAGACGAGCTCAGTCGAGATTTGGTTGGGGTCAGAGTGGTAGAGGAAGCACTGCGGCCTTACGAGTCGAGTTCAGGGTTTTACATGATTGAACATTTCCTCCGCCTCTTTCATCTCGGCTGGATCCTCGATGACGAACACTGTGTATTGGATGGCGTCCCCTCAGAGGAGTACCAAGAACAGTGGGAGGAGGACCTGCGGAGCCTCTTTGAAGAATCATTCAAACGTCTACCCGAGGAGCTCTACCTTCGAGATTTCTCACCGGACCATAGCGAGGAGCGTCTCAAAGACCTTTCACCCTACTGGGACTCGTGTCTGGACGATTCGTCGACTCTCGATGACCTCATCCGCTCTCTCGAGGCTGCTGATCTAACCGACTCTGAGTTGTCGGCAGACTCGGATCCCCTACCCATCACACCCAGAGCGAGACACCATAGCTCCTCTCCTATGTCGGCGTACTCTCTGAAACCTCTGAATGCCACTGCGTCTTCCTTCGTCCCTACCCCCGCAAAGTACCATTCGCCATCATCCATGTCTCCGTCTCCCTCACCCTCCCCTCCGGTGCTCGACATCATCAACTTCCCCACTCTTCGGCAAACAATCCTCTCTGCCCCCAAGAAGGACGATCGCGAAAGTAAATCACGGACCAAGCGACCTTCAGTCCCATCATTCCTCGCTGACAAGGCTGACGCCCGGAAGTCAAAGACAAGGCAGATTGTCGACAAGATGAAGTCCGCATATGACCCTCGCAAGCCAGAGGCTGACTTTATCCCTGTTGCCGACGATTCACCACCGGAAGATGCCTTTGGGCCCGTCGAACCCGTGGTCAAAGGTGGCAAGAAGCGATCGCGTCGTGGGCGAGAGTCGATCTCGACGGTTTCGACCGATGATATGGGCTACTCATCATCAATGGACCTGTCGGCCCACCGACAACCGTCTGTCACCACCTCTCCCTCGCGCTCGACCACGAACCGGCCGCCTTCGAAGAACTCGAAGCGCGCGCCCAGTATCTCAATGAGCGTTCCTCTCCCCGCACAGACGCCGCCAACACCGGCGTTCTCGTCACCCGCAGGATCAGTCTCATCGTTTGGTGGACCCGTTACACCGGGACCATTCGCAGTACAATTCCCTCCCCCGCCAACCCAACAACCGCCCCACCCCGCATTCATGCAGATGCAGCAGAGGTCGCCACCCTTCCCTACACCGTTCGCGTATCCATACGGACTGCCTGGGACGGGAATGATCCCACCCGCACCCTTTCCGAATACGTTTGCTGGGCCCTATCCTCCGCCGCAGTTTGGAGGGTATCTCAACGGGAAGAGCATGATCACTGGGTCAAGCGGGATCCGCCACGCTTCTTGGTGAAAATCTTCACCCTTTGTACTACCTCCCTGCCGTTCATGACTGTCTCCACTCTCTCTCCCTTTAGTCTTCATCGCACGAATTACATACACAACTTCGCGTTCTTGCTTGTCTGGTTTTCTTTCGTTTCCGACGTCCGGCACCCTCTCCACTTTTCCTCCCGTCCGCCACTGGACATATGCATAATCATTTCGGTTTTACATTGTTCCGTGTGCTTCTGTCATTCTTCTTTTCCGTATGAAGTAAATACGTTCGACTCCCCTCTTGCATTTCTTGGTTCTGTTACCCGCTCTACAGGGTCATCATAACCGTTTACAAATCAATCTTTTTACCACCCCCGAACTTTTTTAGCATGTAGTTAGTCAAAACGCTCGATCCTCTTTCCATCCCTCGAAACCAAAGCTTGTTTTCCTTCTTCCAGTTATTTTTCCATTCTTCCAGAAATTGTTCTACTTCTCTGATTTTGTTTATTACTCGCCCGTGCCCGATTTTTATGCGTCAAAGCAAAATGGGGTACAGTTATGACTTTAGTTAGTTTTTCCTGTTTTTCCTCTCCTCTGTCTCAATCAATTTCACGACCGTTTTATCACCTCGAATGCCCTTACAGCCCGTTTTACTGCTCAGGATTTGATGGAGTCGACGTTCAGTGCGCCGGTGGTCGGCTGGGTGATGGCGCTGACCGGTGTTATGGACGGCGTAGCAAGCGTGGGAAAAAATCGGCTAGCTCCGCCATGCCCGACAACGGCGCGCCCGGTCAAGTACCACGTAGCCCCTTCCGGCTAAACAAAATCTGGGGGGTGACCCAGCCTGCCCATCTGTCCACCGCCATCTGCGTCCCCCTCTCTTTTTCCTTCTTCGAGTCTGCGACAAATTAACGAGGATGCGGTGTTTGGTGGCAGCTATCTGGCTTCTCCTGCTTCCCGCACGGTCTGTCATAGCTGTGAAAGAGCAAGACTTCAAGAAATGCAACGAATCCGGATTCTGTCGGCGCGGACGAGCCTTGGCGGATCGCGCGGCAGAATATGTAAAATCTGGTGAGAAGTGGAAGTCCCCTTACTCCCTTGACGCATCCACGATCGCTTTGGAGGATGGAGGGTCGAGTTTTACGGGTCGAGTGAGGAGTTTGTTGTACCCCGAGATCAAGTTCGAGTTGGATGTGAGGGTTCATGAAGATGGTGTGGTTCGGGTGAGGATGGATGAGAAGGAGGGGTTGAGGAAGAGGTATGACGAGGCTGCCTCGTGGGCTTTGATCAAGGAACCCGCTCTATCGTCTTCGTCGAAATGGAGTGTGGGAAAGAAGGAAGTCAAGGTTGCTTATGGGGAGAAGAAGGACCAGGTGGAGGTTACTGTCGAGTTCGAGCCGTTGGTGGTGAGGATGAGGAGGAATGGGAAGGACCAGGTCGTGTTGAATGGCCAGGGCTTGCTGCATATGGAGCATTTCAGGGAGAAGAAGGTAGAAGAAGTCGCGGCCAAGGAAGAGACCCCTCCCGCTGAAGGTGAGGAGGCACAGGAGGTCATTCAACTCCCTCCAAACGCCTGGTTCGAGGGGGAAACCGAAGACGGTCTATGGGAAGAGAGCTGGAGATCGTGGACGGATACAAAACCGAAAGGTGCGCTCAGTTATTCTGCCTATCTCGTTCCCAATCTTACATCAGTACACAGGTCCTGAGTCTCTTTCCCTCGATATCAACTTCCCTAATCACGGTCACGCCTATGGTATCCCACAACACGCTACCCGCCTCGACCTTCCAACCACCAGAGGCGAGGAAGCATTCTTCGATGAACCATACCGGCTCTACAACGCAGATGTCTTCGAATACATCGCTTCTTCGACCATGCCGTTGTACGGATCGATCCCCTTGATCCACGCGCACTCTGCGGATTCTACCGTTGCAGTCTTCGTCGCCGCCGCTTCTGAAACCTGGATTGACGTTGCTCATCCCACGGAAAAATCGACTGAAACCCATTGGATCTCCGAGTCTGGTATTCTTGACGTCTTCCTTCTCCCCGGACCCACGCCAGACCAGGTCTTTGGTCAATATGCGAAACTGACCGGAGCGGTTCAGCTCCCTCCTCATTGGTCTTTGGGGTATCATCAGTGCCGATGGAACTACGTCAGTACTGACGACGTCAGGAGCGTGCAGAAACGTTTCGACGAAGAGGATATCCCTGTCGACGTTTTCTGGCTCGATATCGAGTATTCCGAGGACCACAAGTACATGATTTGGGACAAGAAGCACTTCCCTGACCCAGTCGACATGTTCAATGACGTCGAGGCCCTCGCTCGCAAGGTCCAAAGTTTGGTTTGATTCGAATGCTATGGAGGCTGACCTTTCGTCTAGATGGTTGTTATTGTCGATCCACACATCAAGCGCACCGACGATTACCCTGTTTACAAAGAAGCACAAGAGCTTGACCTATTCATCAAGAACAAGCATGGTAGCGAGTTCGAAGGGTGGTGTTGGAGTGGAAGTAGTGCTTGGATTGATTTCTTCAATCCAAACAGTTGGGAATGGTATAAGAGCTTGTACAAGTTCAGCGGAAGGGAAGATGACAAGTGGAGTTGGACCGAGAGCACGGGCGCTGTGCATATCTGGAACGATATGAACGAGGTACAGCACCCCTCTTCCTTCCGTTCTGTACTGGTCGGTGTTGACCTCCCCTTTTTTTTCGGCAGCCATCTATCTTTAACGGGCCGGAAATTACGATGGAGAAGGATTCCATTCATTACGGCGGTTGGGAACACCGAGACGTTCACAACATCAACGGCATGCTCTTCGTGAACATCACATCTCAGGCCGTTAAAGAGAGGACGACCCCTTACAAACGTCCCTTCGTCCTTACCCGTTCCTTCTATGCTGGTGCCCAGCGGTATGGAGCCATGTGGACCGGTGACAACTTGGGCACATGGGAACATATGGCCGTCGGTATCCCTATGGTTCTATCGAACAGTATCGCTGGGATGAGCTTCGCTGGAGGTTTGCAATCCCATAATGTATCGAGTTCGAAGCTGACAGGGTTCCTAGCTGACGTTGGAGGGTTCTTCGGCAATCCTGAACCCGAGATGCTGACGCGATGGTATTTCGTTGGCGCGTTCTCACCCTTCTTCCGCGCCCATGCACACATCGACACCAAGAGGCGAGAACCATACTTGTTGGCCGAACCTTACAAATCGATCGTTCGGGAGACCCTCAGGTTGCGGTATAGTCTGTTGCCCGTGTGGTACACTGCGTTTAGGGAATCCAGCGTTACTGGATTGCCCGTTGTAAGGTAGCACTGGGATAGATCATCTCTACGATCGTCACTGACAGGAGGCCGTAGACCTCAATATGTTGTGTTGCCCAAGAACGAGCCCGGATTCTCCATTGACGATCAATACTACGTTGGCGCGTCTGGCCTGTTGGTTAAGCCAATCACCGAGGCTGACGTGACCGAAACTACCATGTATATCGGGGAAGATCAGGTAGGAGAAACACTTCTGAGGGATCACGTTACGATACCTAATTCCGTCCTAGGTTTATTACGACTTCTACAATGGGTATGCCCACCGAGGTTCAGCCAAGGGCAAGAACATAACAGTACCCGCACCTCTCGAACGTGGTCCTCTTCTCATTCGCGGCGGTTCCTTCCTTCCTTCTCGTGAACGCCCACGCAGGTCCTCAACCCTGATGAAGCGTGACCCATTCACCCTCAAGGTCGCTCTCAGCCAGTCTGGTGGTGCCAATGGGGAGTTGTATCTCGACGATGGTGAATCTTATGATCATCGTGAGGGTAACTTCATCTGGCGTGATTTCGTTGCGGAGAGCGCCAAAAAGACGGTCAAGATCTCCAGCAAGGACCTCGCTTCGAAAAACGCCGACCGTGCCGTTGATGGGGTTGAGCTCGCAACTTACAACGGGGGCAACCCTTTCGCTAACGCCCTGAATGGCGTCCGGGTAGAAAGGATCATCGTCCTCGGTCTGAAAAACAAACCTTCCAAGGTTACTCTTGGTACTACTGATCTCGAGTTCATCTTCGAAGACGGGGTGGCTGCAGTTGGGAAGAAGGAAGGTGTGGCGAGCAAGTTGACGGTCAAGAACCCTGGTGCATTCATTGCAAGCGACTGGACTGTTGTATTAGAACTCTAGAGAGCTCAGAATGTACGGTAAATCATTATAAGGCGGCTACTCTGTGTATATAAAATACATACGATAAAATGAACTTGTCAACAAAGCCTTGGTTCGGGGTCCCAGGTTGTTGAGGAAAATAAGGATACAAGATACCCATCCGACATCTCCTAATTTGTTTTTACCATCTACCACATTCGCTGGAGATCTTCCTACTTGGTGGACGATGGTTGTAATGAACCTCCTGGACCAGTGATCGCCAACTCTCTTCGTGGGACGCTTCACGATCGACGACGACGAAGATATCCATGGCGTTACGTCCTCCCCTCTCGTCTTCCCACCTCTGTTCTTGGACATCAAGTTCCTCCTCGAACGCAGATCGGACGTCCGGAATAGGCGAGGGTTCCGGGGTCCGGAAAAATGACTTGGACCCCGATTTTGACCCAGAAGAGGGAGATGAACGTGTGAAGGGAAGAGAGAAGAAGAAATGACTTGGAGAGGGACGAACGACGGTGCGAGTGACGGTGTGGGTGGGATGCTCAAAGACCTCTGTGACCGTCACAGTCCCAGGGAGACGGGAGAATTTCGTGGGGCTCGGAGATGGTGAAATTTCTGGTGAGGAGTCGTCGTAACTGGAGCTTGATGCCCCATGAGTATCCTCCAAGTGAACGTGGTCGTGGCGAGTGAACATGTGGGTCAAGTCGTGTTGGGCCTTTGAGAAGATGCTCGCCATGGAAGCAGAAGACTTCTGAATGAAGGTTAGCCAGGGAAGATGCCCCAGCGGATATAAGGATAGCCACATACGGCGCCTACGTCGTTTTCCGAGAAAACTCGACTAAGTACCCTCTTGAGCGGAGGAATTTTTCGGGTAAGTTTATCGGTGAATATTTGTGGTAGATCCGGCAACGATTTCTGTGGAACGAGGGGTGCCCGGTGCCCTATCTCGAATCGTTGATCATCGAATGTGTTTGACCTGCGATATTCGAATCCATCGTCATCCTCGACCTCGCCGTCCGCGTCAGCTTCAAAGGTGGTATCTCTGTCCTGGTAGGTTAATATAAGATGGTGAGTATATCCGTATCATGAAATTAAATGTAGCAAAACGCACAGACTCGTCCGATACATATCCTGCCATATCGACATTTTGTGGATCCTCGAGCGAACCTCTTACCAGAGATGCCTCATGATCGTCTTGGATAGAGGATGCATAGGTTTCAATGCACGGCATGATCGATATCCTTGGTCCTGGCGGGGGCGATTTGCGTACAGAAAAGGAGTGGAGGTGGGGTGTGACACAGAGCAGGAGGATTTCGTCTATATACGCCCCAGGAACCGATTGAGCGTCTTTGAGAGCCGTGGCCGACGTTTCGTCACGTCCGGTGTCATCAACCATGCGCAAGGACAGCCAGCGAGCCATGTGCAATTCGATGGCCGTGGAAAGCACACAAAGCCCTGGGAGCCTGAACGCTTTGAGAGCGACGCTGATGGCGTATAAAAGCTCGAACATTGGGGGATGGGGGGCGAGTACGGTGCTTTCCCAACCCTTATACTTAAGCGACAGCGATGGATTCACGTGTTGTAAGTGCAGTTTTCCGGTGATCAGCGGTGTCAGACGGCGTATTACTCACCTTGACATACGGATCACCTCAGGTTGACGAGCAACCGCGAGGATCGAAAACCGTCGAAGGGCCGTCAACGGACGACAACGAGTACGAAGTGTGTGATCTCGACTGGGAGATCAAAACGGCAAGTCTTGTGAAGTTGCGGTGGGGAACCGGACAGCTTGTCCCCTTGCCGTGGTGAGTGCCATTCCCAGCGCGCATGTGGTGTGTACGCTAAGGTTTGTGATACAGCACACAACCGGCTGTGTCAGGAACAGGATCGCAGGAGAGGTGCTGACCCCCGCCCGCCACCGTGGTCGAGGAGACCACGTGACATCCAGACGTCCTGAGCGACATTCACATGTACATTATCTCTGCCCTTTCCAACGGGGGTTAGATGTAGAGATGAGATATCAGCGATACGGTGTTTTGTAATCCCAGAGCTGACAGAGACAGAGAGGAGGTCGCGGTGCGTTTCTGAAACGGCGTCCGGCACGTGCTACCGTGCGGCAGAGGATGATCGATGATCACCGGGACGCGGCCGCAAATGAGCACCCTCCTCCTCTCACTCGGCCTCCGGTTCCGCGCAGCACTATGAAGGCGAGCTATTTCCAACTATTCCGGGTGGTGTTCCACTTGGCGTGTACTAAGCGCAGCCATTGCTAAGGCTGGAGAGTTCCAACACAATTTCCGATCCCGCTCCGAATCCGCCGGAACTGAACTGTATTTTAAACCCGCTGGCCCACCGGTGCGACGCCGGGAATACTGGTAAATTCGGTTCTGTATTTTGTCCGCGGTAGCGCATTACAGCTATTCGAACGAGAATACAAATGAACACGCGGTTTTCGTGTTCCTACCATACCTTGCCCGATCTTGCGAAATCATGACTGCAAGATGATAGATCGTTCTCCGTCTATTCGAGTACGTACAAGAGCCAGACCATGAGTGCCATCCAAAAGTCTGCGGCTGTTCTCTCCGTAGACCCCCACGCTAATCATAATCATAGAAGCCCTTACCGCTCTTCTTGCCCAACCACTTGGCGTCTACCATGCGTTCTAGTAGGACGGACGGGCGGTACTTGCTATCCCCGGTCCCTTGGTACAGCGTTTGTTGGATGGCCAAACAAGTGTCAAGGCCAATGCTGGATTCAGAGTTGGGTGAGCAGCCATTCAAAGTTTTCGTATCGAGAAGAGACGCACAAGTCGGCTAATGGAGAAGGGGACAAATGAGCATACGGGTTTTACGCCTCAATCAGACGATTTCCGCTCACCGAGTTGCAAAGGACCCATCGGGTGAGCCATTCCGAGTTTCAGGGTCTTGTCGATGTCTTCTTTCGTCGCGACCCCCTTTTCTAATGTCATGATGGCCTTCACGATGTCAAGTCATGCTGCGTGAGATAATTGAGTTCATGCTCACCTCGTTGATGAACGGCATAAGCACAGCATTTGAAACGAAGCCCGGTACATCCTGAGACGTCGTTACCTCTGCGGTGCAGTGATGGCGTTGTCAGCCATCAAGAATAATGAACGTGATAATCGGGACGTTACCCTTCCCGCAAGCAACAGCGTAGGCTTTTGCTCTTTCAAGTGTTGATTGCGAGGTTTGCAGGGCAGCAATCAATTCCACAAGTTTCTGTGTAAGCATTCGTCGGTTGCTTCAGACAGAACAAAGGAACCTGTCTGGAGCGTACCATAACGGGCACGGGATTAAAGAAATGCAAGCCTACAGAAGAAGACTGAACGAAATTTCACAGAACTCGAGGGGCGAAATTGGCTTACCGACCACACGCTCGGCAAACTTTCTACCCTGCTCGGAGCTTGCGGACATACCCTCGGGGATGGTCGCAGCAGCAATCTTTGTGATGCTGATTGAGGATGTGTTCGACGCCATAATGCAGTTTGGGTTTACAGCCTCGGAAAGAGATTTGAATAGTGACTGCTTGAGTTGAATATTCTCTGAGGCAGCCTGTGAAGATCATTAGGAGGATATCATACGTGTACCATGAGGGAGGCGATTACTTCAATGACCATGTCGGCATCCCGGAAACCCTTGATACCCTGAGTGTCATAATCCAGAACGGTAATTCGATCTCGAGCCTCTTTTGCTTCAATGTCCTGGATTTTGCCTTTGGAAACGTCCTTGGCCAGAAGTTTATCCATGAACTTCAACGAAGTCGCGACCTGCTCCTTGGACCTTGGTATATATTCAGAGAGGAGCTTTGCGCGGACATATATTATTGCTCACCTGTCCAACATGAGCACCGGGACTTTCGCTCGCAGGGCGGATACGTATGCAATACCGAGTCCTGCAGGGGGCTTTCAATACCAAACTCAACCAAGACGTGGGTTCGACGGACCCATCTGTCCGGCACCGAGTACACCAATGGTGCGAACACCGTGAGCAATTGAGGTGGCCATTCTCAAGGGTGCCAGTCGAGAAATTGTAAGCGGAAGAGAGTGGCGGAGGCAACCTGGGAGGCGGGGAAGCTCGATTTCACATGATCCGACCATCAGACCTCTTCACTTATGATCCACCAACTCCCTCCGGAGTTCAGGAGTCTATACCGACTCGTCCTGAGGACGAGTTCAGCGTCGGTCTTACACGCCAGGCCGGCAACGCCGAGGTTGCGCGCAATGTGGAGACCGACGTTCGACGTGGCTGCTCAGATGACCCGGAAGGTCCAATGTCCCCCACCGACCGAGGACGGGGCGAGGGTCGCTGCTCAGGCTCGGGAATGGTTGAACACATGGGAAAAACAGAGTACGTCGATGAATGCGTGCATACAAAGCAACTGTTCTGGAACTTATAAAATCCCAACAGTGGATAACACGCTCTCGTTGTTGTACAATTCCGCAATCTCACGCGGACTTGCTCACAAGTTGACGCGGAATCTACACGTTCTTTCTTATCGTCGTAAGTATTGGTTGCACTCTGCATACGGACGACCCAGTGCTCCATGGAGGCCAACGGGAATAAATCTGCGCGCCAACCCAAACAAACGCCAGACCGAGAGGAACGGGCCGGGAGAATTAGCGTGGAACATGGTCGGAGAGGTTTTCCGTATGGCCGAAGGACGTGATCAACTCATGCTGGGTCGTGTTCCTCCACGCCAGCACAAAACCTACCGCAACCTGGAGTAAAGTGGCCCATTCAGCCTGACCCGGCTCGCATGTGCGTTAGTTCACATTGCGTAGGATCTCGTTGTAAGCATTGACATGGTTCACGACGCTTTTCCCCCGGTAGATTTGACGGTCACGAAATTTTTGATGCACTTGTCGGTGATGGAGTGATGAAGCAAATAATGACACCAGGCTGAAACGACACGTTCCAAACCGTTCTCGTCCATCCGACGTCGGATGCTCGGACGTGCGCATCCTTCCGCCCCGCCATGTCTCGATTAGGAGCCTTTCACAATCACGCGTCTCGTCGTGTGTGGGGCCATTGTTCGGTAACTCAGCCATCAAGGGGAACTATAAAATCATTCTTTATTTATTCGCTCCCCCGCCTCTCATCTACCCCCTCCATGTCCTTCCTGCCCTTGTCCTACTCCACTACCTCTTTATCTACTGTTCATTCTGCCTGCTTTACGGAAATATCCGACTCAACGGACTACACTTCCGATGGTCGAAGGGACTCCTCATATCGTGTCAAAGGGAACTCGACTGCGGGAGCTGATGAGGACGAACGTGTAGATCCAGAGGAGCGAGGGGATGAGATGGGAAAGTTTCTCTTGGGACCAGGATGGGTTCGTATCTAGCTCCTTTGTGTTTTGATTCGATAAATTGAACCATGCTGTTAACCACGCGTACCCCCACGAACAGCACGATCACCGGGTTCCGCCCGCCGAACGCCTCAAGCACCTTTACCGTCTCCTCGAAGAACACTTCGATTTGACTGGCGGAGATTACTATGGTCAAAGCACCCCCCAAGTTTGCAGAATCATTGGCAACTCCAGAATAGCTACGCAACCAGAGGAATACCCAATCACCTGCATGCCCTATCTCATGAGTATTGGAGTTGATCTCGACTTCCTCTTGAACGATATGTCCCCAGACCCAATGAACGATTTAATCGACGAGGCGTTTCGCCACCACAGTTCCCTATCCCTAATTCCAAAATACAGGGCTGCCCCGATTTCCACATGGGAGATTGATTGGAGTAGACCGCTTCCACAAATCACCCACGCTTACTGGGAGATGATGCGAGTGAGTAACCTTCCTCTTATCTCTTTGCTTTCGTTCAATTTTCGCTCCAGTCCACTCGCCCCAAGCCCGCTCATGAATTCACGAGGGCAAAACCCGTTGCTAAGGCCCTCCGTGTGAGCCCGCAACTTTATTGCCGCCAAGCAGATTTCCCTCGACATTACGATGTTGAGAAGAACGTTTACA
>Ga0307515_10002768_pt1 | contig 37420 bp, 38 predicted proteins | sample 17_EM_MG_FD_194513 | JGI IMG/M metagenome (GOLD analysis project Ga0307515, IMG submission 194513) | Populus trichocarpa ectomycorrhiza microbial communities from riparian zone in the Pacific Northwest, United States - 17_EM | ecosystem: Host-associated > Plants > Roots > Unclassified | place... | reverse complement strand
TCTCTGCTGGCTGGACGCAATCTGGACGGGCTAGCTCTTGGCTGGCTGTACGGGCTGGCTCTCGGCTGGCTGGACGTAATGTGAACCGGCTGAGAGCTGGCTTGATATCATGGATTTTGGGGTTTAGGATTCTTTTTTACCGAAGGGGGCGGCGAAGCCGCCACCATACCTAGTCTAATAGTTATACACTTGGTTTGTCTGCTTGAAGCATTCTCATTGGTTGGGTGAACTTGCCACATGGCGCATGTCAGACATCGACAAAAGTGCAAATCGACTATAGGCTGCGCTACGCGCAGCTCATAGCAAGCTTCCCGTGGATCCCTGCGCGACGCGCAGTCTATAGTCATCTATAGTCGATTCATAGAGATGTGCGCGTGTGCCTATGGAACTATATACGGCTGGCGGCCGGAGATGGACCTATACCTGTCTTTACTGCCTACAGTCGTCGCTGCGATCCCACTTGAGAGCCCGCTGGCGCTGGGGAGCCTGCTTGAGAGCCTGCTTGAAAGCCTGCTTGATTGCCTGCTTGATAGCCTGCTTGATAGCCCGCTTGATAGCCTGCTTGAGAGAGCCGTGCTTGAGAGAGCCGTGCTTCGGGAGGAGTAGAGTTTTCCAGGGGAAGCTTTTGGCCGATGGAAAACTCTGAGTTTGTGGAAGCTTTGGCTAATAGAAGGCTCTAAGTCTGTAAAAGCTTTGACGCTGATGTTGACGTAGCCAACCTACTTGTCTAAGCACTTCTGGTACTATGATCACCATCACCAACACCATCCCCATCGCCATCGCCATCACCATCGCCATCATTACCATCAGCCCCGGACCGAATGCGCACACATACGCCTACAATCGGTGGGAAGCGGGCAGCAGATGCCGCTGTAAAATCTGAGTCGGAGATCTGCTCTCCCCGAGATCCAATTGTCTACCTTTGCTGCAGTATTTAAGGCTGCAATTGTCAACACCATGACCTTGAGGCATCATGAGATCTTGTCATGGTAGACGCGCTAAAGATAAGGTTCAGACTACCATATCGATCAACGTCATGATTTCGGCCAACATACGCCGCCTGCCACCTGCCACACGCCACACGCCACATGCCGCCCGCTAAACACTGCCCTCCATACGCCACCAGCCTCACGCCTCCCGGTGCCTGGCGTCTGCAACTCAGCAAGTCTCTGGATCGAGCATGCAGGAGCATACATGGGAGCATATAGTCAAGTCAGATTGGGAGTGTCTTCCCTCTTGAGAGTGTACTTGGGAGTGTCTTGAGAGCTTACTTGGCAGCGTACAGTCAAGCAGGCGGGGAGTGTGCCATCGAGTGCAATTGGGAGCGTCCAGGAGAGCATGCCTGGGAGTGTACTTGAGAACGTACTCGGAGGTGTACTTGGGAGCATAATTGGAGTGTACTTGGGAGCGTCTTGAGAGCTTACTTGGGAGCGTATAGTCAAGCAGGCTGGGAGTGTGTCATCGAGTGTAATGGGGAGTGTATTCGAGAGCGTGCTCGGGAGTATGCTTGAGAGCATCTTCAGAGCTTACTTGGGAGCGTACAGTCAAGCAGGCTGGGAGTGTGCCATCGAGAGGAATTGGGAGCGTACAGTCAAGCATGCTGGGAGTGTGCAATCGAGTGCAATCAGGAGTGTACTTCAGAGCGTACTTGGGAGCATGCAATGAAGTACATCTGGCAGCTTGCTTTCAAGTTTGTTGTATGCAGCGTGATGTATAGTATCCAGCGCACAAAATCGCATGCATATCATAGTAATCTTGTCAATGCGTAGGTCCATAGGACCTCATAGTGCCACGCGTCAAATATGCTATGAATTACCGTCCCGAAAACAGCTTCTCTATGAGTTACGCGTCGCGTAAGGTCATTTTTACCGGTGGATACAGTGGCAGGTACAGTGGTGGATATCCATATGTTGACTCAGGATTTATCCCGAAGACCTACAAGTTGTTAGAACGCCATCGAAGCTGCTAGAAATGATTGGAGAATGCACTGAGTTATTTGTGTAGACTCATTCACAAATTTTCACTCGCCACCAGCCATTCGCCACTGCTGGCGCCACTATACCATCTCCAGCAAACTTCAAATTTCTCAGGTGTATAAAAGCATGGATTCTACCATTAGATGGTTTAGTAGATAATAGCTTTTGTACGATAAATAATTCAATCTCTCTCTTTGTACTCGATCACTCTCAACAATACAGCAGACATAGTGGCAGATATACAGTGGAGGATATACAGTGGCAGATATATATACAGTGGCAGATGCACAGTGGCGGATACAGTGGCAGATATACAATATCGGATCAAGATACACATTCACAGGGGCAGATACACAGGGGCAGATACACAGCCGTAGATATACAGTGGCAAAACCAATGGCAGATATACAACACAGCAAACACAGCAAACACAGTGGCAGATACAAAATGGTGGATATACAGAGGTAAATATACAGCGGTGGATATACAGCGGCAGATACAGTAGTGGATATACAACACAGTAGACATGTGGCTGATATACAGTAGCAGATGCAATGGCAGATATACAACACAGTAGATACAGTGGCAGATACACAGTGGCAGATAAACAGCAGCAGATCCACAGCGGTGGATACACAGCGGCAGATACACAGCAGCGGATACCAGTGTCGGATAAACAGCAGCGGATAGCAGCGGATAGCAGCGTCGGATAAACAGCAGTGGGTACACAGCGGCTTTTCTGGGCGGCCTGCAGGCTTTTCTTGGGGGACTAAGCCTAAACAGAATATTTTGTTCGAAAGATATATATACAGTACCAGGTCAGGATACATATTCACAACGGCGGATATACAAAAGTAGTTTAAGATACACAGCACGATATACACAGCGGCAGATACACGGCGGCAGATACACAGCAGCGGATACACAGTGGTAGATGAACAGCAGCAGATACAGTAGTGGATATACAACATAGTAGACATAGTGGCTGATATACAGTAGCAGATACAATGGCAGATATACAACACAGTAGACACAGCGGCAGATACACAGCGGCAGATATACAGCAGCACCAAATCAAGATACACAGCAGAAGTCTAGGTGATCTGCCTGATATCGCAACAAGTCCCACCATGCTCAACGTTTCGAATCCTGGGGGCGGCAAAGCCGCCACCGATGCTAGTATGAATAATGACTTGAAAAATAAATTGTTAATGTCCGCGGCGCCGAAAGAAGATCGTTTTTGGCACGACAGTGGCAGTATATCTGTGACCTCGAAGAAGAATGGGAAAACTCTAATGGCAAAGAACTAGAGAACCGCCCCGGCGGGAGTGCGGAGAGCCGTGTCGTTTGGTACAGAGAATTGATGGGGGAAAGTTTTGGAATGGCTGCGGAATGGGCTGTTCATAGGATATTCTGTGGTCAAGGGGCTGGAACGGTAGACTTACAGTGGGCCGGGATGGAAGTGCAGAAGGCGCTACAGGAGGAACCTATAAGGTACTGGTCATGGTGAATGGAGGGCAAGGGCGGGGGAGTGGGATGAGTATGCGTTAGGTGGCCCAGGTTGAGAGAAGTGGAGAGCAGCAGAAATGCGACCAACAACACGTGCAGACTAAGGTGCAACAAGAGAAAAGGGGTGGCGATGAGGAGGAAGTAATAAACATTTGCAGCTTACAACATTGTAAGGTGGTCTTATTTATCTTCCAATGGTAGATCTTTACGAGGTGTGTTCTACAACCGGATTCCCTCCGGACTATCCCACTCTCTATCCCTCCAAGATAGTTATCCGTGCTGAAGCGCAGTACCATAGTCCGCACAATGCGCCTACCAAACACTACAGAACGAGCCAAAATTGAGGTCCGAGTGAAAGAGATCATGATCTTTGGCTGCAGATATTCTCCCCTCAATCGCTCCTGGGATGCTTGGGTCCTATCCAATAGAGCAATGGTATAAGGACCCTAGATGGTTCAAGGAGCACAGATAACCGTACAGATGTAGAGTCTGGTGCCGAATTTATCTATACTAAGTAAGTATGGAAGACAAAGCAGAGATATCAGAACAGGGGAACTCCAGGTTTGGCAAATCTCGGGAGGCGCGGGGTGGCTGGTTTAGGATAGTGGCTGGTATACCAGTAGATGCTGATGTCAACTCACAGGATACTGCAATTGATCTTTGTAAGCTTGATACCCAATATAATAAGTGGGCGGAGAAATATAACTCAAGTTGGGGGCCTGCAAGGGAAGTTGAAGGAGCAGTTCCAGATGAGAACGAGGATAAGGTTCAGGATGATGATGAAGATGTCGAAATACTACTCTCCTGGCGCGGGGAATTTAATACACAGGCCACGCTTCTTTGTAATCTTCAGTCGGGCAATTATTTTTGTCGCGCGGATAACTGTTGGAGGGATAGAGAGTAGATAGTCTGGAGGGGAACCGTTCAACATCGTTGTCGTTGACAATTCATTGTCTGAACCTTAATCCATGGTTCGGGCCGAGGTGTAACGGTCACGCTATATGGCGGTGTAAAGTGGCTAAATACCATTTCACGACGTCGTACATGGAATTAGTGGAATTGAGTAAATTCATGTGCACTCACACCCAATTCTGCCAATTCCATGCATGACATTGTGAATCTGATGATATTGTAGTATGGTGTCATATAGCTGACAATGTTATGCATGAACTTGTGGAATTTGGTGCTGGTGCACATGAATAAGGACTTTTGGAACCTGATGCACATTAAATACTGAATTTCCTAAATCATACATCAAAAATAATTTGCAAAATTTAGTATCTGATGTACATTAAGTTCCAAAATTCCTTCTGCTAGTTGGTACATGATGTCACAAAGTTGTACCACGATGTTGTGGTGCTAAGCTGATATGGTGTATATAACTACTGAAATTGGGTGTTTGTGTGCATGAAGTTACTCAATTCCATTAATTTCATACACGACATCGTTGAAATGGTATTTTGACCACTTACCGCACAATAGCACCGTGCATCCACCCAAAGGACTGCCATTGGTGGTACTCAGTACATGACCTACTGTAACAAGAAACTCGCAAACCCTATATTCGGTTAGTGCGCAGCTTTTTACTCTCGCCTGAATCTTGACGACCTCGGACAGCTGTCAATACATCATGTTCACTTTAGAGAATTACAATTAACTTGTGTAGGGTGTCAGAAACAGAGCTATAATTAACGCAGAATCTAATAGCATATTGATTTCCTTGTGAAGAACCTGACATGCCACCCAACCATTTTGTGACCAACTATAGATATGATTAATTCGTCTCCTGTTAAGAAAATACAAAAGCGCCGATCCGCTTTCCCATCCAGGTCATTTTAACTCATTCCACCCAACCTCCACCAGTTTAACCTGAGGACATGGTCAGGTCAGCATAACTGATCGATTCCTAAAAGCTTTAGCTACATGGCTATCAAACTGAACTGGGCCTAATTGAGATATAACATTTTCAATATCTCCTTCTTTGAGCATCTCTAACACCGCGCGACAGCGAGTTACATTCGGCCAAGCTTGCACCAAGTGTGCCAATTCGTCCCTCATATAATCAGGAGGTAATGCAGCAAGGACTGCCAGAAATGATTCGGATTAGACCCTGCCAGAAACATGGGCAAGGCCTTTTCAGTGTCGGTATGGCTTCGGAAACCGTAGAAAATTAATACATACATCGGCGAAGCCGTTCTGGCTACTCGCAGATAGTCCGGAAGAGACCCTCCAAAGTGCAGTAACATGCGGATTATGCGATCGATATCTGTAGCAGAGACTCTCGGACTCGGAGTGGATGCCACTGCAAAGTGAATTGGCATATATCCCTGGGAGTCGCAATGAATCGGCGATCTTGGAGTGGTGGTGCAATTGAAACAAAACATTTTTGGGTTCCTGCAAGCCAGACAATAGCATTCATCACCATTCCTATTATGATGAATGATATGCTCGATGAGAATTTCGAGTGCTTCTGGACGACTATAACTAGCGGCGATATGAAGTGGAGTGTACGGTTGACAAGCCTCCACATACCTAGTGATCAGATCGTGCGGGCGGCACACTTGGTTCCTCCCGGCATTACAATTTGCGCCGCTGTGCGTCTGTGGTCTGTGCTCACCAAGGTCACATTTAACTGAGGTCCATGGAAGGTTGCTCCCTTCGCTCTGTAATGTATCTAAGATAAATTGGAGTGTAGCCAATGCATTATTAGCGATGCATACGGTGATAGGGTTAGTAACCTAGGAGAGACGCTTAGGATCACCGAGGAAGGTTCCTGATCAGTCAACGACAAAGCGTCGTCTCAAAATTGCAACGTCCAGTGTTCCACACAAAAAGACAGCTGGGGGGTTAGAATCCTGTAAACGGGGACAAGAATTTGAGTGAGCCACAGGTTAGTATCGGAAACGGCTGCAAGTCTCAACAGGCGAGTTCCTACTCTGCGCCGAATGGCTTCCGGAACAAGATTCTGAATTGTTGGTAGTTGAGTGTGCCAAAATGCGGTAGTTGGTGTCGGAGGTGTCTCACAGACTCCTGACGTGCATAGCATTGCTTCAAGAAAGTTGTCGAAATCAGTATGTGCCCATTGGTCGACCTCATGTCCATCCAAGAAAGTAGAGGTGTAGGTGATAATTTCTGCCGGAAGTTTCAAAATTGGCGGCATCAACGAATGCTTCGTTAAGCACAACCATGGTTAGAGGCTGGTATGTAGGGTACAGTAGGGAGCACTCACGTTATCGCCAATGAGACCTTTTTTCTGATATTTAAATCGATGCAGATTGTTTCCGAGGAGAAACTTAAAACCTAAAGGTAAGGGACGAGACCTACGAAACTCGGGTTGCACAACCACCACCCACCCGTACTGTGATAGTTTCACATCTCTTTTCAAACCTACAGTATCTCGCGACGGAAAGCTTGGCTTTTTTACAGTACACTTTCAGTGCATTTTGGTGGTGGAGTTATCTCATCTAACTCAAGTTTTTTGACGAGGTGAAAAGAAATTGATTGATACCCATATAAACTATTGTGCCTAAACCTGATAAGTGCTATGACGTAAACAGTTTCTAAATATCCAGTTGGACCATTTCCCACGTTTAGAGTATTCGATACAATCTCCAGAATCGAGACATACCACAACTGCGAGGGTGCATAATGCGCTCTTACTTAGCCTCAAAGATTCCTTCAGCAGTGTCTATTTCAATTGACTCGCCAAATTCCTCCGAAATTTCAGTATTGGCTTTGTCGCTGTCTATGGAAGAGACCCTGTTGTTCTCCTTGCCCATATTGGCTGTAGGAATATGAGTGAGACTTCCGGACCTCTCCATCATGATGGATTTGCGCCTCTCATGAATTTTGGTCATTTTTACCAAAGCATCAACGTCAATAGGACCACCAACATCTTTTTTAACAGACTTTAAAACTGCAGCGCGGCGAACATAATCCCCACCGGGCAAACGTTTCATAATTTCCAAAGTTTCGTCAATAGTGCTCATGCTCGATCTATTATCGCTAGAGATGCCATGGTCGCTTAAACCGTGCTGGGAGACGTTCAAGAAAGCGCAGGATGTCTCGAGTTTCTTCCTGAAACTTACGCTCAGAGGAAGATTTGCTAGTAATAATTAGCGAAGTAACCAACATAAGGAAGAATACTACCATTATCCTTATGACCCCAATGTGCGGAATAACCGTGATGTTCGGAGTCCCTAAGAGCGTTCGGGCCGGCTGTTTGGATGCCGGTGACCCAGCTCTGCTTTCTAGCGCTTCCGGCAAGTACCGTATCCTCGGGATCATCAACACCTTCATCTCTCTTGACATCGATCATCTTGATATCTCTTAAGGTCTTGGCAATCCCGGGCGCTGCAGGCTTGGTGCAGGTATTACCTTGGAGAGGTATGGGGTGTGGTAGGATAGTCGGTGTGCTGAGTGGAGAGAATTCGCTTACATTCTTCAATGAGAAAGAAACCATATTTCCCAAAACTACAGCTCTTCAGCAACTAACACATCGTTAATACCATGCGGGATGTTTACCGTGATTAATTCTCTTTTGCCTATTCTTCTCACTGTACTTCTCGAGCGGGTCATATTCCTCATTCTTGACTGGAGCTTGGGACGCCTGGGTGACAATATTCAACTTGCTAATTTCCCCAAGCAGTGTAGAGACCTTGTTGTGATGGTGGCCGCGAATGTCAATGTCCCCTTCAGTTTGGAAAACGGGATGCTCGGCAAAGTCCTCGGGACGTTCCCTGGCGTCAAGACTGAAACGTGGCTGAGACAGCTTGGCTAGTGACTGGATAGGCAATAAAATTGGATCAACCAAGGCACGCATAGCCGGGCTCATGAGTTGTGGGGAGTTCGGCACCGTCGGAAGAGCAGAGACCAGATAATCGGTGAGAGGTCCAGGCAATGGATCGGTCACTATGCGATTTCTTGTAGCAGCAGCAGCTGAGAGCTGAACTGACTGAATATTGCTGAGGCTTAGCGGCGCAGGTCTGCGCACTTTGTTGAATGTGATTTGTGCCGGTAAAGTAGGAGCAGTACCACGAAGTTCACTCAAACTCTTTTGCAGCAACGGCCTGGGAGATTGAGGTTGCAACTCCGTTGAAGCCTTGCGGAGAGATGGAATTGGGCCTGAATTAGCCTTATCATTTTTCTTGCGAGCCTTATTTTTGGCTTTGTCCTTCGGAGAATCGGACGAGAACGAGGACGGAGACCTAGGTGAAGATCCGAGTTTGGGATCGGGCGGAATCAGCTGAAGATGGCGGGTCCTAGCGAGAATATTGAGAGTCATCTGGCGGCGACGATCATCAAAATCGATTCTATGGACGTCAGTCGTGGTATGAAGGGAGGAATCAGTATAGCATACGTTTCAAACTCGTCATCGGTCATGTTCGCCATACACTTACCGACCTCAGGAACAATTCTATTGACCGACATTCCGGGCGTCGATGGAATACGTCGGAATTGAACAGGACTGTCGACGTTACTATCTTGTGTAGTGCGGATAGTCAAACTAGACGAGTCAGAGTCGCAGCCCGAGGAATTCGCCAAAGACCCGTCGAAACTATCACGTCCTTCCATCTTGAGCTCGACTTAGGACTGATCACCTGGTAGTTCTAAATTTGAGTTCCATATGATGCAGATGTTAGGGCGAGGGCGGCGGTCAGTTAAACGAACAGCAATTTTGGCAGTGCACAACAACGTAGTTGGCAACGCCATAAATCTATGAGAGAGGAGCATGTTTTCAGCTCGGATCTTGGAGGCTTTACTTTTGTGTGCCCAGCCTACTCAAGCATACACGGTAGGAAACGTTAGTCGAAGGCTAGAAGATTTGCTGTAGCCCACACCACCATAACGCCCATATCCTAATCGACGTGTGTGGCTCTCGGACGTGGCTAGATTGCCGACAGTGTGCGATGGTTGATTCATCGCTGGCACACATTCGCACGGGTTTGTCATCAAACCCGTGTGACCTGCCAGTCTCATGCACAAGTTATTGCTCTTCATTCCCACCACCTCGAATTTTCCGACAACAATTTGCTTGAAAATCTGTTGCATCCCCGAATAATTGCTTTATATTTTGCTTATCATGGCTACGGATTCTTCTCCCCCTCGAAAGAGACAGAAATCGGTCCGTATCGTCGACGCCCCGATCGCTTCGGCAGAAGCTCAATCTATCTACCGACGTCCTCGGCTCATCTTGGGACCTTTCGTTCGGCCGCAACATCTCGCTGACTATTATCCTGCCATCAATCCCTTCAATCTCTACCAGGACCAAAATGTCTATCTGCCTTGTGAAATACCTCCTCATCATCCAATCCGTTCGTACTTCTTCCGGGACTTATATCTTTACCAAGGGTACCTCCCAGGAAACACCAGCGGCTATTGCATCGCCCTTTGGGTTTGGTGGGAAGAAGAAAGCTACATGAATTACTTCCGGTTATGGTGGCAGTATACGCCTCTCGCCACCGGTCGGAATTCTTGCTGTACTATTCGGGGCATCAATTGTCACAGATGGGGCTGTACATCCTTAAAGACCCCCTGGACAATGGATCCTAGTATCGTTTTTGATAATTGTCTGTTTGAGAGGGATTTCCATCTTGGGGCGGATAGCTCGGGAATTCCGTGGTGGATCTGCCAGTGGTGCCACCAAATGTTGAGTTACCATGAATGGGAAACGGTGCATTTGCTCGAACATCTTCAAGATTGTTTAGGGAAGGACCATGAAATCTCTACAGAAGGGCGCGGGACATTTGACCGGCAGCTCCAGGCGGGTCGCGTCCGTGGTGGAGCGCTATCATCCGACAACGGGAGCAACAGCACTACACACCCAGTATATCACCCAACGTATGAAGCGCATGCAATGTTTCCCAGACCAATCCAGCGTGTAAAGGCAAGGGATCCGGATAGCTGGGAAGAGGTCGACTTTTACCCGTACGAAGCGGAGCATGGAGAGCTCTTTCTATCGGTTTGGAGGAAATTGGAAGGCTGGAGACTTACCGGTGTCTGGCAGCCATTCCCACGTCCTGAGGTCATCGGATATTGCCGCAGGACGGGGATGTTTGAAGTTGGGTCCGATGAGAATGGCCGGATTGCATGGAGATGTAAGGTGTGTAGAGTATTGATATTACAGGATTGGGACATACATGAAACTATGACGCTTCATAATAAGGTTTGTGTGATTATAAGGTGGTGTGAAGCCACGGAGGCTGGATGCCAGTGCCCCGTACCGAAGTGTATCATGCATGAGGAGGGTATGTCTGAACGTCCTGCGTCGGTCCCCGCTGATTTGCCTGATGATTTGCAACCCGCTTAGTTCGGGCCCGGTCTTTGACAGACGCGAGTTTTTGGGATAGTGGTGTTATGTTTAATGCGCCTAAACTTGGTGCTGATGTAATGTTTGTGTGTTCGAAGAGTGCTGTACTTCATACTTGGATGTGGCTACGGTGTATGCCACAGTGTTTGTTGGTTTTGATTAGACTTTATGTCATTTTGAATGAATTGACTTTACCTAAGCAGTGCTTGTCTTATGAAATTTGATTTAGAATGATTCATTCTTGTCTGAGAGCTTTGAGTAATAGATGAGACTTCCTGCGAGAAAACATTAGACCACTAACCTTGGGACTGTAGTGTAGTGCTATAGTGCACTCTTTAGAATGAATTACTTATCCACACAAACCCCAGCTTATATGAATTTGGGTTCAATTCCATTCATGGAGTGATGAGGTTAGATATACTTCTGTCAACCAGCGACTATTTTGAAGGCTAATTGAGAGTCGATGGCCAGCTTGCCAACCACTCGGATCATGCAATTCTCGTCTACACTACGAATGATGGGCGGGGAGCCACGCGTGGTCGTATCGCGGAGTCGCCTGTACCTCGTATTGGCTTACCGACGATGATCAAAGGTTACAGTTTTAGGTGGCAGGAAGAGGCATTGATAACGCTGCGCTGTAACGGCGTTGAATTTTGTTGTAAATAGCCTTCTGTCTCCAACCGAGTTCTGTCCACAACCGCCTAGGTCTTTATTATCGGGCCGCCTGGGACCCACATACATCGACGAAGAAAGATATTTTCACGGGACGTCCTTGGTTGTAAGTGCAGGCCCAAATAGAGGCAATAGCAGTAAAAATACCAGTATGAGTGATTAACCATGATAGACCCCCGAGTTTCACACGAACTCAACATCGACGCTATTGCAAGTATCACAACAGATCCGCCGGGTTATCTAATTAATGCCTTGGTGTTAACGGTGGTGGTGATACTGCATGCATTGATGGGTTGGTTCCACTTGCGCTTAATGGGTAGCATTTCTATCATCTGCGAAATTTTCTCATGCGACCCTGGAGAATTTCCTGGTTCTCTTGTAGAGTAGAATACATACGGGGTTCTTTACCTGGCTGAATCTGGTTATTAGTAGTCAGTATTTGAGAGACAACTGAAAGGCGATTGTTAACTGTGAGACCAAAACTGATCCCTTACCAGTACCAAAGAGCAGTTAAAACATAGATAACAGGTGGTACACCAGCAAATGACTGTTCCAAGCAGGTATAGAAACAGTTTTCGGAATGTGATACAACCAACAATGGCTGTACTGCACCATTCATCTCATTTCCGGTATAACGGTTCCTGTCTGTCAGCGAAAATAAGTATAGCCAGCTGGAAGACTAGTACAGCGGGAGTGATACACCTCTGCAGAAACAACAGACTGCCAAAACAACGGCTAGGTATTTCACTTCATTGAGGGATAGTCGATAGTATCAGGTTAGGGACGTCGATCCCATGTTGGGACTGTAATAGATCGCCCTCCATCGTGCAACGACTCGCGCCATGCACTTCCTTGATTTCCGCCCTAAGTAGTGCTAGCTAGTAATTCTTCGAAGCATATACAGTAGCTATCTCTCCCGTATATGCCAATACCAACTCAACGCCTACTTTTTCTTCCCCTTTCCTATCGCTTGTGGCGGAAGCGCACCAACACTCTCCATAATTTTGCCTACATCCCTCAGTATAGCGGTTCCTCCGGGAGCCTGCTGCATCTGCTCCAACGCAGCGTCCGCGATACTCTTTCGCCATGCCTCAACGCCACCCTTACCGAAAAACTCCGTCTCGGTCATTTGTAGCTTTTCCCACGGCTTGGTATCCTTCAGACTCGGCTTCAATCCTGATAATTTCTTAGGTGCGAACAGTTTCTCTTTATCCATAATCCAATCCTCGGCATGTAATCCACACTCGGTTGCAGAGAACCATCCACACTTCCACGGGCCGGAAGAATACTGTTCACTCTCTGCTGGTTGCTCCAGACCCAGTTCGTCGCGGGTTTTCTTCGCACGATGTTGAACCCATGTCTTCCGCATTTCATCGTCGAGGGATAAAAAGTAGCTATAGGGATGCTTCACCGGATCGGGATTTTTAACTGGCTCGAAGGGGAGACGGTAGTAAGGTAGGAGATAGCCAAGATAAAGCGGAGGATTTGGCATGAGAATCGTCGACGATTTTTTCGGTTTCCTGCGCGACGCGGATTTCGGTGGAGGTGCCGGGAGAGGATCTGGGGGTGGCGGAAAACTAGGGAAATTTGTAGGTGCGTTCTTGAGAGCATTCAAAACAGATGCGGGGATGGCGATATCGGTTGACCGCTTCAGCGAGGCAAGGGTTTCGCGTTTCATCATGTTCCGGTGGATAAACCAGGGAGCAACCAATGATGGGAGTAGCCATGCAGCGGATCTATCGCATATTGGGCAGATTTCCTCTGTCAAAGTTACCTCGGTTGTGTGGTGGTGGGTAGAGTTACTGTCAAGGTTAGCAGCCGCTAGGTCGCAGAAAATGCAGCCATACTATTTTTCGTGAAGAACCTGAGTACTACACAACACTCTGTCAATGAACTCATCTATGGAGTCCTGTGAAGAACTGAAACAAAGAGATGCCGGGCATCCCTTTGGCAACCGATCGTTCTGTTTGAGAGGAAGCTTGACATGCTCGCTTCCAGCTCTCTCGAAGTAGGCCAGTTCCTGTTTCCACTCCTTGTGCTTTGGTTGTTCGTGCATAATGAAAACGCGGTGGAGAGGTGTAACGAGTGCCATGTGTGTTTCTTCCATTTGCTCTTTACGCGGGCAGAGAATTCGATGGAAGAAGTTCTAACAAGGTCAGTCTAGCTCGTCGAGAAGTTTTTGGTAGGTTTTACTTGATATATCAGGTCAAACAACTGCCGCAGCGACATCTGAAGATGGGCGAGATCCTTCGTATCGGGTCTATCATGACATCAGTAACTGAACATTTAAGAGGCACCGGAAGGTAGCTACCTTGCCCGCCGTCTCGCGGAACACTCCGGGCACTCATTGCAATTATCACTGCATCCACTTCGACCATCAAACGTAGCATCCCTCTCGAGGATAAAAATATCGTACGAGCTCTACAATAATTCCAACTCAGCCGCCAACTCAATACATCTCGGAGGGTCGAGAATGACATACAATGTCATGCAGAATATCCATAATGTTCTCGCATGTTGCTTTGCTCGCCTCTTCGAAGTCTTCGTTGAGTTTCGTGTAGTCCATCACCAATCCCGACGCTAGGTACTTTGCGGCCGCCTGCACCAACGCCTGATCGGTTAGAGATTCATGTTATCAAAGGCAACGAGCGAGGCAAAGTACGGCGCGGAGAGAGGTGTCCACGTACATTGTAGCCGCTTGGGAAGGACTGCTTCACACTCCGCGGGATCGCCGACCTGAGATCTGGTTCACCACTCGAATTCTTCGGTAGAGGTCCATGGCTGTGATCGCGACAGCAGCAACAGTGCTTTGTTGGCGGGGCAATTTTCGACATCGTGGAGGTGAGCGATGGCGAGTGATATCGGTGGAGATCAGGTGAGCGTTGGTGGGGAAGGCGTTGAGAAAGGTAAAGCAGGACACGCGATGTTGAGATTGAAGCTGCGCGACAGCCGGGTAAAGCACGAGCTAGCGGGATATTAGTGCAACCACCCCTGAAATAGCATCGCTGTTGCACAATTACACTACGCGCGGACTGGACTGCCACTCCCAGTGAGAGAATAACAAATGCACAGACACCAGGTGTGGCCAGCGGGGAGTTGGTGTGCACATGTTGTCGATATTATCTGGCTTAGATACTGCCAGCACCGTGCAAACTCCAGATTCTCAGCCTGACGGCCACCGTTGGGATAAGCTTTCGCCTGAGCGAGAGGGACATGAACCTAAAATCGCCAACTTTTAAGCATCGATATTGGCTTGCAGGAGAGTTCGGACCGCCGGGGTACCTGGTGTCTCCACGCGCCCGCCGCCCGGGGGTCGGTACCTAGTTGGGATTTGAGTCTTTCTCCTTCTCTTCTCTCTGTACCTTAAGTCTACACATGTACACGGTTCTCCCATCCATATAGCAACACGCGCCCTCCTTCGGACTGTTACCTCGTCATTTTCCACCCTCGCAATTACCGCCGATAACGGGGTTGGATTCTACTGGCTGGTGTGGTTAACGTCTTAATCCACCCGATCAACAGCCTGTTTGGCCAACATGATTCTGTGCCTTTTCCTCCTGGAGATATTGAGTATACTCGAGTATGCCAAGGACATCTTGCCGCGTTAGCAAACAATATAGCCGTCTGACAAACTACGTAATTAGAACTATTTCGGCTTCTGCTTGGTAGTATGCTCTTAGTTGACTTAACTTTTCAGGGCAAGCTTTGTCTTCGTTGGAAAGTAAATGTTCTCCCAAGGGTTCAAGAATCTTTAATGCTATGCGTCAGCAAATAACTACTTAAATAGCTGCCAGACAGTAGTCCTATTCTCGTACAGTAGGCCTGGCCCGAATTCATGCATTCCGGCCCATCATGTACAATCAGAATCACCTCTTCAACAACGTTATGGCCAATCGTAGCTCACAAACAGGACGAAACGAAGCCAGGCAGAACTGAGAGACTGAGACAAGACTCGTCGTTCAGGCTATTACTCCGGCACTATAATTGAATAAATTAGTGCCATTGCGAACGGTTTGGCACGCTGAAATGTGTTCGTACCCTCCGTACAGCCCATCGAGACCATGTACAGCTCTGCTATGAATGCCACGATCAAGCATTAAAATGGTATTGTGGAGTGTGATTGTAATTAGAGACATCTCTAGTGGTAGCAGGCGTTTAAGCCAATGATTCCACCAGTCCGGAGTCCGGACGGACCCGGTCTGGGGTAGGGCTCAGTACGGTCCGGTCCAACCGTTAGGTCGGACTGGACCAAGCCCAAGACTGGCAGTCTGGGACTGGACGGGCTTGGTCTGGACCAGTCCGCGCACACTTGCAATTTCGACATCGTTTCTTAGTCAAGTACCACTGAAAACATGACTCATCCTCACATTTATCACCGCACACCTCTGAATACCCACTCTGGGTGAAATTATGACAGTTCTGTCTGTATATTTGGTGCCATCGAGATATATTCCCCCCACTAAAAGACCGATACAGTGAAAAAATACCCTAAACCTGGACACTGTGCTGGACTAGTCCAAATCAGTCCAGTCCAGTTCAGTCCAGGTCCAGAAAAAGTGGGGATTGGCCCGATCCCGGTCCAAAAATTACTCGGACTGGATTGGACTGGACTTGGACGGACCCGGTCTGGACTGGTCCAATGCTGGACTGGTGGAATCATTGGTTTAAGCACCCTACGGACTAAGGAATGACACTTGATCTCGGTGATACGGCAAAAGTCTTTTGGAACTAGATTGGGGTATAGTAGAAGGAATAATTTCTTAGTGTCCTGTACTCAATTTCTACTATACAACAATTGCAAAACCCAAAACACCAACGTTTTCGGTGTCTGTTGTTATCCTATTCTAAACAAAAACACCGTTATCATACGGTGGTTGTATTATAGTCGCCGTATGCACTTTATTTTCCCTGCCAAAGCACAGGATCCTGTTAAGTTGGAACGATGAGCACAAGAAAAATAACAAATGTAAAACTTGAAATAGATGGCTTTCATCAGACAAAATACTCATCCAGCAATTCCTGACCCAGTTGTCTACCACTAGCGGCCTTGTGCAATAGCTCACGAACAAAAAATCCTCGGCGTCTCAGATTCGCCTAAACCCGAATTTTCCCTTTCTCCGCAGTGATGGGTTGATTCGAGTTTTCGAAGAGGTGGAGCAGGTGTATCGTCTCTTCCTTTATGCTCTTCTGCTACTAGTTCGTTGCCTTGTGCCAGTCGCTCCAGAGCTCTTCCTCTAGACTCAGGACTATTGTCACGAAAAACACTAATTCCCGGTGGTGCCCACTCACCACCAACCTTCCGAGTACCCAAGTGATTGCGCTTTATTGAAGATAACCACATACCTCCTTTGATATCACAAAATATCCATCTTCTCTCATCGCTAACGTAAGTAGGTGAAGGAGTATCGGTCATAACAAGCGAGAAAGTTTTCTCACCGGTCCTCGCTGTCGGTAATGTTCTTCCCCTTATGGGTTCTTTTTGGTGTCTGTCCTCCTGCAATACACCCCACTTATAGAAGTCCCTAGCCATGCTCTTGATTGGGACCACGCCGTCAAGCTCGTGCGTAGTGATGCATCCACCTCTTTGGCCTGAAGCTGAAGTTCGGAAGAGGTGCTCTCTCCGCGATTGAACTTCCGGCTGAACAGATTCAATGGCACTGCTTCTGTTGGCTAGTTCAATCTCTTTTGATGACCGCCTACCACAGATTTCCCATCGATAACTCCGGACCCTCGTCACAGGGTCTGTTGCTCTCCAGAATGTTACCGGCATTTTGCGCACAATAGCACACATTCGGTATGGTACCTTCCGCGGTACGTCGGAAGGACGTAGATACCAAGTTTCCAATGGCCGAGGGGGAGTTCCAAGTGCATTTTGGTTGTAGAATACTGAACGGAATGGAACAGGATGCTGAAGCAGTTGATTGGAGTGTCTTAGGACGGGTGTCGTGGTTTGGTGTGCGCGGTAAAGTCTCCGTTGTTCTGGGTTAAGGCCAAACGGAATGGTGTTGAACTCTGGCTCATCGCTTGACAGTGGTGGTAGAACAATGCGCTGCGCGGATTCAGCGGTAGGGAAAGAGGGAAGTCGGCGGAGAGCTGGACGAGGGGGTGGAGGAGGTGTTAACTGGAGGATATCAAGAACCCTGGCCTCCGCTTGACCTTCGTTGGTGCCGTTTTCGTCATCAGAGGAGTTTGTGAGGTCTTTTTGGAAGTCTGTCCAATATCCCAGAGGAGAGTTTTGTTCTACTGGTGGTATTGGATGATCGGAATGTTGTCTGGTGTTCTCATTTGGCTGCTCAGTTAGATTTGAATGCCGTAGAACATTTTCTGTGATGACTTGGGCAAGCGGCGATCCTTTAACACACTTTGATTGTCTGAATTCAGGTATCGAAAAATAGTGTGCTTTTGAGTGATCCAGGTTCTCGATTGGTAGCAGGGAGTCCAAATCATCGTTCGTATTGTTGTTTACCTCCAAGAGGGGTGTCATGCTAATAGATGGCATATTCGTACAGAATGATGTGCTAATTGTTGGGTGGAGATGAGTGATTGCGGGTGTGATATCGAGACGAGTCCGACTTATACCTTTTGCCTGTCCAATTTGGCACGTGACCGTGGTCCATTCAATTCGGCTCTTGATTTTCATCTTGGACCGTTCCACGTTGAGCAATCCCCACCACTATTGTTTTGCTACATACGATTGTTCCTTTGCTTTTGCTATTTTCAATCAGCTACCATCTAAACGTCTACCTTTTTAACCCCCCTCATCTATTCCGAAATGTCCCATGCAGTACATCAACCAGAAGTCAATTCCTCACCTCCAGTCCGTCAACCTATCATACACCACCACTCAGCCCCGCCAAACCAGCTGTTCAACCCCGAAACTCAATCATTCATACTGGGGGCGGGACACGCCGACTTCGAAGCACACAACAAACAGCTGGACGTGCAAGCTCAGGCCAACCTTCAAGTACAGCAGCAGTTCTTAGTTCATCGTCAACCCCTTCTATCAGTTCCACCGCTACCGAGCTCTCATCCTTACGCCTATGGATATACACTTGCTGGGCCAGTGCAGTACTATGGCCAGTACCCACCTAGGAGCGGTACATATGGACCTGGTGTTTGGTATACAGGCGAAGCTCAACATGATGTGAACTATGTGATGGGACCATATGGGCAACAGCAACCAGCACAGAAGGACGAATGGTATGTTTCATTCCTAAGAGGTAATTATAAGACCAGTTTTTGATCAATTGATAATTGTAGGGCATCCGTTGCTCATTCTCAATTAGTGTCAAACACACAAGCGTCCGCCGAAGAACTTGAGGAAAGCAGCTCAAAGTCTCAACCCCCGTCCCCCACACCTATTGCTCCCAAGCGCGCCGTACCTCTGAATCCCGGTACTATGCCACGAGCTTCAAAGCGACGCAGGAACAGTAGTATTTACCATCCTTGCCCCCCGTCGATCAATCCTAGTGCCCCCGCATTTGTTCCTGGACGCTACGAGTATAGGAGTGAGGACAATGTGTATATGGGCCATGCCGAAAAGGAAACCTACAATTTGAAAATGGAGAGATGGCTCAATATGGATGACGACGAGTTTTTATGCGTCCAACAGCCGCTATCAGTCACGCAGACCAGAGCCATTACCGACGCTCAGGCGGCCTGTTAGTTGCAATCCGCCGAGAAGGCAGGGCTTCGAGTAGAACGACCGTACTATATGGATTCCAGACGCCACTATGGAGGTTACCAGTTGGAATTTCAGAACTGAATAATCTTTTGTCTGATCCACACTATAAATGGCACTGGAGAGTTGCTGGCTTTTTGGTTGCTGTGATTGGAGTTAAAGGTTAGTGATGATTTTCGGCGTTCTGTAGTCGTACGTGTGGTGAGATGGAGTTCTTTTGCAGTGTTTTGGGTCTTCGTTTCACGGCATTTGCGTCTACTTTTTGTTCTTTCATTGTCTACACATTAGCTTTTAAGTACCTACATGAACGAGCGTAAAATCCGAGTTTGCTTTAAAATGTGTCTCGAGTCTACATTGTTCCTCTCCTCTTCGGTTTGTTTTAGTTAGCATTAGATGCTGAGTTGTAGCATTGCATGAGAGTGGATATGGAAAAGAGGACCCCTAACGAAATAACTAAGATAAATGATTTTGATAATTATCGCAAGGCATTTCAGGAAATTGTCAGGCGGATTTGGGATTTTATATTGCCCAAAGTTTTTTAAGAAATTGTAGTGGAAATAATTAATGGACCGAATCTGTTGTGCTGAACCTCTCTTGACCGAACTGAACTTCTAACTCTAAGTCTAATTGACACGTACATAAGAAAGCGGTTACACCGCTCAATCCTAACCCGATATCACGTGATAACCGCACTCAAAATTCGTCCAACAATAATCATCTTGATAAACGTGTAAAATTCAAATCCAACCACCTCCTACTGATTATATTATCGAAGTCATTCTCACTTCAGTAGCCGTTCAATTACAACCTAGGGAATACTACACCAGACCTAGAGCCTTCCTTTCATACAGCCGCTGGTTCCGAATTCTAAGAATCTCATCCTTATCTTGCTTTTGTAAGCGCTCCTGCCCCTCAAAATCTATAAATCTGCACAAAGTACATCTGCATGCTGAATGCTAAAGGATTTTATCCGCACTAAATTTCATCGCTGACTCAATTTCATTTTCAGTTTCATGTTTCTTCCGGGGTACACTGGCATAGCTATGTCAGAGTCCGATTTGTCTCGTCTGCGCTTCCGGAATATGGGTAATGCTGGCAGCATATCTGCCAGCCCGGCCTTCTTTGCTTTCCTGGCTTCATAGGTACGCTTGTTCTTTAGTTTCCTCCACTTGTGGGTTAGAGCACGCTCATTAGGGACGTTGAGTGCATTGTTGATAATACGTCCGGCAGCAGCTTGGAGGCGATGATTTTTTTGAGTAGCTTTGTGTTGATTATGGGAGGTTTTGGGCTGCCTTGACGCCTTGTTGATTGGCTTATCAATTGCCATGGTTGGCCTATGAGATTAGAAAGTTGATGAGTACGGGGGGGTATAGAATGACGAAAAGAAAGGAGCTGGAGAGCTGCCTGAGAGCTGGGAGAAGCAGCGATATACAGGCATTTTGAGAGTCAAACTATGTTGCAAAGTTAGATCGAGTTGACACTAGAGCGTTCGACTGGTTTCGAGTGCTACTGGGACGTGACTGGGATCACTGGATCTCTAGCTGTTAGGGGCTGGATAGAACGCACTCATTAGATAGTAAGAGATGGAGGAAAAGATGCCATTCATCGAGGGGACCAGCATACTTCATGCTGGACGGTTTCCAATATTGATACTTCATCCTGTTGGTTGAGGGTCTAACCGTAGCATAGTAAACTGCCAGTTCTGTCCTGATTCACGAACCGTTAGACCCCTGTTGCAGAAGATACGCATGACTGAGGAGTAGTCTCGGAGTGTGGTTCACCCGCCAGGGTACCAAGACTAACTGTTGCAATACCGAAAGCGGTTTAGTTTGTAGTGGTGCAGAGCCGCAAAAAGAGCCGCACCTTATTTGTAAGCTAGTACTAGAGAGATAGCATCATGTCCATCACATCTATAATTTACACTCACTATCGTTTTATTTTTCTTCATAGTCTTTTCTCTCGTCTAGGCAAATTTGAATTGCGTTCCTACTTGTGTTTCTTCGTCCTTCATCAATACTGAACGGATACCTGGGAAAGATTGAAATGTCAATAGAAACCTGGCTGACCCTCAAATTCACTGTATGATTCCAAAAATTTCAGCGGCTCTATGTATTCCAATACCAGAAGGTGTGCTTTTTGCGATACTGCCAAACCCGTTTCTGTACCCATTGCACAAGGTGCGACAGGCCCGTGAGTGTTAGTGAGCCCAGTGGCTACCAGAAGCCGGAGAGCAAGTTGTACTCCCCTCCCACATTGACTTGACTGACATGGAGCAGCCATGGCATCTGCTCTCAACCACGCTATTGAGAACCAGCCCACCAAGGAGTACTTTCTTGTGGACTTTGACTCCATCAAGATCTTCGAAACCGAGGTAAGTTTCATGCTGGCTCCTTGTAATTATGAAGTATTGTTGCTAACTTGTGTCTAGATGTAGACCTATCGAGGCTAAGACAGCATGTACTTTGGGTGGTTGGTGCGGTAACACGTCTGTTGGCGGCATCCTCTACATATTGGTTAGCGGGGATAATCTGTGGAATTTTCTTACTTGTCAATAGATACACAGAGTTCAAATTGTCTAGTGAATCTTTCTTTGTCAGTTCCGTTCTTAGCATCGTACTATCCATGTGAGTTGAAGTAAACAGTCGGCGTGTGGCAAACATTCGAGAGCAGTCGCCAGAGTCTAGACTGTAGGCACACGCCCTGTCGGTCTATAGAGAAGGCTACTGGTCCGTGTACTGAAGACATAGTAATAATTATCCATAACGAGAATCTAGTGGGAACTTCAGGGTGAGTAGTTGAGTAGGTACATTTGTATCCGTGCCGAAAGTTTGCGTGTGCATTCCGATTTCAAATGTCAGCATTCAGTAAGAATATAATACAACAGTTTATATACAGCGTTTGCAGAAGTTTATCATTTCAATATGGAACAACCAGCTTGTGAAACGATAGAGACCCCAAGACGAATCGCATAATCAAAAACCAAATGCTTTTATTCTCACACTACCTTCTAAGCCGATTCCTCGTTTTCCCTTCATCCCTTCTCAAAAAATGTACACAGAATGGCAGTTACTCATTTCATCTTTTCCCAGTCCTCCTCATCAGCTTTCTAGTTATGATAAATCACAAATTTATGTGGCGTGCTCATCTTAACCCAAGCCCCTACTCTACCCTTCTCAGTGCATTTGCCCATCATGTAAATAACCCACTCAGCAATAACCCAGCACTGATAAAAACTCAACCACGTCCCTAATACCTCTTCAGTTAGCCTCTACTCCCTTAATTCCTCGTGACTACTTACCGCAAATTGACACCGCGGCAGTGCCCTTAGATACCAGTTTTGTGCACTTTGAACCGAACGGATTGGTCTGGCGACATCTACTGTCGTTCTCGTCGAGCTTTGCGGCACACATGACGACGTCCTTCAGCAGAGGGGAGCCACCGGAGGTTTCACATTTCAATGTGAGTTGCCCGGCGCTGATCATTGCTGAGAGGGCAGTGATGTCCGCGGGGTTGGTGGCGTTATGAAGAGCTAAGCGGAGGAAGTGGAGTATTTCCTCAGGGATGGGGAGCTGGGGGGTGTTAGAAATTTTGGGTTCGAAGGGCAAGATGGAGTATACCATTTCTGCACCCGACTCGTCGTTGAGGAAAGAGGCGAAGCCGTTGGAATCAACCTCAGCCTCGCGAGGGGAGAATTCTGGCTTCACTTCAGGTGTACGGTTAACATAATGGGTTGTGTTAACCACAGCTGTGTTGTTCTCCTCAGGTGAGAGAATCGCAGATAGGGTCTCGATGCTGGGATAGACCAATGGCTTGCCTGAAGGGTGGTCTGCGCGGGGACTGAGTGTTTGGCCCGCAGAAGAGACTTCAGCGTTGAGACTAGCGAAAGGGCTTTCTACCAAACGGCGTCCGCCGGTCGAATAATGGCGATCACCAACAGCGACTGTGGCGAGGAAACCGAGAACTAGAATAAAAATACGCATAGTTGCCATCAGCCGTTCAAGTAAACAAGGAGGGTTAATAGTGATCGTAGGAGCAATAGAGATGTTTGATATGCTAAGGTGTTTTGGTTTAGATGTGAGAGTAATGGGTATTGAGAAGCCCTGATGGAGTTGGTCTTATTAAAGCTAGGGCACATATGAGGTAGGAAACATGCAAAGTGTACATGGTAGGTCTAATCTACCTATAGGGTTGACGCCACAACAGAAAGCAGGGAAATCAGCAAAGTATCGATCGAATAGCTATATAATTTGCTGTAGAAGGCGTGGAACCAAGACCGGTGATCAACCGAACTAGATATTCCCAGTGATCATTGAGAAGATTAACCCTTGGTTACACTGAATCGGACGCCGGTTAATGGTTGATTGATATTTCCGGCACAACTACCTACCACCGAAAACCAGAGAGACCTAGAAGCAACACTCAAGCAATTATTATACATATACTTGACACTTTAAAACCGGTTACGATGCTGTTGGTTCCATGGCCTCCCTCCCCAAACCTCGACATTTATGGCCTCGCCGACTGGATCGTAAGTGGGACCGATCACAATATCCTCCACGAGATATTCCACATCATCATCTTCATCTTCATCCACAATTAAGGAGGGCGGCATCTTGTTGTTTTCGTCAATTTGTCGCTGCATCTCCGGCGTGACATGGTGTCCATAGAAGGGGCAATATTCGCAGCCACAGTATAAGTAACTTCCTGAATACGAAGGTTCATCATCCGGAGACGATTTTTCTTCTTCTTCATCGGATAAGAGTAATGAAGAGCTCGACGAAGTTGGAGTTGGCAATCTTTGGCGAGGCATCTATATTCTTTTATTAGTAAGTGAAATATTTATTAAGCTATATTTAGATTAATCTTACTTTCACTCTTTCAAGAAAGCTGGTGACTCGTTTGCTCTTCCAAGCCTTCTTTTCACGAAGAGTAACCTGACGCTTTTGTTAGCTATAGCACAAACTGAGATTGATCATAAGCAGTGGCTTACTTGTTTGTGGATCCAGTGATAGACTTTCTTTCTCTTTGGTGTCCGTGGAACACGGAAATGATCTTCTGTTCGATTCCTTTCGAGACGACGAAGAAACTATACCGATATATTAGCATCGAAACAAGAAAGGCACAAAGATAAGATACCACTAACCTGTTCACGCATCCAAAGAACTCCGCGACCTGGTTTCTTTGGTGAAGGACTGAATGACAGTATGGAAATATCATCCATATCAGAGCTGCCAACTGAAATGGTGTCGATTGTCTCCCAATCATCGGCCTGATCGCTCCAGTGGGCTGAAGAACGTAGACTACTATCGGGGCGTTTATTCTTGCCCAAGACCTAATTGCACTATTAGCAACTGTCATTGAAAGATGAAACCATGGAATGAATTACGTACCTTGTTGAAGAATGATGAGGTGTTTCCATTTCCTTTGAAACGGCCGAAAAGATTTGTGACGCGATTCATGATGCAGGATATAGGAAGGACAACTGTAATGGCGGTATGAAAGTGAAGTAATGAACGACTAAAACAAACGAAATAGTGGTAAGGAATGACGGTTGTTACAAAGGAAATAAGCGTAAGGAATGACAACTTGAATGGAAGAAATTGTGATGAAACAATCGAAAGATAGGAAAAATAGATGTCTCCACGAGAAATGAATTCGGAGACGCCCAAAAACGAGAGAGAATAAAAGGGTGAGGGGGAAAAGAACTTTCGAGGAGGGAGGGAAGGGGACATTATATAGGTAGAATATTGTGCGCAATTGTTTGCAGTGACTGCGATTCCCTTGGTGGTCTTCTTACGATATTCAGGATTGTTTACTATAATGAACAGTGGCCCCCAGAAGGCGTAACGTTCTCATACAGATTGATATCACATGATCATAGATTTCGCCCCCTGTCTCAATAATGTTGCACTAACTTAACAGAGTGTAGATGGTATATTACTGATTGTCCAGCTTGACCAAGCTGCCGTTGGCTTGAAAACTGACCTCCATTCTTAACGGAGTTTCGTTTGAGTATATTGCACTAGGAAGTGATGAAGAGATGTCACCAGTCAGTACGGGCATTTGAATTTCGATATGAGATGCACTTTTGTCCTGAAGTATCAGTCCACCTATAAGTCTTCATTATAGCTGTATCAAACAACAGAAACTGCGTCGAAGCACCACGAATATCATTTACCCGATCAACTGTGTCAAATAGTTATAGCCTCTTCTAGCTATATCTTATCAATTTCTAACACAATAGTGCCCGATTTACTTGTACAATGGGCTTGGGGGTGTGGTGGGAAGACTCTAATTGTGCTTCAGCCTTCTTTGAGCTTATGTGGTAACATTGCACAATAACGGAGAAAAACGGCACTTCAGTACAGTACAGACGGACCCTCCAACTGAGGACCAGATGTGTATTCCAAGATGACCGAAGGAGTAACGTACATGATTAAATTCGGGGAACAAACTTGTTATAGGGCTGATAATACGATACTCAGCGAACGCACAAACAGAAAAGTTACTCAAACATTGACCGCCGTCTTTGGTATGGAAATACGGGGCCAGAATATAAACCTTATTGCTGCTTCATCCAGCTTGTAGTGTTTGAGGTGTGCCAGTATAAACTCAGCTGCGTTTCTTCCACCTTTTGATCTTGCCCACCATCTTGGCAAGTACTTTGAAAATTTTAATCTTCTTTACTCCAGCGACAGCTGTGTCATTCAATTGTGCAACCTCTCGAGGCGGGAAAATCGCGGTGGCATCTTCACCTACGGGAGGTAGATTAGAAGCTGCATTAACGGAAGCCTCGCTTAAGCTAACATTAGTTCCACCAACAAGCTGAGGATCATCTTGATAATCTGCGATAGAGGAATGATCCGTCGGCTAATTGAAGTCAGCTATCACCAACAAAAGCCTGATAGATTCTTAATACCATTGAATGCGCTTCCTGGCTGGTGCAATAGGTTGAGTCGTCACCTCCGCGAGAAGATTCTGAAGACTCCTTGTTTGCCAGAAGACCCTCATGAAAACAATTAGCGACAGGATCTAGCCCCGTTGGGACCCGTGGAACTTTTCCGACACAGTCTTCACTGTCAGAATCGTCGCGGAGAAGTCTCTGGTCGATGGCATAAGTTGTTCCCGGTTGTTGAGATTGACTGGCTTGGTTGTCATCGGAATCGACTGGTATGTAATATGAAGCTGATCTCCCTGAAGATGAACCGTGATACCTATTTCTGCTGCGATCGGTGCGAGCCAACCGCCAGGCGTCACCCTGGCTATCGTTACTGCCATCGTGAGGTGTCGTGGATTCGGTGGATTGACCGGGTGCTCCTTCATCTTATCAACAAAATTGAATTAGCCACTGCATATAACGGATATACCTCGGTTGACAGAGAGGTCTGTAGATTCTGGACCCGCAACTCTTGAATTTGCGCCCGCTCTCAGATTCCAGGCCGTCGCTGACCGTAGTAGAGCTCCCGGAATGACGATCTCTTCAACAAGCTCCCAACCACTGGTCCTAAGCTCTCCTTCACGGTTTGTAGGTGCCTGGGACCTTGAACTGGAAGGTGCACCAGGGTCGTGGTTGTGAGGCCTCGCGGATGGCTGGTAGTTAGCGAGATCTTCATGGAAACCAGGAATAACTACTGGTGGATAACTAAGCCATCCTGTTGTAAATCCCACATCCCTTTCGGGTGCATTTTCGGGAGGATTGTTTGTGTTAGCTGCCATGGAAGCTGGGAGAGGGCTTGGGGGTGAAGGCTTTAGCGGTGTAGTGAGAGCTCTGTAGAGGGTGAGGCAGGACGGTGAAGTTCCACCGAAATGAAGAGTGATAAAGCAGTTAGATTGGTGGGGGCTTCCGCCGCTGATGGCGGTTTGTTTTCAGCGGAGCTATGTGTGTGGCTGCAAGACTCCCCCCTGACCGTTGTGCCGAGACTCCTACATGTACGAAGACCTAAAATGAGGTTCTTTCTCTCGGCGGACTCGTGCTGGGTATTTTGCAGGCGTTTGCGTTCTCTTCTCTGGTGCTGTGTACTGTGCTTTCGACTATCTACATCTGACTACGTTCTGTGAGTGGAATTGTGCTGTAGTTTACGGCTCTCCCCGAATGAATTGTTATCCTATATAGCGCGAGAGGAATATTTGCGCATTTCGCCCACCAGTGTGCCCAGCGACTGTTTGCCATTTATTGATATTAAACCAATATCGAGCATTTGATGTTGTTGCGACCTTCCCACGGGTTGGGGCTACAGATCATGTTTGGCGACTCTTGAGCCGTGAGGTTGATGTTCTAATGCGTTCTGGTGCGCCTTCATGGTAGGCGACTCAATACAACTTGGCACGACGTTGTGACAAGACCACAAATATCTACAGCGAGTAATTTCAATCTCAGACGGAGAGCAAAACCGTGCCCGGAATCCAGCCGCTTCACGAACTGAGAGCAAGGCACGACCTCCGTCAGCAGGATGTAGTTTATTTGTATTGGTCTGCTGGAAGCACCAGTCCACATGGGTTCATCACATACTTGCCAAGTGTGCGTCCGATGCTACTTTGGAACTGGCGGTCCGTTCAGGTTGATAGCAGCTTCTCTAGCTAACCACCTATCTCGAAGATTCCGGAATTAATAGACGGTGTGTGCCATGACTGCGATTTGCTAGGGTCACACAATCGCAACCCCCCACAATCTCATTTCTACTCCTCCTTGTTCTCTTCGTTCCCCCATCTCCTTCGATAGACCTCCGACAGCCACCAGAAACCCGACCCTCTCACCAAAGCGACAGACTATCACAGCTCCAAAAATGGTGACCAAGAAGATCCTTCTCCTGCTCGGCATGGGCTTCTTCAGCCTTGCATTGTTTGTTTACTACTCGATTGATTACTTGAAAATAAATTAACTGAAACAATCTCTTAGTGCCGCGATTGTTGATGGAGGACCGGAAGACATGTTCCATATCAATGAAAACTTTTCCGTTATGTCTGAGGCTCACAATATGAATGCCACCACCGCAGGTGTTGGCATTTTCCATCACGATTACAAGCATACGGAGTTGGATTCCGTCGTTACTGAATTGGTTACAAAAACTTCCACCAAGGTTTATGTTTCTGCCACGGTTTCCAGCTATTCCACATCTTTTACTACCAAAGTTGCAGCTACCGTGGTCATTACTAAGTCCGGAAAGACTACCGTTGTAACCAAGACCGGAATGCATCACTCCGCCAGTACTCCCAAGGCTTCTGTTTCCGTTTCTATTTCCCATCATCCCATTACCGTCATGACTACGGCCACCAAGACCGTTCCCAATATGTTTGCCACCACTACTGCAGTTAGTGGTAGTAAGAAAGGTGCTCCAAAGAATCTGTACCTTGGTGGGATTGTGGCTGCGGTGGTTTGCTTTTTTTCTGTCATTTTGTGATAAGTGGGATTTCTGAAGCTTCACCATGGAGGAGTGGGGATTTGTCTGCTTCATGTTCGTGCATCTGTTTCGAGTCACTGTTCTTTCTTTGTAAGGGTTCAAGGTTAAATATCATTAGATGGAAAACCTGTCATTTCACGTTTTTCTGTTGCATCTACTTTTTTTCTTCTTCAAATTCATGCATCTGTCTTCAGTTACTGTTCTGTGTATGGGTTCAAAGTCATTGGTTGGTACTTTAAATTCTTCTGTTGTATTTACCGCTCTTCCATTGGTGCCGGTGACGCTCCCTTTGCTTCACAAATTGTAGTTCTATTCGGGATATCGGTGACCGTTTCATTTTATAGTTTGCCCCCTTGGTAAGATATTTACAATCGGATATAAAGCGCAGTGGCTACTACGCTACTACTACTACCACCTCATGCATACAGCCCAGGCGCCTTATTAGGGGTGTGGGCACGCCAAGCGCCCTCACCTAATAAGCTGCTAGCGGGGCACCTTGCAAATCCCGGAATTTTTTCAAAATTGGAAATTGCTCAACAACCACACAATAGAGAGAATATCAGAGGCAGTAGAATAATAGACAACTTCAAGGCCTACATGCCAATGTAAAAATCGAGTCAAGCATTCTAATTTTGAGTGTTAAAGATATACTGATTGCTCTATCTCAAGGGTCAAAGACCTTATATGTACAATCTACCATATGCGTATGCGTATGCTCTATCTGACATGAGACGCGTCACCCTGGTCCTGATTAGTGTTAGCAACGGTTCCAACCCGCTAGAACGGTTCCGGGTTAGGGTTGGAATCGGAACCGAACCGTTGCAACGGGTTTTACCACATGAAAAACCCGGACCATTGCTTTTGGGCCGGTTCCCACCTGAAAACCCGGCCCCTGCAAGCCCGGCTTTTGCGCTCCAATTAAGTTTTTGAGTTCTGATCATATCGTGACATGAGCTATACGTGAATTATGCAGTATTAGGAGCTCTTTCACCTGCTGGTCTCCGATCCAGATTCTGAGCAATATTCGTTGAGTCGCTGTTGAAAACCCGGGATCTTGGTGTTATTTTGAGTGTTATTCCTTAGCGACTCAACGAATATTGATCGGATTGCAGATTGGAGACCAGGGGGTGAAAGAGCTCCTGACACTGCATCTTTCACGTATATACCATGTCGTGAAATGATAAGAACTCGAAAACTTAATTGCAGCCAAAATTGTACGAACCGCAAAATGGAACCGCGGTCCGGTTCCACCCCGGCGAAAAACCACTGGTTTTGGGTACGGTCCGGGTAACAACCCAGCGCCAGTTACCCGGTTGGGTTGCTAACCCGGACCGCAGCCGAGTAACCTGTTAGCAACGGTTCCGGACCGCCGCTTCGAGTCTGGGTCCGGGTTGTCAATACACCCGAACCGTCAATTCAGGTACGGTTCAATGCAAATCTCCCAACCCGTCTGAATTGGGCGGGTTGTCAGCGGGTCCATCTGTAGATTCATATAATGCTCTTGCTTTTGCAGTTTGATAATAGTACCTTACCAAAATCGCGTATTCAGCAGCCAATAATCTCTTTTTGCATGTTTTGCAGTTTGCCATATCAATTATTTTGGAATCTGTGTTTTTCCTTTTATAAGTTGTATTTTTGCCTATAAAGGTGGTCAGTAGTTCCGTTATGAGCTCATTAGTATATCTGGGCAATGCCTTCACTACCCAATACACAAGACCACAAATTGTTGACGTGCCGTTGACGAGCATTTTCATGATAGGGTAACGTGTATGTCATGCACTGTTTCGGATGAAAAGGCCACCATTCCATCGTATATGAATCATTGCCACCCTGTGACACTTAGATTAGCCAAGATGCAAGACCAAACATCATTGGCGCTCCATTGACGCTCATTCTCAGAATGGGGCAGGGAGCTTGTCACTATTGTTTCTGCCCCTAAAGGCAGCCAATACGTCATTTATGAATGTTTGCAACCAATTGCCAATTAGATTACCCAAGATGCAACACCAAAAATCATTGACTCTCTGTTGACTGTAAGGGGTTCTCCCCTAATAGAGGTATTGATACTAGTCTACTTCGAGATCTATATACATCAGCAAAATACATTTCCGTCTGGGTGGAATGGCTCCGTCAGGGTGGACGTGCTCCGTCAGAGCCGTCAGAGACACCCCAGAGGCGGATTACTCCGCGCCTGGCGTCAAGACCAGGCATCGCATCACATATCGCCCTCCAATCGACGTTTCGGCGTTTCTTCTCGCTCTGTCGGTCTCCTATTTCAAACAAACACTCTGGCGTTGTGGCCAACTGTGACCATAAATCGGAATGGGTTCATTGGGTACACGCTTGCATTGGGATTGCAATGCAATGGGTGATGCTGCGAAAATCTCTCCTCGCATTCCTTCTACATTGAGCTCAAGGAGCGTAGGAAGGTGAGAAGATATGATACTACCCGGCCGTGAGGATCGACGAAATCTCGGACAGAGCGAGTGAGACCAAAAGCTGGGAATGATAGAGTGTGAATTTTCATTGTATGATAAGAGGTGATGGAAATGAGATGATGTCTATCTACTACGGGGTCTGCCGAATATATACTCCCCGTCACTCTGTCCACCTCCGTTACCCCTGTATCTCCGTACAACCGCCGTCGCTCCTTGAAGATGTACTTGAATGAGCATGGTTGAGATGCACTTGGAGACGGAGATCGAATGAACTCAGAGATGCACTTCGAGGCCGGGATCGAGCGAGTTTGGAGATGCACTTGGAGGCCATGATCGTGCAAACTTGCAGGCCGTAATCTAAGAAGTGTGGAGATACACTTGGAGGCTGTGATCGAGCGAGTTTGGAGATGCACTTGGAGGCCGAGATCAGGTGAACTCAGAAGATGCACTTGGAGGCCGTGCTCGATCGAGTTTGGAGATGCACTTGGAGGCGGTGATTGAGCGAGTTTGGAGATGCACTTGAAGGCCATGATCGTGTAAACTTGCAGGCCGTAATCGAGCGAGTCTGGAGACACACTTGGAGGCCGTGATTGAGTGAGTTTGGAGATGCACTTGGAGGCCGAGATCGAGTGAACGCAGAAGATGCACTTGGAGGCCGTGATCGATCGAGTTTGGAGATGCACTCTGAGGCTGTGACCGCGCGAGTTTGGAGATGCACTTGCAGGCGATGATCGAGCGAGTTTGGAGGGGTACTTGGAGGCCGTCGATTTGGAGGGAGGCGCGACGGCAGCTGAGACTTTATTCATTGGTTAACTAGTAATTGTGGGAATGTAGAGAGTTGAGTACATGATCCGCCGAGCGATGAGAAACTGGCTGGGAGCGGGAGACTGTCGATCTTGGGATGATGCTGTACTTGGTGTATGCTCTACTCTGTGTTAACTCATGATTATGGCAAGAAGAGATAGAGAGGGATGACTTAACTTCGTGTTCTTAGGTGATGGTAGAGTTCAGCACAAGAAAGAGAGAGATCAGAAGAGTTGGGGGAAATCATCATGAGAAACTGGGACTTAAAGAATTTCGTGTGCAAGTCAATTGACCATCCCCGATACGGCAGGTACAAGTCCCGATCCGGCGCAAACTAACACCGATATGAGGTCTTCCCAACCCAATCAGGCAAGTCATACCCCTGATTTCTCATATCCGCTCGTATTCTCTATATTATTCCCATCTCCTTCCCCCATCTCTCTCTTTCTCGTCCACAACTCAACCATCATCGCAGAACACAAAGTTTAGTCATCCCTCTCTATCTCTCCATGACATGATCATGAGTTGACACCGAGTACAGCATACACCGAGTACAGCATCCACCGAAGATTGTTTGTCTTCCCTTTATTCTCATGATGACGAGTTGACCCCTTCATGTAGCTTTAGCTTCCGGCGTTCCTCCCTACATGATCGACCGCCATCAGCCAGCACTCCATGAGAGCTCAAAGGTAAAGTCACATTGTCACATTCCCACAGTTGCAAGTTAACTAACTGATGAATAGAGTGTCATCACCGGGTGCGCCATCCATCGACCGCCTCCAAGTACTCGTCCGATCTCGCCCGATCATGGCCTCCAAGTACATCTCCAAACTCGCTCGATCATGGCCTCCAAGTGTATCTCCTAACTCACTCGATTACGGCCTGCAAGTTCACACGAGCATGGCCTCTACGTGCATCTCCAAACTTGCTCAATCACGATTTCGAAGTGCATCTCTGAGTTCAGTCGATCGTCATTTTCAGGCGCACCTCGAATTGCTCTCAAGCACCGCCTGCAGCCAGTCCAGATATAGCGTGTGTAGATGGGTAGCTATATAGATACCTAGATACAGAGATGACAATACAAACTGAATACATGACTGTGATTCGAGGTGCTCCCAGACATGTCGCCGGCGCTCCCAGGTTGTCGCCGGCGCTTCCAGGTGCTCGCAGGCTTGTCGTCGGTGCTCCCAGACTTGTCGCCAGCGCTCCCAGTCACTCTGAAGGCCAGCATGAATGCCCTCCTAGGGTCTGATACTCCTGAAATTGACGCATCTAAGTTTACACTCCACATCCTCTCAGACACTCCTGGAGGCTTCCAGTGACTGAAATCCATTTTGCTGACGCTATGCAACGCGACCCATTGCCTGGGTGACAGGTAGCGTGTGATTCTCCGTCAGAGGGTACGAGGTTCCGTCAGAGCCGTCAGAGCCGTCCGGAACACCCGGGTGTTTCTGACGGCAACTAGAGTTGTTGCTGATGTAACAGGTTCTATAATACCGTATAGTACATAACGCCAATCTCAAAATGACGTAGTAAGCTCCCATACGTATGATCCTTAGTGGGAGATTACATGCCTCATGTCGATTTGACAGCGAGCCTCATTGCTGGTGGATTCATTGAAAGTTCGCATACTACAGTTGAACTTATTTGATGATGCAATACCCTTCGCCAATCGATAAGCCTTCAAGGCTCATAGTGATGCCAGTCATTTCTTATGACATTCATTCAAACTATGCTAAGGGGACTCGACATGGCAGCTGCAGAAATGCGAGTGACGTGTCAGGCAGACGATCGCCAATATGCAATTAATTGGGACTCTGAGCCAATTCCATGTGGAGCAGAACAACTTGGGTACTCTCCAGTCAAAGAGAACAGTCCCGGCCTAAGCATGGTGTGTCTGATTGATGAAGATGTTCAGCAAAGTCAATAAGCCCCGATAATCCTCCGACTCCCTGGCAGGGAAAAACGAGTAGGGTTAATTGTTATCAGTTTTATAATACTGGTTCATGCGTTGAGTCAAATGTCAACCGAGCAATGGTGGGTTGCCACGTACGCCTCTGAAGCAGATAAGCCAAATAGCCTTTATGGTGAAGGTTGTGTCTGAATTCATTAAGCCGTCTGTTTAAAGCCCTCCAAATCACCACGTGAGTTGATGGAGAGGTTTTGACTATCCGAAATAAACGAGTCGCAAGATATCTAAGTTGAAGTTACTGTTTGATAAAATCTTATTGCTGATGATGGCCTGATTCTTATGAGGAGCATAATGCTTCAAAACCAATCATGCAATTACACGATAACTTTTGGGATGCGTGGTCCTCTATCTAAGAACCTGGCTGGTAATAACAGAGTACTCTGAGATATGACAGATGAGATCATAGCTAAGGTTTGGACATAAACTTCAGTAGTCCAAGAATGGCTATAAAAGAACGACAAGAGCTCTGGCTTTTGGAAGGGTAGCCCGACAGTTACAAACGATACCTACCTACGAAAGACAAACCTGACATATTATTAAGTTTGAAGTTCTTATTTTTATGATTATTATTACTATCTAGTATATTAGTATTATCTATTAGGATTGTACACTGCTCCCCCGCCCCATGACAGATCGAAAGTTTACAAACAACTACGATATTATTGTATGGGCGCTTGCATTACTACTACAACTTTTCCATGAAGAAGATATGTGGTTTGCAGCACTGTATAAAGTTTGGTGGCTGGCAAGTATTATTTAATAAAGAGAGATATTGAGATATCATCTTGAATAGAATACCTACCCGTCAGAATATCTTAGAAACTGCAGTATTACACCAGTACCAACTCGAATCAACGTTGATAATATATTCCCGGAGTCAGAGATCCCCAATCCAGTTCTTCTGTATAATTCAGATAATGCAGATCTCGACGCAACTGAAGATATAAATGAAAGGCAATCAGAAAAGAATTATATTGAACATCCATGGAGGAAGAAGTTTCTGCCAAGGGACAATAGTTCAATCATTAATCAAACCCGAAGCGGAAAAGTGTTCAAACATCAAACACTCAATCAAAAAGAGCTTACGTGACAATATCCCGGACGAAGCAATAAACAATTGCAAGTGATATGGAATTCATTGTGAAAGGACGACTTAATACGATAAGCCGGAAATATATGATTGAGTGGAATTGTCATCTACCATTGGGTCTGTAAAAGATGAGGATTAGGGTAGTGTTAGCAATGGGTCCGGGTAACCCGCCAGCGGTCCGGGTTTTGACCTGCGGTTCGGTTCGGTTCGGTTCCAGAACCGGCCAAAAACCCTAACCGCTTTTGTCTTGGTGGGCTGTTACCTGGCCTGGACATAGAACCGCGGGTATTTAGCCGGGTTAGAACCGAACCACGGTTTCAGATTTATGGTTCCTACAGCTTTAGCTCCAATTAAGTATGTGAGTTCTGATCGCACTGCGACATGATCAGTACGTAGATTATGCAGAAATATGAGCTCTTTCACCTCCAGCAATCAGATTTGCGATCCGACTGATATTCGTTGAGTGGCTGAGATAAAAGGGCCAATTCTAACCGAAATTCGCGGGTTTTCAATCGCGACTCCACGAATATTGGTCGGATCGCATATCTGAAAGTGGGAGTCGAATGAGCTCGTAAAACTGCACGATCTATGCACTGATCATGTCACAATACGATCAGAACTCAAATACATAATTGGAGCCAAAGTTGTGAGGTTGAAATGCCGGGTTTTTGGTGGTAAAACCGGCCCAATTGCAACGGTCCGGGTTTTTGTGCGGTAAAAACCGTTGCAACGGTTCGGTTCCGGTCCCAACCCTAACCCGGAACCGTTCTAGCATGTTGGAACCGTTGCTAACACTACATTAGGGAGATTACGCTTAAGACATAATATTGCCAATAGTATCTGAACGCCAGATTTATCAAGGAGATAAGACGAGAGGGTGTTGTGAAGATACATGTCAATTTAGATTGCACTATCAACAAGAAAGATAATACCGCTACGATATAAAATAATCACCGAGATGAATTATATGAAACATACGCTATGATAATAATTAATCACTGAGATTAATTATACCAACATACTTCAAGCCATTATTCATCGAAATTAATTATTCGAGTTATATGTATTGTCAATATTGTATCACCCCCCAATACAATTTGGTTGCCATCCAGTTGGATGTATCGAATAGGACGATATATATTTGTCCGCTTTGCGTATACGATCTTTACAGACTACCAATACATTTCGTCTCGAGATACTCATACGGAATTACCATAAGAGCTATGGCTGTGTACCTAGTACTTTCTTAGAAGTATGAATAGTCTATAGAAACATATAAGTATAGTTACTTAGGTGGAACCTCCCCCGTAACATTGACGCTCATTTTTGGGATGGGGCAGGGAGCTTGTTGCTATTGTTAATGCCTCTAAAGGTGGCCACTACCTCGTTTATGGATTTTTGCAACCAGTGGCCAGTTAGATTACCAAGATGCAACAGCAAAAATTGTTGACGCTCCGTTGACGCTCATTTTCAGGATGGGGCAGGGAGCATGTCGCTATTGTTTTTGCCTCAAAAGGCAGCCAGTACTTCATTTATGAATGTTTTCAACCAATCACCACTTAGGTTACCCAAGAAGTAAAGCCAAAAATCATTGATGTTCGGGTGCCGCTCATTTTCAGAATGGAGCAGTGACTGTGTCACTGTCTCTTTTGCCTATAAAGGCTGCTAATGTGTCAGTTTACATAACAGCGACCAAATCACTTTTCAATTACTGTACTTACAAGACCAATAATCGTTGACACTCCATTGACGCTCATTGTAATGTGTTGTCTATTTAATATCTGCTGCCATTGGTAATTGCATTGATAACTATTTGAACGTATTGGTTGCCATTCTGCCTGATCAAGACTCGGCCCTTTGGCAAAGCTGAGCCCAGTAAGATTCTTGCACTGATCGCTCTCATTCTATTAAAATTTATACATCTTGCCAAATGATTCATATCAATGAAAAACCCGGCCCATTGGAAATGGGCCAGTTTTACCACCAAAAACCCGGCATTTCAACATCACAGCTTTGCCTCCAATTAAGTATTTGAGTTCTGATTGTATCGTGACACGATCAGTACGTATATTATGCAGTTCTAGCCGCACTTTCACTTCCCAATCTCAGATTTGTGATCCAACCAATATTCGTTGAGTTGCTATCAAAAAGCTGCTAATTTCGCAGCCACTCAATGAATATCAGTCAGATCGCAAATCTGAATGCTGGAGGTGAATGAGCTCTTAAAGCGGCACAATCTTTGTATTCATCACGTTATGATACGATCAGAACTCAAATACTGAATTTCAGCCAAAGCTGTAGGAACCGTAAAGTTGGACCTGCAGTCCAGTTCCAACCCGGCCAAAAACCCACAGTTCTATGTCCGGTCCATAGTATTAGCAACGGTTCCGGACCGTCACTTCGGGTCCGGGTCCGGGTCCAAACCGAACCGTTGCCAAATTGGTGGTCCGGGTCGTCAATAAACCCGAACTGCCCACTCGGGTACGGTTCCATGGTAAACTCCCAACCCGTCTGAATTGGGCGGGTTGTCAGCGGGTCGCACAGCGGGTCCATCTATAGATTCATATAAGG
>Ga0307515_10002767_pt1 | contig 37421 bp, 29 predicted proteins | sample 17_EM_MG_FD_194513 | JGI IMG/M metagenome (GOLD analysis project Ga0307515, IMG submission 194513) | Populus trichocarpa ectomycorrhiza microbial communities from riparian zone in the Pacific Northwest, United States - 17_EM | ecosystem: Host-associated > Plants > Roots > Unclassified | place... | reverse complement strand
ATCGCTGTGTCAACCACTGGTCATCATTCTTCCTCTTCTTCCAAACACCACCCGCAGTCCATTATTATTTGTTCACGACAGACGACATGACCAGGCCACTCGCTGAGCACGTCAAGCATGTGCACAATGCCAGCGACTCGCAGCGCAACAGCAAACCCCAACCCAAGTCACACTCACCAGCACAATTACGAACGCTACTATGACTTCGACCCCATCAGGTGTCATTTGACCGTTGTCATAGCCTCGTTCGCGTGCGTCATCGTGAGCCACTCCAACTCTACCGTCACCTCGAATAGACACCCTACGCTCGCTCGCTATTTGTCGGTTGCCAGAAGTACGGGGATGAAGTAAGGAGAAGAATGTGGTGTAAATGCAGGGAATGTCCGTGCCACCCACTGCGAATCCATTCCCGACCCGATTCACGTTCTGCGCACCGTCCGTCCCTAGTCCGCCTGCCCGCCTGTATACTTATTGCCTACCAATGAGTTATGCATCCTCTCGTGTTTCCTAGCTTTGCTTGTCGGTGACGGACGCTCAGAAATGTCCTCTTTGAACACTCAGTCTGCTTACCTGTGACGATGCGGCTAGGCTCGCCTTGTACGCTTTGCATGTCCTAATGCCAATGTGTCATTTCTTTGGCTCCGCTTCTTGTCGCTCATGCACCCCGCTTAATGATCAGTCCTGAGGGCTCTAATATGCCACCCGTCCAGCGTCCAGCGTCCACCTTCATTTTCTATGTCATCTAGTTGGCTTCCCTTTTGTTATCCTTGATAGATATAATGCTCCAAGCTGTGTAATGGCTCATGGCTGAGGTCACGCGTGAAGTAGATGATTTACGGGTCGACCTGCCTGTTTATGAATTGGTTAGGATATTTGGAAGCTTATTACCTATCATAGGTGTGTTGAAAGTCCTCTTAAAAGTCAAATGAAAGTACCGAACAATCCAAATGAAAGCAAAATGTAGTATCAGCAAGGAGTGCTCCTGATCTACCACTCGTACAAGACCATTCACATAGATGTATTGATTACGACCTTTAAGGAGTATGTGTCGTGTCTCTTGGTGACTGTGAACGATTTCCACCATTTCTCAAAATGCGACTGGTTTTCAACTGTCTGGTCGACGAGGTGAGATGCTTCTGATTCTGAGGGAAAATCAAACTGGATCTCCACTCCCACTCTCCTAATATCCTGCCATACTCCATGCTCCGATGCCCCACAAAAGACAAAATCAATCAAGGAGTCTATCGCCAAACCCTGGGGAACCAAAATATCAAGGCTTTGCAAACAGAAAAGATTGTATAAGAAATCATGTAATGAATTGAACGCCGCCAAGTCAAAGGTGGTCTGGAATGTGCGTTGGTGCCAGTGAAGGATTTGGACATTTGAACAGGAGAGGAAGTGGAGATGGTCGATTGGACAGTAAATAAAATACAATGTTGTGCAGGCAGGCAGGTCCACCTGCAGCCCCTCATGCCTAGAATGGTTCTCGTCTTGAGGAAAACTAACCCTGAACTCTCTCAGGCCCTTGAAGGTCCTCCCGAGCACCCAAGAAAATGTTGAAAAACTCAGCTCAAGCCACTGAAGAGTATGGGTCAATGGCAAGTCAAGGTTCAAGGAATATTCAGAAATGTATCCATCCGAAATTTTCAGCCTCTCGATTTGTTCCAGGTATGGCAAAATAAGAATTTCATGATTAGAATTGCAGTAGATCTCAAGATGTCGGAGCTGCCTAAAGAGGGCAGTGGAATGGTGTGCGAGTAATGGTGTATCAGGAAGCACAATGGCCAGACGTCGCGTGACTATTGCCTTGACAATCGTTGCGTCACATTCCTTACTTGATATTCCAAGATGCTTATCTAGATAGCTGGTGGAAGTGTAATCAACCGCAATGTCATCCACGCTCCCTCTCCCCTCCCATACTTTCAAATGCTTCAAAGGGTGAGTCAGATATGCCCTTGTCCATCCAATAGCTCTAAGCAATGGGAAACTGTCAAGGCGCTTAGACGGAGCAAAGCCTTTGGGGCACTGTATGCCAAGGTAATTCAGGTGCGGGAGGACATTGGCATGCCAGGACTGAGAGGAGCACCATTGCTCCCACCCTTCATGATAATCTGTCGGTGATAACCGTCCAGGCCATTCACTTGTAGATGGTTTCGCGACCAATGACTGAAGAAAGCTTGGGAAAGACGGTGAGGGATAGGTAATGGATAAGGCCAACTCTTGTAGAGGGATCAAATACTTTAGCACCTTCATTAAGACTTGTTCACTGCACTGAAATGTGAGGTGTAGAGTAGTAAGATTGGAAATCCTTCCATTTAGTCTGAATAGATGGCGTAGGTGTTGGCAGACCCTCTGCTCATTGCAATCATGAGATCTGAGGTCCATTTCTCTCATTTCGGGGACATGGAAATGTTGAGCCGTGGTCATTGGATAACCATAATACGCCAACTTTTTGCAGGATGGCAATTGCACCTCATGCTGCTGAATTTGCTCCCAATGACGAGGAAGGAGGATTGCACACTCCTCAAGGAATGGAAATTGTCTCCCAGTCATCCATTGGACTGAACAGGCTCTAAGCTGCAGCTTCCGAAGAGTACAGAGGAGAGGCAGATTTGTATTGGGCTCATAAAATGGGAGACGAAGACGATCAGCCTCAAATATCTGAAGCTGGGTAAATGTAGGAAGAAGATCAAATGGACCATCAATATCTCTGCCATTGACAATAAGCACTATGAGATTCCGCAAAATGGGAAACCAATGGGGTTGGAGAAAATGGGTGGTGACGAATGGGGAATGGAGCCTCATCTCACAGAGAGGACCTTCGGTTGGAACAAGATCGAGCAGATGAGCAAATGAGGGAGAATGCATACACCCAGCTTCCACATGTAGCACTTTCAACACATTCATTGGGCTTGCGACTTGGACGCCAAGCTGACTAGCCAAGTTCTCAGGAGGAAATGAGGAAATAGTAAGCTCATTCCACTGGCCTGTGCTTGAAAGAGAACTCTGGAGTGCAGCAAACATTGGGGCCTCAGATGGGCTTCGGCTATCTCTCTGGGGGTCAATGATAATCTTCTTCAGATATGCCCTCTGCAACCAAGTAACGACCTGTGCCATCTCAGTCCAGGTGCCAACCCTCAAGGTGGACCATAGATGAGACATTGTAGTGATTCCAGACCTCCAGTAGCGACAAACAGAAGCCAATTGGCCTGATTTGATTTGATTTGATTCAATGCAATATAGAAAAATCTCTCGCATAAGTTCCATAGGAAGGTACGTATTAATGGTTTTTCCGGAACGCCGGAATCGGAGCACACGTTGCCGGGCATGCTTTTCAGCATTAATGGTCGGGTTACGATGGTGACGGTCAATGACGGACATATCCTGAGCGTATATGGGTTATTTCTCGAGTGCGATGGTGGCGAAGACACGGTTCGAAGAAGAGAACTTGGTGGTGAGGCGCAGAGGCTGGACGGGGCAATTGGGACTAGAGCGATGACTCGAGTGCGGCGTGCAGTGTTTCAAGAGCGAATTAGTCAATTGCTTAGGGACTGACCAGTGTGGTGGTGAGACAAGCAGCGCAGGTGTAATTGACGAGTGGGGATCTCCCTCGCCTCGCGGTGCTAATTTCACGCGGTTAATTGCCTCGCGGGTTACAAGCGTTAGGGTTTTGCAGACGGTTCAAAGTCTGGCCAGCTGACTGCCCCGATGAATCCAGAATCAACACGGACGAGCGCTACAAGGTCAAATGGGTGCGACGCGCGCGTCTTCGGCTTGATGGACGTCTTGGCAGCCTATTCTGAGTACGGGAATACACGATAGTGTTCTATGTGTATATTCTACAAATGAAGTGTGTACAGCTGACACCATCGATAAGGTGCGTGGAGGTCGGTGACGTTTTACCCCAGCCTCATTCTTCTTGAGGGTGGTCATCGATCATCGATAACAGAAGGTGATACACTTAGCTTGCTATGCCTAGAACATTCCAGAGAAAAGGATCGAAGCAATAACATGTGGCTAGATCTCCATATTATTTGTCATCTCGAACGGGATGGGTTGATCCAATGCGCCGGAGGGCGTTGTCCCACGATATATTGTCAAATATATTGTTGTGTGTATTTACCTTCACTTCTGCAAACACATTCCAGCTTCACCGATGTGGTGGAGACAAAGCATTCGAGGTTTCAACGACTGACACGATTCCTGTAGAATACTTGGAGACTTTTCTGGCAAAGAGACAATATGATAGTCACAACCTATCGATCACGGGGGTCGAGCTCTTGTGGTCGGGAGTGAAAGACGAGAACGGCTAAACGCACGTACCACCTGCCTCTCCAATATTACGTTGGTGCACAAAAAAGTATAAAGGAAAATCTTGAAATCGTCTTCCATGCATATATTATCAACACAGAGTGTCTCCATCCCTTACGATACCCCCAGTGCTCACCTTCATTTCTAGCCAATCAGCAAAATTCAAGTAGTTTAGCTCACTTGCTTATTGATTCCAACGTCATAGAGTGATACACAAAATGCGGACTAGTCGTTTTGTGAATACCTAATCTCTATTAAGCGCCGAGTTATGTACCCGGAAAGAATAACCAATAATTACGAGCCGAGCCACAAGAAATGGAAGCGACGACGTCCCAAGCCACAAGAACGCAATGGAAGACAAGTGGAGTGGAAGACAACAAAATGCAATGGAAGATGATGGAATGCAATGGAAGACGAGACCGATGCTAAGGGCGCGCACAGCGTATCCATCTCCAACACTCTGAGGATTCTTCCCAAGATTGAAGGTATCCTGGCGTATCATTCCGTGAAGTAATTCAAGACAAACTGCCAATGTTCGTGCACACCGGGGCGCGAATATATATGGAGGGATACACAAAAATCTCATCCTTGTTTTAATCAATCAAGGACTTCATACAAGCAAATAGGGCAACGGCTATCGTCCATTGATAAATAGAGAAAGAGTACTGTTCGTTCATTAGAGTCCCATCATATCGCCTACTTCGTGTGTCTACGTAGGCACTGTGGCATTAGCAAAACCTAGGTGGCAAACGAAGAGATGTCAAATTATGCCCTCGACTCCCTGCAGAAACTAATGCGCACCAATAATTCCACACGCCGACCGGTTACCAGAGTTGCCAACTGAGAGCGAGCCAGGGTCGCCTTTCTTACCAAGATCGTCGGTTCCCTGTGTTCCGTGCCCCATCGTCAGCTATTGGTGCCTCTCAGTGTAGGCTGTATATGACATACATCATGAACTACAAGCGTGCGCCTGTTCCGTTCCAGAGTGAACTGTTAGAGACCGCATTCCCTGAACCCATAAGGAAAGGACGGGACGTACCCAATCACACCAAGATCACCGTACAGCGTAATCTTCTTGGACCAAATATTAATATGTGCGACGCCTTGATCATCCGATTGGATATTTCCCAAGTCGCCAATGTGTCCCTCTTTATCCCCTCCTCCGCCGTGATTGACGTTCTTGGGGTTCCAGTGGAGGCCTGAGGAGGCGCATCCATTGGTCAGGTCGCCGAATACGCTGCGCGGTGGGTTAGCCAGAGTTGGTGCGCATAGTGTTGATAGTGGTGGGGAGTATGAGAGAGCGAGAGAGGAAAACTAACTGAACGTGCATCCCCCGCTGAGCTTTCTTAGCCAAGCCCTTGATGGTCCCAGTAATATGTGTTGCGTTATCGGGACGTTGTTGCCAAAACTTGAGCGTCCCGCTTACAGTTGATGGACCATTGAGGACTACCACGGCCTAGAGAGGGAGGGTTGGATATATCAAGAATTGATTTTGATTGTGTACATACAGCGAGGGGTTTGTATTTATTTGCTTCGTCGTGGGGGGCCCTTTTGGGCAGTGAGTGGTCGAATCCTTGGTCTCCGGAGGGGCCTAAGCCGTGCACAAGGAGCGAGAAGAAGCAAGAGGTAAGGAAGAAGACGAGGAGATAGCCGCGCCCGAATGGCTTGGAGGGGGCCATGTTCTATGTTGTCTGGCGAGTCGTCCGGAGTACTAGAGAGGAAATAGAGTTATTGGGGAATTTCGTAAATTCCACAAAGATGCTGGAGACGAGTGGTCCTACAGCAAAAGAGTGTGTCAGAGGAGGTACACAATCAGAGCGGAAGTCGACTAACAGGTGAGAGGAAGGGACGAATGCGAATGCTGGATGCTGAGTGTCGAAGAGAGAGATTAAATACCGCAAAGACGTATGAAACGGATCGTTTCGGAAGCGACACATCGGGGGAAGGCATCACCCCCACACCGCGATTGACTTTGGTTCTTTGATTCTTTGGCATACAAGTATACCTGATGACGACAGCGGCAGTGGCGGTACACATACAGCGGCGGATAGGATGTGAAAAATTATAATTACCAGGCTATGGGCCGTGTTGATGGGCGCAGCGCACTCTCCAACCAAATCCTAAGTTCCAAAGCGGAGAAAATATACGGGCACCCACTTGCCTGACCGCCGTCAGGCGGTCGATCACATCACACCACCCGTTTAGCACCGCACCTTCTATCCTGGTACTCAGGGCAGTAATGGGGCCCTTGACGATTCCTGGTCTAATTCTACTTAATCTAAGGTGGTGGCTGTTAAATGAATTCCCGCCGCGCCGCGATGGGGACCTTGGTCGCTCCTAACTCACTGCCTCGATCCCGGCCCAACACTACCGGTGCATCATGGACGGTACCGTTACCGAGCATCCAGTGTCAAGGGCATCAGCACAGTATTTTTGTCAATTCCATGATGGCTGCCTTCCAATTCGACCTCAACGCCTCCCGTGCTCCTCGCTGAGACTCCCAATCATACCAACCTCCCATTATCATAATGGGTTTGACCCCAGTATTCGCCTGTGCAGAGGACGTTACTATATTTTGTACGGAGAAGCATTTTTCGACCGTGTCAACGTCTAAATAACGCCTTCCCTGCACGACCCATCATCCCTGCACTCAACATCATGAACCTTATATCGGTCGGTGATTGAGGGGCACACATGAATTGGCCGCGAGGCACTCGGAAATGAAATGCTTGATCGGCGAAGAGTTGTCCCTGTGCTCACTCAGCCATGGCCCGATACAACGGAACGCCGACGTATTGATTGAATGATAATAATCATGACTCCTGTTCCTGGTCCGGGTAAGGTTTGCATTTTTGTGTGTTTTGGTCTGCATGGCTCGTCCTAAATTGTCCTCCCCTAAGAACATTCCGGGAATAACTGGGATGTTTGAGTCAACATGGAATCCATTTCGTTTACTTGCTTCCAGCAGTTGCCAGTTCGGACAATCTCCCTCTCTCAACTTTCTTTCATCGCTGTCCCGTCTGGCATCCGCTCTTCCGCTGCTTCGTTCACATTCTCAACAACACTTCCTCAGTTTGAATCTGCATCGCTCGGCTAGGGTGACCATTCACAGAAGCCTGTCCAGTTGTTTGAGTTTGGGGAGTTTGGGGGTTGAGCCATCGTTTTAATGGACCGAAGGCCGGACCAGAGCAGGCGCTTAAGCGCGAGGCCGAGTAAACCGACCTCTTGCTTTGTATCGTCTCCCGAATACCGAATACATCGTAAAGGTACGTTATTTTAGTCGGTCGTTGTAAAACTTTAACCACCCCGCTCGGCAAGAAGCCGTCTTTGGCGGCACGACAGGGCAGTGCAGTGCCACAGCTCATTGATTACTATTGGCCACAAAATCGACCTCACAAGTCGGAGTGTCGGGATACGTCTTCCCGTGGTCGTGCACACCTGAAAAAAATTCTAATATATAGGAGGAAGATATATCTACACATTCATCTACGTTTGATAGGTTTAAAAGACCCACGTCTCGCCTCGGGGATGGCCGTCGGGCCGATCATGCAGGGTCACCCCAGTCACCCACCGCCGACGCACTCGTCTCTCGTCCCACTCATCACCCGGCAGTAATCCCCTCGACAACGACCCTACTTACTCATCCTCACTCTCGCCCATGACAATCAGGTCGAGCCTGTTCCCGCCCCGACATTCTCGGTGTCCTCGTACCCTTCCTCTACGCCAGCGGCTACGCCCTCATCTTCACTTCACTCCTCGTCCTACCCACTGAAGATGATTCAAGCGACAGTAAGACGCTTGGTGAACAGCAGCCGCAGTTCGCCAGCCACCAACGGCGGTTCGTCGGCGCGAGTGAGATGGAGCGCGAATCGTCCATGCGTTCACACTCGAGCTACCATGGGTATTCTCCCGTCCCAACGAACGTTGTGGGTTCGTTCCCCAGCTTCGGTCACCGTTACTACCCACATCAAGCCACCAGCAGCGTCAGATGCCTCCATAAGGTTATTTGGTGCGTATCTATTGCTCTAGCCCCCTTTTCCTCAACTTATCTATGTGCCCCTCAACTGTCCATCTCGCTAATACTCGACCTCATAGCCCGCCTACAAGTCCATCACCCACACAAGCCCCATCGGCAGCACCCATGCCACCTATGGTGAAGCTGATCATGCAGTGACATGTGCGCATCACCTTCTTTCGTTCCCCGTTTGTCCACTTGACATCGCGCTTTCTCATTGCTTTTAAGCTTGTTCTGATGACCCTCGCCTTCGCTGCACCTGCGTCGACCGCATTCGTTGCCGGTATCGCTGTGTCAACCTCCAGCCATCATTTTCCTTCTCTCCAAACACCACCCGCTGTCCACTATTATTTGTCCACGGCGGACGATAGGATCGAGCTAGTCGCCGAGCAAGTTGAGCGCGCGCACAACGCCAGCTATTCGCAGCGCCGCGGCAACCCCAACCCAAGTCACACTTCGAATGCCGCTACGACGGTGGCCCCATAATCTGTCGCTCGGCCGTTGTCACAGCCTTGTTCGCGTTCGTCATCGGCAGCCACGACAACTCTACACTCACCCTCGAATAGACACCCCACCCTACAAACGCTCGGTGCTTGTGATGTCGCACGGCCGTTGTTATGGCCTTGTTCGCGTACGTCATCGTGAGTCACTACAACTCTACAGTCACCTCGAATAGACACCCCACGCTCGCTTGATGTTTGTCAGTTGACAAAAGTACGGCGACGAAGTGAAGGTGGACACTATGCCATACGATGTAAATGCGGGGGGGTGTACCACCCACCGCGAATCCATTACCGACCCGATTCACGGCCGGTATACCGTCAGTCCCTCGTCCGCCCGTTCGCTCGTATATATACCTTATTGCGTAAACAAGCTATCCATCCTCTCGTGTTCCCCAGCTTTGCTCATCGTTGACAGACACTCAGAATGATCTCTTGGGATACTCAGTCTGCTTACTGTGACCATCCGGCCAGGCTCGTCTTATACTCGTTTCGCGTCCTAATATCAATTTTGTCATTTTTTGGTTCTTCTTCTTGTCGCTCATTGGCCCCTTTCTCCCCTCGATGGTCAGTCCTGAGTCCTGTAATACGCCACCCGTCCAGCATTCACGTTCATTTTCTATGTCATCTAGTTGGACTCCCTTTGTTATTATTGATAGATATAACGCTCCAAGTTTTGTAATGGTCCATGGTTGAGGTCAGGCTTGAAGTAGATATTTGAAGGGTCGATCTGTTCATGAATTAGCTACAGGTAGTTGGAAGCGTATTAACTATAATGGGGTGTGCTGAAAATCCTCTTAGAAGTCAAATGAAAGTACCGAACAACCCAAATGGAAGCTAAATGTAGTATTACAGCTGAACGGCAAAGAGTGCTCCCGATCTACTATTTCTACAAGGCCATTAAGTGTATGCATCGAGTCTCACCATGGACCCGTAGACCTCGTAGGCTATAAACGGTTTCCACCATTTCTTATAACGCTGCCAGTTTCCAACTCTCTGATCGAGGTAGTGAGATGCTTCTGAGGAAGATTTAAAATTGATGTCCACCTTCACACTCGTGATATCTCGCCATACTCCACGCTCCGATGCCTCATAAAAGACAAAATCAACCAAGGAATCTGTCCCCAAACCCGGGGGAACCGAAATATTAAGGTTTCGCAAACAGTAAAGATTGCATAAGAAATCATGTAATGAATTGAACACTGCCAAATCAAAGGCATGAAAAGAGTTTTGGAACCAGTGAAGGACTTGGACATTTGAACAGGAGAGAATGCGGAGATATTCAGTTGGACAGCAAAGCAACCCCAATGTTGTGCAGGCAGGCAGGCCCACCTGCAGTCCCTCATGCCTAGAATGGTTCTCGGGTTCGTCTGGTGGGAAACCAACCCAGAAATCACTCAGGGAGTTGAAGGTCCTCCCGAGCATCCAAGAAGATGTTGAACGATGTAGGGTAAGCCACTGGAGAGTATGAGTCAATGGCAAGTCAAGGTTCAAGGAATATTCAGAAATGGATCCAATCGAGATTTTCAGCCGCTCGATTTGCTCTAGGTATGGCAGAATAAGGATATCATGATTCGATTTGGAGGTGAGCTCAAGGTGCAGGAGCTGCCTAAAGAGGGTAGTGGAATAAAGTGCGAGTAATGGTGTATCAGGAAGCGCAATGGCCAGACGCCGTATGACTATTGCCTTGACAATCGTTGCGTCGCATTCTTTACTTGATATTCTAAGATGCTTATCTAGATAGCCGGTGGAAGTGTAATCAACCATAACGTCCCTCATGCTCCCTCTCCCCTCCCATACTTTCAAATGCTCCAAAGGGGGAGTCAGATATGCCCTAGTCCATCCAATAGCTCTAAGGAATGGGAAACTGTCAAGGCGCGCAGACTGAGAAAAGCCTTTGGGGCACTGTATGCGCAAAGATTTCAGGTGCGGGAGGACATTGGCATGCCAGGTTTGAGAGGAGCACCATTTCTCCCACTCTTCATGATAATCGCTCCATGAGCGCCATCCAGGCCATTCATCTGTTAATGGTTTCGCGACCAGTGACTCAAGAAAGCTTTGGAAGGACGGTGAGGGATAGGTAATGGATAAGGCCAACTCTTGTAGAGGAATCAAATACTTTAGCACCTTCATTAAGACTTGCTCACTGCACTGAAATGTGAGCTGTAGAGTAGTAAGGTTGGAAATCCTTCCATTTACTCTGAATAGACCGCGTAGGTGTTGATAGACCCTCTGCTCATTGCAATCATGAGATCTGAGGTCCATTTCTCTCATTTCTGGAACGCGGAAATATCGAGCTGTGGTCATTGGATGGCCATGATACACGAATTTCATGCAGGATGGCAATTGCACCTCATCCTGCTGAATTTGCTCCCAATGACCAGGAAGGAGGATTACACACTCCTCAAGGCATGGGAATTGTCTCCCGGCCATCCATTGGATTGAACAGGCTCTAAGCTGCAGCTTCCGAAGAGTACAGAGAAGAGGCAAATTGGTGTTGGGCTCATAAAATGGGAGACGAAGACGATCAGCCTCAAATGTCTGAAGCTGGGTAAAAGCAGAAAGGAGCTCAAATGGCTCATTCATATCTCTGCCATTGACAATCAGCACTATGAGATTCCGCAGAAGCGGAAACCAATGGGGTTGGAGAAAGTGGGTGGTGGCGAATGGGGAATGGAGTCTCATCTCAGAGAGAGGACCTTCGGTTGGAACAAGATTGAGCAAATGGGCGAATGAGGGAGAATGCATACATCCAGCTTCTATGTGTAGCACTTTTAACACATTCATTGGGCTTGCGACTTGGACGCCAAGCTGACTCGCCAAGTTCTCAGGAGGAAATGAGGAAATAGTAAGCTCATTCCACTGGCCGGTGCTTGTAAGAGAACTCTGGAGTGCAGCAAATATCGGAGCCTCAGATGGGCTTTGGCTATCTCTCTGGGGGTCAATGATAATCTGTTTCAGATTTGCCCTCTGCAACCAAGTAACGACCTGCGCCGTCTCAGTCCAGGTCCCAACCCTCAAGGTGGACCATAGATGAGACATTGTAGTGATTCCAGACCTCCAGTAGCGACAAACAGAAGCCAATTGGCCAGATTTCATTTCATTTGATTCAATGCAATATAGAAAGATCTCTTGCATAAGTTCCATAGGAAGGCACGTATTAATGGTTTTTCCGGAACGCCAGAATCGGAGCATACGTCGCCGGGCATGCTTTTCAGCATTGATGGCCGGGTTACGATGGTGACGGTCAATGGCGGACATATCCTGGGCGTAGATGGGCTATTTTTCGAGTGAGATAGCGGCGAGAACACGGTTTGAAGAGGAGAAATTGATGCTGAGGCGCTGAAGTTGGGCGGGGCAATTGGGACTAGAGCGATGACTCAAGTGCGGCGTGCAGTGTTTCAAGAGCGAAGTAGTCAATCGCTTAGGGACTGACCAGCGTGGTGGTGGGTCAAGCAGCGCAGGGGTAGTTGACGAGTCTGGGAATCTCCCTCGTGATGTTGCGTTTCGTGGACACAGGCACCAAGACGGTCCAAATTCTGGGTGGCTACCTGCTTTGGTGAAGCCAGAATCAACACAAGCGAGTGGCAGACGACATCCGCTAGCGCGCCCGCAGGTCAAATGCATGCGTCTTCGGCCTGATGGGTGCCTTGGCGGACTGTTCAGGCCAGTCTGAATATGGGGATACGCCATCGTGCTCTAGGTGTATATTCTACAAATGAAGTGTGTGCGACTACCACCATCTATAGAGTCAGTCAGCCCAGCCTCATTCTTTCCGTCTTGGTGTTTAACGGCCGACCCAGTTACCCGTTGCCTGCGATGGCGCCTTGATCACCTCATACAACCACCTGAGTCTCTGCAGTAATGGTCCCACCACATACTCACTGACAGCGACGACAATAAAGGCCATGCTCGCCGTCGTTCGACCAAGTGCTTCACCTCCTTGTTGGGTCATAAACCGACGGTGTTATTTCGTAAGCCGTGTTGGTTTTGTCAAAGCGCTAGCCTTAATATCGCCCGACGGCATGCCCGTCTTTGCGACTTTGGAGTCGCTCGTTGCAGCGTTCATGCTAAAATTGTTGCTCCCCGTCTCTAGTCCATCGTATATCATCGGAAATCCACAAAGGCAATCTACTCCCCAGGACATCGAGACCACCTTCAGCAGCAGCACACACTGAAGTCCAGCCCGACCTCTCTGACACGGATTAAACCACTTCTCAACTCTTGCGATTTTTGCACGAGGTTCTTTGATGTACCACGTTCTCTCGCATGAAGGGAACGACGAAGCAAGCACCTCTCAAACCGCATCTCCGCTCACTCTCCGCCTCTACAACATCTACTGGTACCCTCTGCGCCCTCCTCATCTCTGACCCCCACTGCAATGGTTGCCTTACCAACAAGTTCTCCTCCTTTCCGTCATCATTTTCAAGCTGGAGAGAAGAAAGGCACATACCGACTACTTGGACAAGCGGTACTCTCTCTCCAGCGCTGTAAGGAGACCAACTCTCTAGATGGGGTGTGTGTCGTCCCTTTCCTCTTCCACTGCCAGACTGACAAGTATTCGCAGTTCACTCTCCTGTTTCAATCGAATACACTGGCCTCTTCTCGTCAACAACACGTAGATGCTGGACTTGCGTATTCCATCATGGGATTTGGTGGTTTCTCAATACCTCCTAGTTCTCCGCTTACGGTTTAACCCCCATGTATTTTCCTCTTCACCTTCCAGCCGCGGCCGCCTTCTGTAGAAACCTTCGACCAGTTCCACACCCTGCCTCGACATATTCACCTTTCGTCGCTACTAATCTCGTCTACTGCATACTCACCGCTCGTTACCAATGCTCCACTCAGCAAGACAATCAACCCGCTACCCCACTGCGCACTCGACAACGAGACCATTCTCCCACTTGTCAGCCGACATGAATCTCCTCGATAACGGCCCTATTTGTGCACTCTTACTCTCGCCCACGATGATCTGATCGAACCTCTCCCCGCCCCGACGTACCTGGCGACCTTCTGGGACCTTGTACCCTTCGTCTGCCCCAGCGGTTGCACCCTCATCTTCACTGCGCTCCTCGTCCTACTCGCTGAGGACGATTCGAGCGATAGCATGGTGCTCAGTGAGCAGGAGTCGCAACTCACCAGCCGGATCGTCGGCCTGAGTGAGAAGGAGCGCGAATGGCCCATGCATTCGCAATCGAGCTACTATGGCTATTCACCAGTCCAGAGGAATACCACAGGTCTCCCAGCCTCAGTCGCCGTTACTGCTTGGCCAGACCACCAATGTTTCTAAGCGGTTATTTGGTGCGTACCTATCGCACTTCGTCCTTCTTCCTCATTTAATCTATGTGCTCCTCGGCCGTACATCTCGCTGATACTTGACCTCATAGTCCTACCACCCTCGCCTACAAGTCCATCACCAACACAAGCACCATCAACGGCAATCACGCTGCCTATGGCGAAGCTGAGCATGCACCGACGTGTGCGTATCGCCTTCTTCCGTTTCCCATCTGTCAACTTGGCTCACATAACATCATGCTTTTTTCCGATGACGTTCTGAATCCACTTGCATCATCGCGCCCCGCGCCCGCCTCGACACGCGTTACTGCTGTGTCCACCTCCCGCCCTCATTTTACACACTACCCGCTGTCCACTATTATTTGTCCACGACGGACGACAGGACCAAACTAATCGCCGAGCACGTCAAGCACGTACACAAGGCCAGCAACTCGCAGCGCAAAAGCAGCCCCTACTATGACCCCATCACCTGTCGCCCAACCGATGTCATAGCCTTGTTCGCATACGTCATCGTGAGCTACGACAACCCTACAATCACCTCGAATAGACACCCTACGTTCGCTCGATATTTGACGGTTGCAAGAGGTATGGCGATGAAGTGAAGGAAATGACTATGGTGTAAATGCAGGGGATATCCGTACCACCTACCGCGAATATATTACGGACCCGATTCACGTCCTACACACCGTCAGTCCCTTTCCGCCCGTCCGCTCGTATATATATATATATATTATTGCTTGCGATCGAGCTATACATCCTCTCGTGTTTCCTAGCTCTGCTCATCGTTGACGGACGCTCGGAACATCCTCTTGGTGCTTATGCGGCCGGGCTCGTCTTATACTCTTTGCATGTCCTAATATCAATGTGTCACGTTTTTGCTCCTCTTCTTGTCACTCATGGACTCCTTCCCCCCCTTGATGATCTGTGCTGAGTGCTGTGATTTGCCATGCGTGCAGCGTCCACCTTCATCTCCTATGTCGTTTACTCGGCTTCCCTTTTGCTATCCTTAATAGATATATCGTGCTGTGTCCCATGGCTGAGGTCATGCTTGAAGTAGATGTTTTGAAGGGTCGACCTGTTCATAAATTGGCTGCAAATGGTTGGAAGCGCATTACTTATCACGGGGTGCGCTGAAATTCCCCTTAAAAGCCAGATGAAAGTACCGAACAACCCGATTGAAAGCAAAATGTAGTATTACAGCTGAACGGCAAAGAGTGCTCCTGATCTACCATTTGAACGAGATAATTCACATGGATGCATTAAAGTTGACTGTTGTGACGAATGTGACCTTTCCCCTGGTGACTGTGACTGTGAATGATTTCCACCATTTCTCATACTGCGACTGGTGGCCAACTGTCCGGTCGAAGAATTGAGATGCTTCTGAGGAAGAAGAATCAAACCAGATCTTGACTTTCACACTCCTGAGATGTCGCCATACTCCATGCTCCGATGCCCCACAAAAGACAAAATCAATCAAGGAATCTATCCCCGAACCCCGGGGAGCAGAAAGATCAAGGTTTTGCAAACAGGAAAGATTGAGTAAGAAATCATGTAGTGAATTGAACATTGCCAAATCAAAGGTCTGCAATGAGTGTTCGGACAAGCGAAGGATTTGGATATTTGAACAGGAGAAGAAGCGGAGATATTCGAATGGACAGGATTCCAGCTCCAATATTGTGCAAGAGGGCAGGTCCATCTGCAGCCCCTCATGCCTTGAATGGTTCACGGGTTTCCTTTGCGGATTAATAACCCTGAACTCTCTCAAGGCCTTGAAGGTCCTCCCGAGCATCCAAAATGGTGCTGAACAATTCAGTTCAAGCCACTGGAGAGTATGAGTCAATGGCAACTCAAGGTTCAAGGAATATTCAGAAATGGATTCAGTCCCAATTTTTAGCCTCTCGATTTGCTCAAGGTATGGCAAAATAAGGAATCCATGATTAAATCTGCTGCTGAGCTCAAGACGCTGGAGCTGCCTAAAGAGGACAGTAGAATGAAGTGGGAATAATGGAGTATCAGGAAATTCAATGGTCAGATGTCGTGTGACTATTGCCCTGATAATCATTAAGTCATGTTCTTTTTCTTTACTTGATATTCCCAGATGCTTCTCTAGATAGCCGGTGGAAGTGTAATCAACTGCAATGCTATCCATGCTTCCTCTCCCCTCCCATACTTTCAAATGCTTCAAAGGGGGAGTTAAATATGCCCTCGTCCATCCAATAGTTCTAAGTAATGGGGAATTTTCAAGATGCTCAGACTGAGAAAAGCCTTTGGGGCATTGTATGCTCAGGAATTTCAGGTGCGGAAGGACATTGGCATGCCAGGTTTGAGAGGAGCACCACATCTCCCACTCATTGTGATGATACGTCCATGAGTGCCATGTAGGCCATTCATTTGTAGATGGCCTCGCGGCCAGTGACTCGAGAAAGTTTTGGAAGGACGGTGAGGGATGGGTAATGGATAAAGCAAACTCTTGTAGAGGGATCAAATACTTCACAACCTTCATTAGAGGTTGTTCACTGCACTGAAATGTGATGTGTAGAGTAGTAAGGTTGGAAAACCTTCCATTTACTCTGCATAGCCGTCGTAGGTGTTGATAGACCCTCTGCTCATTGCAATCATGAGATCTGAGGTCCATTGCTCTCATTTCGGGAACACGAAAATACTGAGCTGTAGTCATTGGATAACCGTGATAGGCCAATTTCTTGCAGGATGGCAATTGCACCTCATGCTGCTGAATTTGCTCCCAATGACGAGGAAGGAGGATTGCACACTCCTCAAGGCATGGGAATTGTCTCCCAGCCATCCATTGGACTGAACAGGCTCTAAGCCGCAGCTCCCGAAGAGTACGGAGAAGAGGCATATTGGTATTGGGCTCATAAAGTGGGAGATGAAGACGATCAGCATCAAATGTATGAAGCTGGGTAAAAGTAGGAAGAAGCTCAAATGGCCCATTCATATCTCTGCCATTGACAATAAGCACTGTGAGATTCTGCAAAACAGGAAACCAATGGGGTTGGAGAAAGCGGGTGGTGACGAATGCGGAATGGAGTCTCATCTCACAGAGAGGAGCTTCGGTTGGAACAAGATTGAGAAAATGAGCAAATGAGGGAGAATGCATACATCCAGCTTCTACGTGTAGCACCTTCAACATATTCATTGGGCTTGCGACTTGAAACCCAAGCTGACTCGCCAAGTTCTCAGGAGGAAATGAGGAAATAGCAAGTGCGTTCCACTGGAGAGTGTGTGCAAGAGCATCCTGGAGTGCAGCAAGTGGCAGATCATTGGATGACAGCTGACCATCTCGCTGGGTGTCAATGATAATCCTCTTCGGATATGCTCTCTGCGACCAAATAGCAACCTGTTCCCTCTCTGTCCAGGTCCCAACCCTCAGAGTAGACCATAAACTGGACAATGCGGTGATAACAGACCTCCAGTAGCGACAAACAGAAGCCAATGGACCAGATTTCATTTGATTCGCTTCGATATAATATAGAAAGATCTCTCGCATAAGTTCCATTGGAAGGTAGGTATTAATGGTTTTGCCGGAAGTCGGGACCAGAATCAAACGATGCCAGCCAGGTGGAACAATGGCCCAGCGCGGACGGTTACGATGAATGACGGACATATCCTGGGCGTAGATGGGTTATTTTTCGAGTGAGATGGTGGCGAGGACACGGTTTGAAGAGGAGAAATTGATGGTGAGGCCCTGAAGTTGGTCAAGGCAATTTGGACTAGAGCGATGACTCGAGCGCGGCGTGCAGTGTTTCAAGAACGAAGTAGTCGATGGCTTAGGGGCTGACCAGCGTGGTGGTGAGACAAGCAGCACAGGCGTAGTTGACGAGTCTGGGAATCTTCCTCGCGGTGCTGCTCTCATGCGGTTGCCTCGCGAATTACAGACGCCAAGGTCCTTTGCAGACGGTTCATAGTCTGGACAACTAACTGCTCCAATGGATCTAGAATGAACACGGACGGGCGCCACAAGACATTCGCGCAGGTCACATGTGCGCCTGGGCAGACTATTCAGGCTAATCTGAATACGGTATTACGCGATAATATTCTATTCTACAACATGAAGTGTGCGGAGGTCGTTCTCCCCTGCCTCATTCTTTTTGATGGCGGTGGTCAGTCACCGATAACAGAAGGTGATACAATCGAAATGTATTGGAAATTGGCACCTTCAATTGCCTCGGGTCATGTACCAAGCGGGAAGACATGGCGACTGACTTTCGAAGGCAGCGGGTGGTTACGAGCGTGTGTCCCGCTGTCGCCGTTCTCAGTGCGGCTTCGACGTGACGAATGTGGGGGTCGGACCAGCTATTCTGGGTTGACCATTTCTTATTGCCTTACTGTCTACTGCGCAGAAGGACATCACCTCGCCGTGCTTCGTCGAATACGTTGTTTTCTGCCCTCGGCTTCATTTCCCGCAGCCTGTCGCATTTCTTGCAGCCCATCGCATTTCTTGCAGCCCGTTGCAGCCCGTCGGGATATCTTCTTTGTGATCCTCTTCGTTCGCAGGTGGAGACAAAGCATCTGCGGTTCTTCGACTACATGAGCCGCACTTCGTTGCTACCACATCCACGCCGGCAGCGTGCCGACGACGACATGGTCATCTCGCGGACGTTTGACTAAGGCCTTCATCTAAATCGACATTACATACTTCACACGCCGGTTCGGCTAAGACTCTAGCTTTTTCTTTGCCCAACGGTATGCTCACCTTCACGACTTGTGGTCGCTCAATCGTTCTGGACAAATACGGTATTCATGCTAAAAAAGTCCCTTCTCACCTCTAGTACATCTTGTATTATCAGAAACCCATACAGGCAATCTAGTCTCCAATACCATCGAGAACAGCCCGGACTGTGGTTGATCCCCCTTCCACGCATCAATACCACTCCTGAGCCCTTGCTATTTCTGCACGAGGTTCTTCGATGCTACTTGAAAACCTGTTCTCTCGCTTCTCTCGCACTTCAAGGGAACCACTTGCGGACAAGCTGCCAAACCGATATCTCCGTCCACTATCTTCGCCTCTACAACACCTACAAATATCCTCTTTAACCCTCTGTTTCTGGCATCTGCGATTGTTGCCTTAACGATCTGCAGGGCCGTCTTGTACGAGACCATGGCAATTCACTCGCGATGATATGCCCGAGTGGGAGATCATGGCGCATGTTCGTGAGAGCAGAGTCATAGGATGTCGCTGTTGTTCATTCCCTCGGAACACCGTAAGTAGCTATCTGTCCTCTCCGTTCATCACAAGGCCTTATCCCATTTGTCTCCACTCTGACCTCACATACTCTTTCGACCGTGCATACTGTTCCCTATGTTCACACTCTGCCGCTCTTCGCCAATTGCTGATGCTTCCCTAGGAGCAGGTATGGCCCTCGTCCCACTTTCGGTCCATATATGGCCACACTTCGCGGTATCGTGAACAGAGGGCTGTCCGTTCTCTCGGCACGAATGCTTTCCCCACCAGGTACCAGACCCACCACTTTGGGACCCACCAGGCAATCGATCAACCTCTGCACTAGATACACCACTCGACCCACCCCACGCAGCATGTCGTACGCCCCCTTCTGTGCTCTAGTTTCCACGCACCGAGTCCATGGGCCCCACGTTGGGTGCAAACTGGCGGTCACTCGACACCCATACAAGCCTTGGATGGTACAAACTGGCTCGGAAATGGAGATCGAGTTTGCGCTTCGCTAATCCCGCCCTCGTTGTGCTGTTCAGCATAGAACGGATCCGAAACACGATATCGAGGGGGCAAACGTGCCGAGATCGATGAGACATCTCGAGCAGCTTATTCCATTGATAGTTCATTGACTGGTGGTTGAGACGGCGATTCTCATTGTGTACGTGGTGCGATCCTCTTCATCTCAGCACTTCCGTCGCGCAGCTGCACGGCACGTCGAACCCACAAACTGGAAATATTCCAATGTGGAACGCAGCCAGAACGCGTTCGACTCAACGTCCAAGCACCGTAATACTTCTATTTTCCAGTGGCGCTTATTGTTTTTAGTTGGCCGAATGAGCAGAGAATTCGGCACTTATGATCGAAATTGTGTGATTTTCTTTTTTCCTTACTGCAGGGACTAAGTCCTAATGAAGCTATATTTGTAGGGCAGACTCCCACTGCCAGTGAAGGAGCTCTATTGTGTGATTTCCTTCCACATCTACACGGCGCGTTGCACACCGGTTATTCAAATGAAGTTCCCCTCTTCTCCGTCGTCATTTTCCAGCTGGAAAGAAGCAAGGGACACACCGACCACTCGGACAAGCGGTGCTCTCTTGCCTAGTAAATCAACTCTCTAGACTGGGTGCATGTTATCCTGACCCTCTTTCCTCCGCCTGACTAACTAGTATTCGCAGTTCGCTCTCCTGTTACGACCTGATGATACAATGTCATCTCTCAACAACACACGGGTGCTGACTGGCATACTCCGACATGACATTTTGTGGTTTATTCATTACCCCTAGTTCCCCGCTCACGATAGACCCCCAACCGCGGCCGTCTTCCGTAGTTTCGACTAAATGCACGCTCTCCATCGATGCACTCGTTTCTCGTCACCACAAATCTCGTCCACTGCACGCTCACTACTCGTCGCCAGCAATCCATTCAGTTAAACAGCCAGCCCGCTATGCCACGGCGCACTCAACAACAAATCCATTCTCCCACTCATCACCCGACAGTAATATCCTCGACAGCGGTGCTATTTACTCTCGCCCACGATGATCAGGTCGAACCTCTCCCCGCCCACGACATTCTCGGCGACCTTTTACCCTTCCTCCGCGCGGGGCGTCTCACCCTCATCTCCACTTCGCCCCACGACCTACTCGTCGAAAACAATTTGTACGATAGCACGGTGCTCGGTGAGCAGCAGTCGCAACTCACCAGCTACCAACGGCGGAAAGTCGGCCTGAGTGAGAAGGAGCGCGAATGGCCCATAGGTTCGCAATCGAGCTATTATGGCGACTCTCCTGTCCAGAGGAATGCTACGGGTTCCCCAGCTCCGGTCACCGTTACTGCCCAGTCGAGTCACCAGCGGCGTCCGATGTTTTCATGGTGCTCATTTATCGCACTTGGTCCCTATTCCTCATCTTATCTATGTTCCCCTCGACCGTCTGTCTCGCTGACACTCGACCTCATACCACTCTCGCCTACGAGTCCATCACTCACACAAGCACCATCAACAGCACTCATGATACCTATGGCGAAGCTGATCATGCACCGACATGTGCGTGTCGCCTTCTTTCGTTTTCCATTTGTCAACTTGGCTCATATATCGCGCTTTCTCATTACCTTTTTTCCCGATGACGCTCTGAATCCACCTTCGCCCTTGCCTCTGCCGTACCCGCGGCGACACATCGCTGTCTCAACCTCCAGCCATCTTCTTCCCTCTTCTTCCAAGCACCACCCGCGATCTATTCTTATTTGTCCACGACAGATGGCAGGACCAAGCTCCTCGCCGAGCACGCAAAGCACGTGCATAGCTCCAGAGACTCGCAGTGCAACAGCAACCCCAACCCCAGTCACAATTACCAGCACCATTGCGAACGCTGCTACGACTATGATCCCTCCAGATGTCGCTCGGCCGTTGTCATAGCCCTGTTCGCGTACGTCATCGTGAGCCACGACAACTCTACAGTCACCTCGAATAGACACCCTACGCTCGATGGATAGCTGTCGGTTGCGAGATGTATGGGGATGAAGTGAAGGCAGACACTATGTAAGTGCAGGGATGTCCGTACCACCCACCGCGAATCCATTGCCGACCCGATTCACGTCCTGCGTGCCGTCCGTCCTTCGTCCGTCCGTTCGCCTGTATATATACTTTATTACGTACGAATGAGCTATTCATTCTCTCATGTTTCCTCGCCTTGCTCGTCGTGACGGACGCTCGGAATGTCCTCAGTCTGCTTACCTGTGACTATGCGGCTGGGCTCGTCTTATACTCGTTGCATGTCCTAACGTCAATTTCTCCTCTTCTTATCGCTTGTGGACTCCCTTTCCCCCTTGTTGATCAGTCCTAAGCGCTGTAATTTGCCACCCGTCCGGTGTTTACCTTCATTTTCTATGTCATTTATTTGGTTTACCTTTTGTTATCCTTGATAGATATAACGCTCCAAGCTGTGCTAAGTCCCATGGCTGAGGTCATGCTTGAAGTAGATGATATGATTTGAAGGGTCGATCTGTTCATGATTTGGCTACAATAGTTGGAAGCTTATTACTTATCATAGGGTGTGCTGAAAATCCTCTTAAAAGTCGAATGAAAGTACCGAACAAGCCAAAGGAAAATAAAATGTAGTATTACAGCTGAACGGCAAAGTGTGCTCCTAATCTACCATTTGTACAAGAGCTTTCACATGGATGCAGTGATTATGGCATTTGTGGCGTGTCCCTTGGTGACTGTGAACGATTTCCACCATTTCTCATAACGCAGCTGATGTCCGACTGTCTGGTCGAAGCGGTGAGATGCTTCTGAGGAAGAATAAAACCAGATGTCCACTTCCACACTCCTGATACCTCGCCATACACCATGCTCCGATGCCCCACAAAACACAAAATCAATCAAGGTATCCACCCCCAGACCCTGGGGAACCAAAATATTAAGGTTTTGCAAACAGGAAAGATTGAATAAGAAATCATGTAATGAATTGAACTCTGCCACATCAAAGGTGGTCTGCAATGAGTGTTGGGACCAGCGAAGGATTTGGACATTTGAACAGGAGAGGAAGCGGAGATATTCGGTTGGACAGAGAAACAACTCCAATTTCGTGCAGGCAGGCAGGTCCACCTGCAGCCCGTCATGCCTAGAATGGTTTCCGGGTTCGTCTGGCGGTTCAACAACCCTGAACTCTCTCAGGGCCTTGAAGGTCCTCCCGAGCACCCAATGTGCTGAACTATTCAGTACAAGCGACTGGAGAGTACGAGTCAATGGCAAGTCAAGGTTCAAGGAATATTCCAATATGGACCCTCTCAAGATTCTCAGCGTCTCGATTTGTTCCAGGTATGGCAAAATATGGATTTCATGATTAGATTGGCAGGTGATCTCAAGATGCCGGAGCTGCCTAAAGAGGACAGTGGAATAAAGTGCGAGTAATGGGGTATCAGGAATCTCAATGGCCAGACGGCGTGTGACTATTGCTCTGACGATCGTTGCGTCATGCTCTTTACTTGATATCCCAAAATGCTTATCTAGATAGCCGGTGGAAGTGTAATCAACCGCAATGTCATCCATGCTCCCTCTCCCTTCCCATACTTTCAAATGCTCCAAAGGTAGAGTCAGATATGCCCTAGTCCATCCAATGGATCTAAGTAATAGGAAATTGTCAAGGCGCTCAGACTGAGAAAAGCCTTTGGGGCATTTTATGTGCAGGAATTTCAAGTGCGGGAGAACATTGGCATGCCATGTTTGAGAGGAGCACCATTCCTCCCACTCCTCGTGATGATCCCTCCATGAGTGCCATCCAGGCCATTCATTTGTAGATGGTTTCGCGGCCAGTGACTCAAGAAAGGTTTGGAAGGACGTTGAGGGATGCGTAATGGATAAAGCCAACTCTTGTAGAGGGATCAAATACTTCAGTACATTCATTAATACTTGTTCGCTGCACTGGAATGTGAGGTGGAGAGTAGTAAGGTTGCACATCCGTCCATTTACTCTCCATAGATGGCGTAGGTGTTGACAGACCCTCTGCTCATTACAATCGTGAGATCGGAGGTCCATTGCTCTCATTTCGGGAACATGGAAATATTGAGCTGTGGTCATTGGATAACCATGATACGCCAATTTTGTGCAGGATGGCAATCGCACCTCATGCTGTTGAATTTGCTCCCAATGACGAGGAAGGAGGATTACACACTCCTCAAGGAATGGGAATTGTCTCCCAGCCATCCATTGGATTGAACAGGCTCTAAGCTGCAGCTTTCGAAGAGTACAGAGAAGAGGCAGATTGGTATCGGGCTCATAAAAAGGGAGATGAAGACGATTAGCCTCAAATGTCTGAAGCTGGGTAAAAGTAGGAAGAAGTTCAAATGGCTCATTTATATCTCTGCCATTGACAATAAGCACTGTGAGATTCTGCAAAACAGGAAACCAAATGGGTTGGAGAAAGTGGGTGGTGACGAATGGGGAATGGAGTCTCATCTCACAGAGAGGAGCTTCGGTTGGAACAAGATTGAGCAGATGAGAAAATGAGGGAGAATTTATACACCCAGATTCTACGTGTAGCACTCTCAACACCTTCATTTGGCTTGCGACTTGAACGCCAAGCTGACTAGCCAGGTTCTCGGGAGGAAATGAGGAAATGGTAAGCTCGTGCCACTGGTCGGTGCTTGTAAGAGAACTCTGGAGTGCAGCAAACATTGGAGCCTCAGATGGGCTTTGTTTATCTCTCTGGGGGTCAATGATAACCTTCTTCGGATATGCCCTCTGCAACCAAGTAACGGCTTGTTCTGTCTCAGTCCAGGTCCCCACCCTCAAGGTGGACCATAGATGAGACATTGTAGTGATAACAGACCTCCAGTAGCGACAAACAGAAGCCAATTGACCAGATTTCATTTGATACGATTCAATGCAATATAGCAAAATCTCTCGCATGAGTTCCATAGGAAGGTAGGTATTAATGGTTTTGCTGGAAGGCGGGACCAGAGCACGGCGAACAATGGTCGAGCGCGGACGGTAGGTCTCAATGTCTTCGTCGACCAGAAGTGTACTTCTCCTGGCTTGTCGAGCAACAGTCGAGGGCGAGCGGTTATAGTCAATGGCGGACATATCCTAAATGTAGACGGGTCATTTTTTAAGTGAGGTGATGGCGAGGACACGGTTTGAACGGGCGGCACGCACCCCATGTCAATTGAGTGACTCGAGTACGACGTGCAGCGGTTCAAGAGCGAAGTAGTCAATGGCTTGGGGAATAGACCAGTGTGGTGGTGGTGGTGAGACAAGCAGCGCCGGCGTAGTTGACAAGTTATGGGAACCTCTCCTCGCGGTGCTTGCTTCCACGCGGTACAGTTGCCTTGGACACGGGCGCAAAAGACAGTCCAAATTTTGGTCGGCTAACTGCTCTGGTGAACCCAGAATTAACGCGAACGAGTGCTACACGACATTTGTCACCAAGTGCGCAGGTCAAATCCGTGTCTTCGGCCTGATGGGTGTCCCGGCGGCCCATTCAGTCCAGTCTGAATACGGGGATACGTGATAGTGTTCGAGGTGTATATTATACAGTTGAAATTTCTATAATGCATACGCTCATAATGCATAAATCAGATAATGCAGGACAGGGTCTACATACCCCAGACGGGTTGGAGCGGTCACTCTCTCCGATGCCTGGATACGAACTGGTCAGACCACCGAGTGGTTGTCGCCACCTTGGTGGTAGACGCTCCTAGGGTTCAGTTGGCTGTCCCAGCTCGGCGCTTACCTTCGTTAGAGACTCTGGATAAGTGCCCGGAGTTCTGGGCCGGCGTATTATCTGCATGGAGGACATTGACGTCTCCCCCTGCAGTGGTTACATTAGGAACATGGGTTGAGTTCAAGAAGTCGGTTCTGGAACAAGGAATTAAATGTTCTTCATCTAGGAAGGCTGAGAAGACTGCTGACTGGAAGCAGGCTCTGAGAGAAGAAATGCTGACCCCTGGTAAGCTGGACAGTGTCCTCCGACAGATACACCGCTCGGGTTCGCGCAAGCATCCCTCTCGCTGGAAGCCGGTGTGGCAAGAGGCAGTTCCACATAGGGCCCCCAACCCCATGCCTAGGCGCCGTACTTTCACGACGAACAGCGCCTCACCTTGGCAAGTCCCAGTCTTGGGCAGCTCTCCCGCAACTAAGGAGCCAGTTCGGTACAGAGTGGTTCCCCGTGTGGCGGACCAATTGGATGCCCGCCTGACGGCTTTACGGAAAGCCACTGTGGCAAAGATGAGGCGTATGGCGGAGAAAAGGACTTCGGAATGGTTTAACCTTTCCTCTAATCAGGAACTAGATGAGAGAGGGAGCAGGGCCTCTATTTCGGTAGAAGGACTACGCCACCCAGAAGAGCCAGTCGCTTCTACGGATCTCCGAGTTATGACTAGGGTAGCTAGAGATTACTTTCAGACTTTGCACACGCCCAAACAGCGCTCGGCTGCCCGGGTGGCTGAACAGGTCCGGTTGCTCTCGGAGGTCCGTGCTGCCTACCGGGACTTGCCTAGCCCCACGGGCGTAGAGGAAGGGCCTTTTTCGACAAAGGAGATACTGGCCTTAAGGAAGAAAATGCCCAACACGGCCCCAGGGCCAGACGGCATACCCTACGCCTTTTGGAAGGCTTTGTCGACGCGCCTGGACGATCTGGCGGGTAAGCCGGACCCACCGAGAGCCTTCTGGCCGGTGTTTGGCATTCTAACGGACGACTTACGAGAGAAGGGCACCTCGAGGCTTGGTTTTAAGGATGCTAACGTCAGTCTTTTCTATAAAAAAGGCGACCCTACGCTGGTCGCAAACTACCGGCCGATCTCCTCTATGAACACGGACTGTAAAATGTTCACTAATTTGGTCAATGGCCGGTTGGCCCCCTGGGCTATGGCGAAACTACATGAGGACCAGAAGGGCTTTGTCCCTGGGAGGCAGATGTACGAACACACCCGGTTGGCCGCTGAAGTCACGCATCTGTGTGACACAACGGGTACTAGGGGTTTCATAGTGGGTTTGGACCAGGCTAAGGCTTATGATAGAGTGGATCAGGCCTGGCTGATGGACGTCTTGACGGAGATGGGTGTCTCTGCCGACGTCCGTGATCTGGTAGAGAATGTTCTTCCTGGGTGCCGCTCCCGTGTCCGTATCAACGGAGGGTACAGCCCGAAGTTCTCCCTGCGGCAGGGTGTAAGGCAAGGGGACCCGCTCTCCTGCCTGCTCTTCAATTTCTCTATCGAGCCCCTGGCAATGCGGCTTCGAGGCCGGATTAAGGGGCTAAGTGTGCATGGGCTCACCCCAGCTAAGGTGGCCCTATACGCGGACGATATCAATCTCTTCTTGTCGGAGAACGACTCTATACCCGGCCTGGCCTCCTGCTTGGAAGATACGTCCCTGGCAGTGGGATCTAAGTTCAACTTAGAGAAGACTGACATGAAGCCGGTTGGGACAGAGGGTTTTGTGCGCAGGTGCCATGAGGAGCAACGCATGGGCCCCTCCACGCTCCCTGGAGCCTACATTCTCCCGCCCGGAGACCCCCTGCGGATTCTGGGCGTGTGGATTGGCGACACCTCTATGGCCCTCCCTCGATGGAAGCAGATCGAGCGTCACGTATCTAAGCTCATCCGGCAGTGGACAGCTATTGGCGCCAACATACAAAATAGGTGCATATTGGCCAAAGCCCTGATGCAGTCCCGCTGTTACCACCTCTTGGACGGCAATGGTGTACCTACTCGTGTCCTCAATAAGCTCAGTAGGAAGATCTCGGGCTTCGTGAGAGGACGCTTCTCGGCGGAGTCTTATGACTCCCTGGAAGCTCCCTTGAACGAAGGGGGATTGAATTGCCACTCTCTGATCACTAGGAAGCGCGCCTATGACCTTCGCTTCCTCAGCCATCTAGTCAGTGGCTCCAAGCACGCGCCGTGGCGGGACTGGACCTGGAAGGACCTTTCCATGGCCACTTTCTCTAACACTCACCTGGAGAATCCCGGGCTGAATCCCCTCCTGCAGCTGGCTTTTACTAAAGTTAGTCTTCTGGAGCCCAGAGTCGCCCAAGCATTCAAAACTGCGCGGCACTTTGGGCTGGATTTGGACAGTTGCGCGCCCTCTTGGGAAGCGCGCAACGGCGCCCCCTTGCTCTGGCACCCAGCGCTCCCCGGATCTAGGTCGGCCCGGGGAAGGGATTGCCTAGTGTCTCACGGGGTGTCCCTCATCCGGCACGTCGCGGGTAATTTGGATCTGGTCAGGAAATGCAAACCCTGCCTATCTAAAGTTAGGAAGATTCTGGCAGCCCTACGTAACACCAATTGGGTGCCGGATGTAGAATACGGCGCTTACCCGCCCCATAGGAGCGTCCGCGCCTGGCCTAAAATGGACGGCCCTTTGGGCAGCGTCAGGATTTTTACCCTCCCAGTGTCCTTGATAGCTACCGATTCACAAGTTAGAAGCTCCCTGATGGGAACCGGGAAGGTGGAACTGCTTAGGTATGTGGCTAAAGCCTTCGTGCCGTGTTGGGACGTGCACGCCCCTAGGCTTCCGGATACTTTCCACATATGGACAGACGGCTCTGCGCAGGACAATGGAACGGAGAGCTGTAGCGCAGGGGCCGGATGGGTTTCTGAATTGGGCTTCTCGGACAGTGTGTCTATCTCGGGTGTCCAGCTTTCTAATAACGTAGCGGAAATTTCGGCGCTGGTCCTGGCCCTTGCTGCCTGGAGACCATACCATCTGGTCATTCACACTGACTCTTCCTACGTCCTGGGCCTGGTAAAGGGTGGCCTGCTGGCCCTGGAGCGCGACGGATGGGACGATATCCCCAGGAACTTGCGAACCCCCCCGGTGGAGCTGTTCAGACACCTGCTGTTCTGCTTGCGGGCGCACCGCGGCCGCCTCTCCTTCGTTAAAGTGAAGGCACATAGCGGTGACGTTATGAATGATTTGGCTGACTCTCTGGCTAATGAAGGAAGATTGTCAGGAAGGGATTTCCACATCCCTAGTCTCTACACCCCCCCGGGTTGGGTGGATTCGCACCCGGTCTTGTCCCATCAGCCCTTGTCCCACCTCAGCTCTCTAGTAGTGAGGTATACTGTCCCTGTGCCATTGCGTACCTGGAGAGCCTTGGGCTTCGCGGACCGATGGACAGTGGCTATGTTTGGCCTCTTCGGTAAGGTTCTAGATGTGGGCCAGTATATCTCTGCAGTATGGACCATCAATATCCCGACTGGTCTCAGAGAAGTCCTGTGGAAGGATGCCCTTGGCTCCCTGCCTTTCTACTGCCCAGGGTGGGTTAGCACCAGGGCATCGTTCACTTGCGGCTGTGGGGTGAGCCTTTCCCTGGACCACATCCTCACTGGATGTGCGTCCTATGATCTTTCTCCACTATCAGCGTCACTGGCAGAACATTTGAAGAAGGTGTCCCCCCCCCTCCACCTGCGCTCCTTGCGCCCCGACGAATGGCACCCGTCCCCCTGGTTCCCCCTCCTAGCCCTCAAAGCGGTGGAGTATAGAGCCGCGCGCCCCACTAAGGAATGCCCCAAGCCCAGCCGGGCCCTGGCTGACTCTCGCAGCCAGCGGGAATGGGCTGTTGGGGTTTTCCTTTGGTTTGTCTGGAAAAAGAGAATGAAGGAGCTCTTCGCGAGCCCCAAATATGTTTTCCATGCGATAGACTGCAACGATGAGCTCCGCGCACTCTTCCGGCTACCTCCCCTGATGGGGCAGTAGCCGACTTTCGGCCCTGCTGGGGCAATTTATACCCCCTGCCCGTCGTCCCATAATGGCACCTATCTCCCATAGAGGCAGGGTCAACTCCCGGTGCAGAAGCTTGCTCGCACTGGGTACTCCCCGCTGCAAGAGGTGGGTGGGCTGCACAGCAAAAGCCATCCCTTCGTGGCTCTGGCTGGCGCGGTGCTGGCTTCCCGGGGACGTAAAACCCTTTAGGAGCGGCCCAGTACGGCGCCTGTCCCCATCCGCGGGGCCGGGCTACCTTGCCAATGTCGGGCTGGAGGCTCCCTGGTGGTTTAGTGGGTATTCCCAGAGCAATTGAGTTCTGTGGCGACCCCCACACTCCCGACCTCTGAAGCCTCGGGTGGGCTGTATTGGCGTCTCCAACAGACCACGGGGTCTTAAACCAGATTCCACCAGCGTAACGGAGGGAGAGCTCTAGAGAGCCGCCGAGTTCCCATGGTTATTGTTGGGGCACCTTTTGGGTAGCAGAGCCGGTGCCTTGCCCCGAAAAAAATAAATAAATAAATAAATCAGATAATGCATAGGTTTGGGCGTCAACGGAGTTCGTTCCTATCTAAATTGACCATTTTTGCATAACGAATACTGCATAGCCTTTTGGTGTATTTATGCATTATCAGATTTTGAAACAAAGGAAAGCTGCGCTCATCGATCGGCTGAGATGAGGAAGATTTGCACCTAAATCACACAAAAGTGACCGATTGGGGAGACGGCACGAAAAAACCTTACCCTCTTTGATTGGATGACTGTTTATACATATGTGGATACTCTCCCTCAACCAATCAAGCAGGTGGATGTGGTAGAATACTTTGCCACAAGGCCCGAGGGTCCATTAATTTTCACTCAATCCACACTGTCACGCAAACTACAACACAGCTCTGAGATGGAAGCATGTGTACACTCAAATCCCAATGCATTGTCAAGCAAACGACCACGCATCGTCACAAGACCAGAGGTGGATCGAGCATTGTGGCTGTGGGTTCAGCACACAGAGCAGAAGCAGGAGGTTATCAATACAGGGATGCTTGTTGCGAAGCAAGCAGCATTCGAGGAGGCACTTAGTGTCCCAGAAGATGAAAGGCTCACTGGACCAGGGTGGCTTCAATCATTCTGTCGGGCGTGAGTGAACCTTAAACTGGCCAAATTGCGGCTCACATTTTAGTAGGCATCAACTCAAGGAGATTAGAAGACATGGAGAAGCAGGATCGGTCAATACTGAGACCGTTGAAGAGGAATGAGCCCGTATAAGGGAACTCCTGGCCAGATTCCGGCCTGAAGACCGCTGGAACGTTGACGAATCAGCTCTCTTTGCATTTGCTCCACCTGATCGAGGACTGTGACAGAGGTTTTGGGCTTGTAGTCAACTTGAGACCATCAATTTCATGTAATGCGTACCATATCTGATACTGCATAATTCTGATAATGCATAGGATTTGGCGTCGACGGACCGTATGCATTATAGAAATTTCAACTGTATATACAAAATGGAGTATGTACAACTACCACCGGTGATGGGATATCCCCAGCCTCATTCTTCTTGCGGGCGGTTATCGAAGAAGGTGATACACTTGAAATGAATTGGCATCTTTCAACTACCTTGAGGGTCATGTGACAAGCCGGAAGACATCTTCTTTCTCTTCGCCGCAGGTGGAGACAAAGCATCTGCGGTTTCCTTACCCCACGACAAGGTCATCTCGCAGACGTTCGACCAAGGGCTTCATCTCCTTGGGACTTAATCAACGTTACATACTTCGCAAACTGTGGTGGTTCGGCTAAGGCTAGCTTTTCCATTGCCCACCCCACCCTGGCTGTCACTATTACTCATTCCCTCGGAACACCGTGAGTAACTCTCTGTCCTCTTCGTTCATCACAAGGTTGCATCCCATTTGTCTCCACTCTGACCTCACATACTCTTTCGACGGTGCATACTGTTTTCCTATGCTCACACTCTGCCGCTCTTCGCAAATCGCTGATGCCTCCCTAAGAGCAAGTACGACCCTCGTCCCGCTTTCGGCCCACTCGAACACGCACGGCAATCGACTGGCTACACCCACTCGATACACCCCTCGAACTATGTCGTGCGCCCCCTTCTGTACTCTAGTTTCCACCCTTGAGCCCTTGTGCTTTGCGTTGGGTGCCAACCGGTAATCACTCGACACCCATCGAAGCTTTGAATAGTACAACCTGGCTCGTAAATCGAGATCGAGATTACATTCCGCCAATCCCGCTGTCGTTGTTCTGTTCAACATAGAGCGGATCCGAAACACGACATCGAAGAGGCGAACGTGTCGAGAGCAATGATGCATCTCGAGCAGCTTATTCCATCAATAGTTCATTGGGAGGTGGTTGGATGAGCCAGAGACGGAGATTCTCATTGTGTAGGTCGTGCGAACCTTCTTCATCTCTGCACGTCCGTCGCACAGCTGCCCGACACGTCGCACGCACAAACTAGAAAATGTACAATCGACTACTCGAACAATGGTCAATTACTGGTTCAACGTCCCCTATCTTTCCCGTGGAAGCGAGGGACATACCGACTATTAGGACAGGCGGTGTTCTCTTGCCTAGGCGATGTGAGCAGATCAACTCTCTAGATTGGGTGCGTGTTATCCTTACGCTCTTTCCTCTGCCTGACTAACGAGTATTCGCAGTTCGCTCTCCTGCTATGACCTGATGATACAGGGTCATCTCTCAACAACACAAGAGTGCTGACTGGCATACTCCAATGCGGCATTTCGTGGTTCATTCAGTATCCCTAGTGTCCCCCTCGCGGTGAACCTCCTACCCCCCGGCCGCGACCGTCTTCCGTAGTTTCGACCAATTGCACACTCTGCCTCAACACACTCGTCTCTCGCTACCACAAACCTCGTCCACTGCACACTCACTACTCGTTTCCAGTACTCCATTTAGCTAGGCAATCAGCCCGCTATGCCACTGCGCACTCGATAACAAGACCATGCTCCCACTTATCAGCCGACAGGAATACCCTCGACAACGACCTACTTGCTCACTGTTAATCTCGTCCATGATGATTAGTACAAACCTCTCCCCGCCTCCGACATGTTCGGCGACTTTCTGGGACCTCTTACCCTTCCTCTGCGCCTGCGGTCTCGCCCTCATCTTCACTTCGCTCCTCGTCCTACTCGTCGAAGACAATTCGAACGATAGCACGGTGCTCGGTGAGCAGTAGTCGCAACTCACCAGCTACGAACGGCGGAAAGTCGGCCTAAGTGAGAAGGAGCGCCAATGGCCCATGGGTTCGCAATCGAGCTAGTATGGCGATTCCCCTGTCCAGAGGAACGTCACGGGTCCCCCAGCTTCGGTCACCGTTACTGCCCAGCCCAGTCACCAGTGCCCGGTGTTTCCAAAAAGGTTTTTTGGTGAGCATCTATCGCGATTGGTCCTTGTTCCTCATCTTATCTATGTGCTCCTCGACCATCCATCTCGCTGATACTCGACCTCGTAGCCCTACCACCCTCGCCTACGAGTCCATCACCCACACGAGCTTCGTCGGCATCACTCCATACTATCTGTCGCGAAGCTGATCATGCACCGACATGTGCGTATCGCCTTCTTTCGTTTCCCATTTGCCCACTTGGCTCACATATCATCACGCCTTCTCATTGCTTTTTTTCTCGATGACGCTCTGAATCCACCTTCATCATCGCCTCCGCCGCACCCACGTCGACACGTATTCGTCGCCGGTATCGCCGTGTCAACTCCCGGTCATTACTTTTCCTCTTCCTCCAAACACCACCCGCGGTCCATTATTTTATGTCTATGACAGACAATAGGAGCAAGCTACCTCGCCGAGCACTTCAAGCACGTGCACAACGCCAGCGACTCGCAGTGCAACAGCAATCCCAACCCAAGTCACTCTCGCCAGCAACATTACGAACGCTACTACGACTATGAACCCATCAGGTGCCGCTCGGCCGTTGTCATAGCCTTGTTCGCATACGTCATTGTGAGCCACAACGACTCTACAGTCACCTCGAGTAGATACCCTACGCTCGCTCGATATTTATCGGTTGCCAGAAGTATGAGGGTGAAGTGAAGGAAGACATTATGCTACACGGTGTAAATGCAGGGGATATCCGTACCACCCACCACCCACCGCGGATCCATTACCGACCCGATTCACGGCCTGCGTACCGACAGTCCCTCGTCCGCCCGTCCGCCCGTATATAGACTTTATTGCCTGTGAACGAGCTATACATCCTCCCCTGTTTCCTAGCTTTGCTTATCGTTGACGGACGGGAACACTCAGTCTGCTTACCTGTGACTATGCGGCCGGGCTCGTCTTATACTCGCTGCATGTCCTAATGTCAATGTGTCATTTTGCTCCTCTTCTTGTCGCTCATGGCTGATGACCAGTCCTGAGTGCTGTAATTTGCCAACTGTCCAGCGTTCACCTTCATGTTCTATTTCGTCTAGTCGGCTTCCCTTTTGTTATCCTTGATAGATATAACGCTCCAAGTTGTGTTGTGTCCCATCGCTGAGGGCATGCTTGAAATAGATGATTTGAAGGGCCGATCTGTTCATTAATTGGCTGCAAATAGTTGGAAGCTTATTACTTATCATAGGGTGTGCTGAAAATCCTCTTAAGGGTCAAACGAAAGCTGCGAACAACCCAAATGAAAGCAAAATGTAGTATTGCAGCTGAACGGCAATGTGTGCTCCTGATCTACCGTCTGTACAAGACCATTCACATGGATGCTCTGACTGTCACCATCCTCGTTCCCTTGGTGACTGTGAACGATTTCCACCATTTCTCATAACGCTGCTGGTGTCCAACTGTCTGGTCGAAGAGGTGAGATGCTTCTGAGGTGGTATTATGCCCGACCCCCACTTCCGCACTCCTGATATCTCGCCATACTCCATGCTCCGATGCACCACAAAATACACAATCAATCAAGGAGTCTATCCCCAAACCCCGGGGAACAAAGATATAAAGGTTTTGCAAACAGGAAAGATTGAATAAGAAATCATGTAATGAATTGAACGCTGCCACATCAAAGGTCTGGAATGAGCGTTGGGACCAGCGAAGGATTTGGACATTTGAACAGGAGAAGAAGCGGAGATAGTCTATAGAACAGTACACCAACTCCAATGTTGTGCAGGCAGGCAGGTCCACTTGCAGCCCCTCATGCTTAGAATGGTTCTCGGGGTCGTCTGGTGGTCCAAAAACCATGAACCTTCTCAGGGACTTGAAGGTCCTCCCGAGCATCCAAGAAGATGTTGAAAAATTCAGCTCAAGCCACTGAAGAGTATGAGTCAATGGCAAGTCAAGGTTCAAGGAATATTCAGAAATAGATCCTCCTGAAATTTGCAGCCTCTCGATTTGTTCCAGGTATGGCAAGATAAGGATTCCATGATCAGATTGGCAGACGATCTCAAGATGCTGGAGCTGCCTAAATAGGGCTGTGAAATAACATGCGAGTAATGGAGCACCAGGAAACGCAATGATCAGACGTCGTGTGACTATTGCCCTGACAATCGTTGCGTCATGTTCATTCCATAGTATTCCAAGACGTCTCTGAAGATAGTCGGTGGAAGTGTAATCAACCGCAATGTCATCCATGCCCCCTCTCCTCTTCCATACTTTCAAATGCTCCAAAGGGGGAGTCAAATATGCCCTCGTCCGTCCAATAGTTCTAAGTAATGGGAAATTCTCAAGGCGCTCAGAATGAGAAAAGCCTTTGGGGCACCGTATTTCCAGGTATTTCAGGTGCGGGAGTACATTGGCATGCCAGGTTTGAGAGGAGCACCATTGCCCCCACCGTTCATGATAATCCCTCCATGAGTGCCATCCAGGCCATTCATTTGTAGGTGGCTTCGCGGCTAGTGACTCGAGAAAGGTTTGGAAAGACGGTGAGGGGTGGGTTATGGATAAAGCCAACTCTTGTAGAGGGATCAAATACTTCAGCACCTTCATTAAGACTTGTTCACTGCACTGGAATGTGAGGTGGAGAGTAGTAAGGTTGGAAATCCTTGTATTTACTCTGCATAGATGCCATAGGTGTTGACAGACCCTCTGCTCGTTGCAATCATGAGATCGGAGGTCCATTGCTCTCATTTCGGGAGCATCGAAATATTGAGCTGTGGTCATTGGATGTCCATGATAGGCCAATTTCTTGCAGGATGGCAATTGCACATCATGCCGCTGAATTTGCTCCCAATGACGAGGAAGGAGGATTGCACACTCCTCAAGGCATGGGAATTGTCTCCCAGCCATCCATTGGACTGAACAGGCTCTAAGCTGCAGCTTCCGAAGAGTACGGAGAAGCGGCAGATTGGTATTGGGCTCATAAAATGGGAGACGAAGACGATCAGCCTCAAATATCTGAAGCTGGGTAAAGGTAGGAAGAAGCTCAAATGGTTCATGAGTATCTCTGCCATTGACAATAAGCACTGTGAGATTCTGCAAAACAGGAAACCAATGGGGTTGGAGAAAGTGGGTGGTGACGAATGGGGAATGGAGTCTCATCTCACAGAGAGGAGCTTCGGTTGGAACAAGATTGAGCAGATGAGCAAATGAGGGAGAATTCATATATCCAGCTTCTACGTGTAGCACTTTCAACGCCTTCATTGGGCTTGCGACTTGAACGCCAAGCTGACTAACCAGGTGTTCAGGAGGAAATGAGGAAACTGTAAGTTCATGCCACTGGCCAGTGTGTGAAAGAGCATCCTGGAGTGCAGCAAGTAGCAGAGCATTGGATGACAGCCGACGATCTCGCTGGGTGTCAATGACAATCTTCTTCGGATATGCTCTCTGCAACCAAATGGCAACCCGTTCCCTCTCGGTCCAGGTTCCAACCCTCAGGGTGGACCATATTCCGGGCAATGTGGTGATAACAGACCTCCAGTAGCGACAAACAGAAGCCAATTGACCAGATTTCATTTGATTCGATTCAATGCAATATAGGACGATCTCTCGCATAAGTTCCATAGGAAGGTAGGTATTAATGGTTTCGCCGGAAGGCCGGACCAGAAGCATATTACGTCGCCCGGCAGGTGGAGCGATGGCCGAGGCCAAGGTAAGACGGTTACGGTGAATGGCGGACATATGCTGAGCGTAGATGGGTTATTGTTCGAATGAGATAGCGGCGAGGACACGGTTCGAAGAGGAGTTGGGCGGGGCAATTGGGACTAGAGCGATGACTCGAGCGCGGCGTGCAGTGTTTCAAGAGCGAAGTAGTCAATGGCTTAGGGACTGACCAGCGTGGTGGTGAGACAAGCAGCGCAGGCGTAATTGACGAGTCTGGGAATCCTTTCACGCGGGTTACAGACGGTTCAGAGTCTGGCCAGCCGACTGCTTCAATGAATCCGGAATCAACACGGAGCGCTACGAGACATTCGCGCAGGTCTGATGGGCGTCTCGGCGGCCTACTCAGGCCAATCTGAGTACGTGAATACGCGATAGCATTCTAGGTGTATATTCTGCAGAATGAAGTGTGTACAGCTACTACCATCGATAAGCGATAAGGTGCAGGGAAAACAGTCACCCCAGCCTCACTCTTCTTGCGGCCATCAAGGAACATTCCAGAGACAAAGATCAAAGCAATAACAATCGCGCGGCGTGTGGCTAGTACACGGGCTAGCTGGGAATGATGACGGCGGGATGGGTTGATCCTATGCGCAGGCCACGATATCTTGTCAAATAAACTGTTGTCTGCATTCACCTTCACTTCTGCAAACGCGGGCATTCCAGCGGAGACAAAGCATCCGAGGTTCAACGACCGCGCCTTGATCACCTTCTGCCGCTAAGCCAGTCATGACCCCAGCACATCCTCAACTGACAGCAACGGTGCTCCATCTTCTTGGGTCGTTGTATACTTCCCAAGCCGCGTTTGTTCGTCTAAAATGCTAGCTTTTCCATTGCCCAACGGCATG
>Ga0307515_10002766_pt1 | contig 37436 bp, 23 predicted proteins | sample 17_EM_MG_FD_194513 | JGI IMG/M metagenome (GOLD analysis project Ga0307515, IMG submission 194513) | Populus trichocarpa ectomycorrhiza microbial communities from riparian zone in the Pacific Northwest, United States - 17_EM | ecosystem: Host-associated > Plants > Roots > Unclassified | place... | reverse complement strand
AGCCATCACTCACCTTCCAAGCTTGGTAGGCCAATCTCTCTAGCCTCGCATTCGTCGGCTGAGATAGAGGGCGAAGAGGATGAGATTAACATGCTTAGGACACTGAAGCAATGAGGTGTATAAGGCTAGATATCGGACTTTCTTGCATTCTATCGTGCATATTTGGAGTTTAGTGTTGTTCTGCACTTGCCCGTCGTGATTACACCAGGATTGTGACCACGCTCCTTAGCCCTGCTTCCTATCATACAATCTCCTTCCGCCTTCATGTCTTCACGGGTACTAGCCGCTAGTTCCTGGATCTCCTGAATCACCTCAAGCATGTCAGGAGCAGAACCGGAGTCTACCTTCCCAATTTGTACGATCAGACAGACCACGGAAAGGATCCATTATAATAAATATTTCTTCGAAAGTAAGGAAGAACGTGAACTCTTTGCTAAGGCATTCAGGATCGTCAGTAACGTCGGGTAGACGCAAAATGACTTAGTAATGGCGGGGCATAGAACCACCCATGACCTCATCAAGCCAGACTGTTTCTGGGTCAACCCCTTTTGGTGTACTTCGAGCTCATCCAGCAAGAAAAATCGTTACTCGTTCCAGAAACTTCTTCGGCTCACCCTGTTCCATGGTTCAGTCACCTCCCAAGGCTTAATTTTCCACTCCACAACTCTCGACATCTAGTTTCCGTGCGGTGGTACTCAACACCGACTCGGTTCCTCTAGACTCCGTGGGATCGATCCGTCGCTGTAACCCTAGATGACCACGTGAGACATGAGAACGATCGTACATGCCCAAAACAAGCAATGAGGACTATGAACCAAAGCCACTTAGTCAGAATGTCATGGGACATGCACCCGTAGGAAAGGAGAATCAACCCGACAAACGTCAGAATTTTGAATTTGAACTTAAATCTTTTATAAAATTTATCTAATGACATGACTACAACGCCCCTCAGAATCAACTCTGGAGGTCAGAATTCCAAAAAAAAAAAAAACTCTAACGGATGGCTCGTTTTCTGACCTGTAATCTGACTGCTGGTATCCTGGAGTCGCTATTTGTTCTGACAGCGGTGACTTATCGGTGACCTCCAATCTCGCAGATGTCAGGCCAGCCACCGGAACGCGAGCCATTTGCTTGAAATATGCGATACCCACGAATAATTGCTACAATAGTGGGTGACAGGTGAATACTGTATTGGCCGGATTCTAAACCACGTAGTTAGGTTATCATAGGATGACTTCCTAGCTGACTCGTCAAGGTTCGTGAACGACTTGCGCCCCCTGCCCATACTTGTTAAACGTGGTTGAGCTTGGCACCGGATAAGGTGCGACCGAAGAACGCGAGGGGTTAACTTGACCATCCTCAGTGTGTACCGACAGAATACCGGCGATGGCGTAACCAGAGGCGTCTGTCACGACTATTGGAGGAAGGGGCGTGTTGATATCGTGAAGGATAAAGGCCGTTTTGAGGAGTTGACAAGCTCACATTGCCGAGACCAGGCCCACGGGGCGTCCTTGTGCGTAAGCCGAGCCAGTGGGGCGGTGATATCGGAGTACGAGGCGATAAACAGTCTGTAAAAGTTTGCGAAACCCAAGAACGATTGGACATCCTGGTGCCGGACAGTCGAGGATGACTTGGATCTTCGGGGTATCCATTCGAAGGCCGTCAGGGCCAATAACGAAACCGAGGTAGCCCGTCGTGTCCATTGGTGTATAGATTGCTTGCACGCAGGCGTCGCGAGACCTCGCGTACATGTTTGAGGTGCTCGCCTGGGTTGTCAAAGTAGATCAGGATGTCATCTAGGTAGACAATCACGCACAAGTCCAAAATATCCTTGCTCATAAAACGTTGGAAAGGTGCAGGGGCGTTTGTAAGACTGCAGTGCATGTCCTAAGACTCGTACGATCCATAACGAGTTCGGAACGCAGTTTTCCATTCATCGCCGTCTGCTATGCGCACGAGATTGTAGGCGCCGTGAAGATCGAGCTTGGAGAAGACGCGGGCGGAGCGAAGACGGTATTCTAAGTCAAGGATAAGCGGGGGCGGATACCAATGCTTTTTGGTGATTTGTTGAGACCGCGGTCATCCACAACGAGGTGGAGAGAACCGTCCTTCTTCCTGATTAAAAGGACGGTGGGCGAGGTGGAAGACGGATAAACTGATTGTTGAGGTTCTCGTCCAAGAACTCTCAAAGAGCCAATTGTCCGACTTCGGAGAGGGAGTATATCGGACCGTGCAGAGTAGTGTAGCCCATAAGGTCGATACGGTAGTCGTGGGGGCGTCGAGGCGGAAGGGTAGTACGCTTTCGTTTACTTAAAACGAGGTCGTGGGTAGTCTTGCGGGACTTGAGACCGGGTTTCTGCGCATTCGGCGGCGAGTGAGGGAGACAGATGGCGGCACGAGCAACTTAAAACTCTTGTTCGATGGGCGGGATCCATGCCGCGGCAGCTCGTAACACGGCAAACTGGGAGGGTTCTGGAATCAGCGAGGCGCTAGGTGAGCGTGCTGGTGTGCTGTAGCTGAGTTCAAAGGTGAAGCACTCAGCTTAGGAAGCCCGCGCGGAGATGTCGAACAAGGTGTGTCGACGAGCGAGCGAGCGGAGAACTCGTTGCATTCGTGGGCTACATCCACAGTGTCAGGCCCCACAGGGGTGAGTAAACTGTAAACTGAACTATGGGTCCGTAGGCAGAAGCAGAGCCGTCGAACAAGTTCTAGATTTTCAGATTTTCAAGCTTGAAAAAAAAGGCAACGCGACGCAGCGAAGTGGAGCCATGTGTCGAGCTCTATCTAAAATCACTGATTTCGGGAGGCTATAGACTCTTCAAGGAGATGAGCTGAGTCTCGAACCGTCGCAACTCGAGTCTGGAGTCTGATCAAAACCGAAACTAGCTCCTCGTCAGCGACAACGGCGGGGCCCGTGGCTTGGCATGGTACTCGAGGAGGAAGAGAACGTACAACTCAGTCCTCTGAAGCCAGTTGGAGGAGACGCGAAGGAGTGCAACTCGTTTGACAGATGTCAGCTGTCACCAGCCAGGACAAACACGACCCCACGTTGCTGCTGCACGCCCAAGTCTCCACAAGGGATCAACATGGCGACTTCACGATCCAAGGAAGAGAACCTGTGAGCACCCTCGACGCATCGCGCGCCAGATCGCTGATCATCCTCCAAGCCTCTATCTAGACCGTACGCGGCGTTTCACTTCAGTTCCGGCGCATACCGCTGATCTCAACCATCATACAGAAATTACACTCCAAGTCATTCCAAAGCTGAAGTATACCCTCAGGTTGTTAGTCGACGATAGGGAGAGAGAAGTACTGAGAATAAACAACCGCACCTGGGAACCAACGAAGCCCCTGTATGCACCTTGTTTTTGTGATACGTGCACTTGCTAAAGTCTCTGCATATGTAGCGATGCATCTCCGACATCCCACATGCGCGTCGAGATTCAAGTGAAGAGCGGTCTTCTCAAGTGGGGGAAGCAGGAGCAGGGTAGCGAGGAGATTGACTTTCAAGCCCTTTTCAACGATTATTGGAACTCCACAGCCCACGAGTTCCTAGTACGGGGTCAGTTGGAATCAACAACCAGTCCTTTCATCGCTGACCGAGAGGACGCAGCGGACATTGCTGCTGGGAAGCATAGTTGTTCTCTGCAATTACGCTTCTCTGCAGAAGTTACCGTTCGTCTTCTGACAATTGTTCATGGCAGGCTGCTTATACTATTCGCATAGACAGATGATCTACGCTCCTCGCTCCGCGAACTCGAAAGATTGTTAAGGGATTACTCCCCACTGATGACAGACTCGACGGAGAAGGCTCTGGAAAAAGTCATTAAAGTTGGGGCTGCATTCTCAGAGGTTAGTCCTCATCTTTCCCATATCGAAACTATCAAGACATTGACACATTTTAGTTGAATGAGATCGCAAAGGCTGCCTTCAGTGTTGCCACAGTCACTTTTGAGGTTTGTTCCCACTCTTGCGCGTCAGAAGCCGAGGTGACGCCCGGCTGTTTTAGCTTTTACAGGAACAGAACAAGTACGATCAGATGCCGTCAGTCCTCCTGGATCGGCTGCAGCGCATTTTGTTTTTTGCGGACAAGGTCGCAAACGGGATCAGCGATGAAGAGACAGAAATCTTGCAAAAGACAATATCACAAATGTTTAAAGTGATGGAAACAGTCGCAAAGTTTTCGTGCGAATATGTCAAACGTGGGCGTTTCGGTGGGCAGTCGGCTTTTCTGAATTTCGCAAATGCTGATGATCACAGAGAGGACGTTGACTGGGCTCGTCCACCCGCAGAAGATCGAGGAAATGAACGAAGAGTTGACCAAGGTCATTGAAGATTTTGATCGTGCAATGAATGTTGAGGCCCTCCGCCTGACCAAGGAGCTAGCCAAGGAGAACAGTAAGCACTCATTGATCTCAATCTTGTGATAGTATATTTTTATCGTTTTGTGTAGAATTATTCCAGCAAGAGCTCTTGCTGAAGGAGCGGCTTAAACCTACCAGGACCAGCTATAACCATACGCTCTGCTGTATGGAGGGTACCCGCCAATCTATCCTCAATCAAGTCACTGCTTGGGTAGCCAATGGATCGGGCCAAAACAATACATACTGGATCCACGGCTTACCCGGAATCGGCAAGACATCGTTGTCTCATTCCATCTGTAGAACACTCGATGGGCGAAATCAACTCATTGGAGCGTTTTTCTGCCAGAGAGATGACACGAATTCGAGCGAGCCTAGGAACATCCTTCCCACTCTCATCTATAAACTCGCCGAAATCTCTCCAGCTTTTCGAAGGATTGTGGCAGAACAACTTCGTAGTAAACCAAACCTGACAACAGAGTCGATGACAGAGACACACTTCCTCGATTTCATCCGCTCGATGCCTAGCCGGCCCAATGAGCATCCTTGTGCCTTTGTCATTGACGCACTTGATGAGTGCGGCAACAATCGAAGTCGCCAAGACGTCCTCAAGGCCCTGACCGACGCAGCCGCACTCGCCCCGTGGCTCAAGATTATCATCACCAGCAGACCCGAAGCCGATATCGAACGCTTCTTTCGTGGTCTCACCAGCTCGTCGCATTCGTCGTACGATCTGACAGCCGATCAGAAAGCCAGTGATGATTTGCGAACCTTCGCCCGAAGCCAGTTCGCCTTGGTGGCCTCGCATTGCCATATCCGCACGGCTTGGCCAGAAGAATCGGACTTCAACGAGCTTATCTCTCGCGCGAACGGCCTTTTCATCTTCATCAAGACCCTTACTCTCGCACTGGAGGAATGTGAGGACGCTGAAGAGTCATTGAAGGAAGCCCTACAAGGCCCAGTCGGTACTGGCTTGGAATCTCTATACGGACTATATTCGAGTATCCTGAAGGCGCACAGCAAGATCGGTGGGATTTGGCGGATGATAGTAGTGATTGTAACAGCCCAATACCACCCACTGTGCGAAGAGCCGATTGCAAAGCTGACAGGAGTGAAACCCAATCTAATCGAGAAGTGGGTGGATGCGCTCAGCTCATTGCTATATCGAGACAAAGGGGCCAATGGAGCAATTCGTGTCCGACATTTGTCAATTTCCGATTTCTTTCTCAGCGATCGCTGCGAGTATCAAGTCAACCTGCTCGAGGCGCACGCACAGCAGGGTATCTCCTGCCTCGAGACGATGATCAAAGGGCTCCGTTTCAATATTTGCAATCTCGAAGATTCCCGGCTCGCCAATGCAGATATTAGCGACCTCCCATCCCGAGTGAAGCAGAACATTTCCGACGCCTTGCAGTATAGCTGTCTCCACTGGTCGAACCATCTTTGCTCTTCAGCGAACCGCGATGAGCGCCTATTGGTGTTGGGAGGTTTGAAGACCTTCTTTGGGGGATTGTACCCGTTATTTTGGATTGAAGTGCTGAGCATTATGGGGATGGTCCCAATTGGTGCTCAAAGCATTCGAAGGTTGCTGTCCTGGGTCAGGGTGAGTACAATCAGCATACTGCCAGTTTGGATTCCAAGCTGATTCGAATTGGCTGTAGGATGTGGATTCAACGCTTCTTGAGAAAATTCAGGATATTCGTCATTTCCTGATCACTTTTCATACCCCAATCTCCATCAGTGCTCCACACGTCTATATTTCGACACGACCATTCTTGCCCTCACAGTCCCCTTTATCGCGGACCTTGAGCCGAAATTTCACTAGTGCCATCAAGGTACGAGTGGGGAACCTGTCGTCATGGCCAGCACCGCCATTGAAGTGGACTGGACACGCGGGGGAGATCATGAGTGTGTGTTATTCCCCGGATGGGACCCGCGTTGTCACTGGATCCCGCGACAAGACGATTCGGATCTGGGATGCAGAATCTGGTGCTGTGGTTGGCGAGCATCTTACAGGGCATAATGGGGATGTGAATTCTGTTGCATACTCTCCCGATGGGCAGCACATCGTCTCCGGATCCGACGACGGCACCATTCGAATCTGGGATGCTGAGACTGGCGCTTCGGTCGGAAATCCTCTCGAGGGGCACACCTCCTGGGTGTGGTCCGTTGCTTACTCTCCTGATGGGCGGCGCATCGTCTCCGGATCCAAAGACTGCACCATTCGAGTCTGGGATGCCGAGACTGGTGCTTCGGTCTGCGACCCTCTCAAGGGGCACACCGACGCTGTGCTGTCCGTCGCTTACTCTCCCGATGGACCCCACATCATCTCCGGATCCTCTGACCACACTATTCGAATTTGGGATGCCGAGACTGGCGTTTCAGCCGGAACTCCTCTCGATGGGCACACTGCCTCGGTGTGGTCCGTTGCTTGCTCCCCTGATGGGCGGTGCATCGTCTCTGGATCCGACGACCGCACCATTCGAATCTGGGATGCCGAGACTGGTGCTTCGGTTGGCGAGCACCTTATTGGGCATAATGGGGGTGTTTATTCTGTCACGTACTCTCCTGATGGGCAGCACATCATCTCCGGATCCGACGACCACACCATTCGAATCTGGGATGCCAAGACTGGCGCTTCAGTCGGAAATCCCCTCGATGGGCACACTGACCAGGTGTGGTCCGTTGCTTACTCCCCTGATGGACGGCGCATCGTCTCCGGATCCAAAGACTGCACCATCCGAACCTGGGATCCCGAGACTGGCACTTCGGTTGGCGAGCACCCCAGAGAGCACAATGAGGGTGTGAATTCTGTCAGATACTCCCCCGATGGGCAGCACATCATCTCTGGATCCGACGACCACACCATTCGAATCTGGGATGCCAAGACTGGCGCTTCGGTCGGAAATCCTCTCGATGGGCACATTGACACGGTGTGGTCCGTTGCTTACTCCACTGATGGGCGGCGCATTGTCTCCGGATCCTCCGACCGCACCATTCGAGTCTGGGATACCGAGACTGGGGCTTCGGTCAGCGATCCTTTCAAGGGGCACACTGGCGTTGTGCTGTGCGTCGCTTACTCTCCCGATGGACAGCACATCATATCCGGATCCTCCGACAACACTATTCGAATCTGGGATGCCGAGACTGGCGTTTCAGCCGGAACTCCTCTCAATGGTCACACTGCCCAGGTATGGTCCATTGCTTACTCTCCTGATGGGCGATGCATCGTCTCCGGATCCTTAGACTGCACCATTAGAATTTGGAATGCCGAGACTGGGGCTTCAGTCGGCGATCCTCCCAAGGGGCACACTGACCGGGTGCGGTCCGTCGCTTACTCTCCTGATGGACAGTACATCATCTCCGGATCCAACGACCACACTATTCGAATCTGGGATGCCGAGACTGGCGTTTCAGCCCGAACTCCTCTCGAGGGGCACACTGATCGGGTGCTGTCTGTTGCTTACTCCCCTGATGGGCGGTACATCGTCTCCGGATCCTCCGACCACACCATTCGAATCTGGGATGCCAAGACCGGCGCCTCAGTCGGCGATCCTCTCAAGGGACACACTAGCTGGGTGCGGTCCGTCGTTTACTCTCCTGATGGGCGGCGCATCATCTCCGGTTCCGATGACAGCACCATTAGAATTTGGGATTCTGAGGTTAGTACAGGAGCCGGCTTCGTGAGTCGCATACCTACCCTGTCCAGTCTATTGACTACTCTTTCGATGTGCAGCACACTGTCTCTTGTAACCCAATGCATGCTGGTCCTTTTGCAAAGCCCGACAAGGATGGTTGGGTCAGGGGCCCAGAGGGGGGCTTACTCTACTGGGTACCCCACGACTTTCGTACAGGCTTGCATTCACCTGCCCTCCTGACAATTCCCTTTACATCTCATGAACGTTCCGTTTCACTTGACTTTGACGACTTTGTGTTTGGAACTTCATGGAGTCAGATGTTTAAAAATGCACCTTCTTAGCCTTTTTGTCGCTGAACATCCGCATGTAGTTTGGCTTTAGTTGCTCTTTCGGTTATCGATGTCCCAACCATCATTATCAATCGAGACCTGACACCGCTGAGTTGCTTATCACAGGAAGTCCTTTCAGAGACGCCGAATGGAGCTCTGGAATATTCAACAGTCTGGAGTCAATCGCACCTGCAGCGCTCCGCTAGGTATTGGAGAAGCTGCTCGACGTCATGCAGAATGCGGTGGTGCGGTAGGGCTGGATTGTTAATGGACAGCCGCAAGAGGTGTGGACCTATCTAGCGGGTATTGTACTTAGTGATCAAGGATTCACACCTGGCCCCGGCATGCCTGCAGCCGGGGCGATTTTAGTTGTATTTTTCAGCCATCTGGGGACGGTGTGTATTCGGCTTTAAAATGCCTTTTTACTTGGTGACCACCACTCAGTAAACCAATGCATTCGATAGCTCACTCGCTCCCCCATGGAGCGGGTTGCCTCCATCCTGGCAACGCGCGCAATACCCTCTCGCTACCCACATCTATGAACTCTCACGTCAATTGCACCGGTCCACAACTCCTCATTGAGGGACGGCCCGAAGCGTACGAGGCGTTGTGAGCGATCTCGAGGTATTGAGGTTGTTTGTGTTGAGGCTGGAAATCCGACGAGAAGCGGGCTGTGCCGGGGAACGCGAGAAGGCTGCGATCCTATTGGAATAGGGAAATCAATGGCTGAAAATCGTGATGATGAGGCGTAGGTATCCGTGTAAACATTTATGTGGAGTCGCGAGGCTCTTTTTTGGATATGAGGCTGGAGTGGCCTCAGATCGGAAGTCACCGGTAAGTCGCCGGTGTGAGAATACAATGTGACACGTGGCTCTTTCAATACGGACGCAAGGCCAAGTCTCTCTCAACTGCAACACATTCGAGGATTGCGACCATTCGCCGCCTCCACCCTACATTATAGACTCCAAATACAATCGCGTTTGGTACCCATCTCCACTAACCCGTCCGACTGCGTTCTTGCCACCACCTTCGACGATGGTCCTGGACCACCACTTACTGAGGCGTATCATAAACAACACCCTCAAAACCCGGCCGGTCAACAGGCTTTGTGCCATTACTGAGAATTGCGCTTACATTAGCTGTGCTGTAATGGCGAGTCACGTCACTCATCTAGAACTACTCAACCCATCCTCCTCTTCAATCTCGGACTACCCCAAGCACTGTCGGCAAACTCGATACCTCATCGGAAACCTAATAGCCGGAGCTCGATCGATCGTCCTTCCTGACGATTAGCGCGTTCCCTGGAAGAAGGAACCCCGGAGATGGAGGGTAAATTTAGGTCGCGTGTGGATATGGGCACAACGATTCTGCAGCGACGCAATCCCTTGAGCCCGTACAACGAACGAACGCGCTTCGATTTCCGATCCGGGCCAGCCATAGAAGCTGATCCGCAAATAGTCAAGCCATCGAGGATCCCCTCGTTCCTGTATCGTCGCAAGTGCTGGAAGCATTCCTTGTCCTTAGGACACGATCGACCTTCAGTTCCTTACCCTATGTACGGAAGCGCCTAATACCGTCGATCGACCCTTACTACCCTTTGTATCTACCAGATAGCTTTTGATCTAAGCAGGCACCTCTACGAGAAAGGAATGCTCAATGCCGCCTCCTTCTACTCGCCGTCCACTCTCTCTCAGAAATATGGAAATCCGAAAGAAAATGTTCTACGCTTCTCGATTCTGGATCTACTGGCTGTTTCATTGACTCTCGCCTCGCAATCGACAATCAACTTCCACTCGAAACTTCAAGAAACCTTTTCGGCTCACCCCGTTCGATGGTTCGGTCGCCCCTCAAGGCTTAATTTTCCAGTCCACAACTCTCGACATCTGGTTCCGTGCGGTACTCAACACCGAGTCCAGTTCCTCTTGACTCTGTTGGACCAATCTGACACTGTAACCCTAGGTAACCACACGAGAACCATCGTACATGCCCAAAAACAAGCGAAGAGGACTGAAAACCAAAGCCGCTTAGTCAAAATGTCACAGGATATACATCTGTAGGAAAGGAGAATCAACCCCTAGACGTCGGAATTTTGAATTTAAACTTAAATCTTTTTTTATAATTCTTTATCTAACGATACGACTGCAACTCCCCTAAGAATCAACTCCGGAGGTCAGAATTTAAATTTTTACTCTAACGGATGGCTCGTTATCTGACATGTAATCTTCCTGGAGCCGTCATCTATTCTGGCACCGGCGACTTACCAATCTCACAGATGTCAGGCCGCCCACCGGAACACAAGGTCATTTGCCTCAGGTATGCGATACCCACGGACAATTGCTACAATAGCGGGTGACAAGTGAATACCGATTTGACCAGGTCATAGACCACGTAGTTAGGTTATCATAGGGTGACTTCCTAGCTGACTCGTCAAGGTGAGTGAACGACTTGCGCCCCTTGCTCATACAGTATATACTTGTAAAATGAATGTTCGAGTTATTCCTACAGCACCATTACAAGCTGTGTATGAGCAAGATACCCGCTGGTGGTGCTCCGTCGACACTGAAATCTCAACGATGTGATGGTGATGTAGGATGTACGCCTTTCAGGTGGGCCGTACGTGCGCGTGCGCGTGTCGGATTCGGACTTTCTTCCTCTCTTTGCTCTTCGCGTCTTCGGGCCTACCAATATTCCATGTTTCTCTCTCACAACGAGCAGCAGAGGATGCCATGGAGTGAGCAGGACGAGCCTGAGTACCTCAGTAACGTTTTCAAGACCAGCTCGAGCCGATCGAATGCACTACCTTCAAACGACGCTAGCTCCGACGACGCCAAACCTACGCATAAGCCCCATGCGTTTACCCTGGTTGTTGTCCGTGCGCGGCTGTGTGTTCACGCGACCAGAAAAGCAAGGACAGCGGAGGGAGTGGGTGTATGGGATCGCCAGCAAGCACTCGTAATAGTTTTCTCGCGAAGGGGCGAACTCCGGTGTAGTTGGTTGACCACGTCGCAGTGAGGAAGTTCGAGTTTATTTCTGGCTGGGAAGTTGACCTTGCAGCCATAGGCCGCAGATCGGAAATACAAGACAAAAGGCGCATCCTGTAGTCCTCTCTGAGCGCCTTGGGTCCCACGGCGGGCTCCAAGGCATTCCAAGGGCCACCATCTTTACCCAATTCCGGCATCATAAGCTTTTGGCGCTCGACAAGATCCGTGGTGATTTAACTGCCAACCTTGTTCGTTCTCGATCTCTGATATCTGCATTTGTTAATAAACGGTACCTGTGTTTATAACCGACTCACATCCGCAGCGCACCCATGGAGATCCGGCTGGTCGCCTTGCCTCGGTTCTGTCCTGAGAGCCTGAGTCAACGACAAGGCCAATGCGTCATAGGTGCGAGTCGCGAAGAAACGGAATACGCCCGTTGTGTCATGGGGGGCGAACTCAGCTAGTGGGAGGGACGTGGACCAGTTGCCCTGCTCGTAGTTACAGTCGAAACGAAGGTACTGTTCCAAGGTGGTGTTGACCCGTTCTACCTGACCGTTGGCTGAGGGGTGGTGACATGTAGGCGCATTCGAAGGAGGGGGCCGAGTGAGATGCGAATTCCGATCCGCGGTCGGAGGGCACATGGAGAGAGATGCCATGCTTTGAGAAACGAATGCATCTGAAACGTTCGGGGCGGTACTAGTGTCCGTAGTTAGAATGGAAAGACATTACTTGGACACACGGTCAATAACCATCAGGATAGCGGTGAAACCGTTAGACGTGGGTAAATGCTCGACAAAGTCCATACAGATAGAGTGCCATGGGCGCCCCCGCACCGGTAAAGACTGCAGCGAGCCGTAAGGACGATGGAGAGAGGGTTTGTTGCGAGCGCACAGAACGCACTGTAAGGCGAACTCCTTGCAGTCCGTGCGCATGCTGGGCCAAACGTAGTCGCGACGTAGTTACTCCAGTGTTTTGTTGTAACCGAAGGACCTGCCGTTGGGTGGTCATGCTGCCGCGAGTACGGAGATTTCCTCACTCGGGTCGATACTCTGGGGCGTATATACGGCGGTCCGTCAGAAGTAAACAGGAGGGAGACAAGGAATAGCGCGAGGAGGGACTTCTCTTGAGACAGTGGTCGAGTTCCCTATTAGAGAGAGGGTCGACGGATAGCCCAGCTGAGATATCGAGGGTCGGGATGGAACAGTCGACAAGAGCAGCGGCGTCATCACGACATCGCGCAGCTGAGTAGCGCGGAGCGAAGCAGCGAATTGTTCTTTGCGTGAAGGTGGGCCGGAAGCTTTGCGGGTTCGCTAGCGCATAGTCCCTATCTCCCTTTGTAAGGTAGAAATCCGCTCGCCGAGTATGAGAATCCCTTTCTCACCAAGTGTCCCCGGCCTAAAGCAAATAACCATGTTAAACGCGGAGAGGAATCCTGACCAGCGAGCTTTACGACGCGTAAGTATCACTGTCTAAGAGAAGTACTCCAGATTCTTGTGGTCCATGATCACGTCGATCCCATGGTGACGAGACTCGAGAGAATGTCGCCAGGTCTTGAAAGCTTCGAAGGTGGAGAGCAGCTCCTTGTCGTGAGTGTCGTAGTTGAGCTCTCCACCAGATAAGGTGCGACTGAAGGACGCGAGGGGGTGCACTTGACCATCCTCAGTGTGTACTGAGATAATACCGGCGATGCCGTAATCAGAGGCGTCTGTCTCGACCACTGGAGGAAGGGACGGGTCGAAATCGTGAAGGTGGTAATAAAGGCCGCTTTGAGGGGTTGACAGGCTCACATTGCGGAGACCAGACTTACAGGGCGTCCTTGCGCGTGAGCCGAGTCAATGAGACTGTGATATCGGAGTACTAGGCGATAAACTGTCTGTGAAAGGTTTGCGAAACCCAAGAACGATTGGACATCCTAACCTTTCTGGTGCCGGACAGTCGCGGATGACTTGGATCTTTGGGATGTCCATTCGAAGGCCGTCAGGGCCAATAACGAAACCGAGGCAGTCCGTCGTGTGCACGCTGAAAGCACACTTCTCGACTTTGGCGTATGGGGTGCTTGCTTGAAGGCGTTGCAAGACCTCGTGTACATATTTGATGTGCTCGACTGGGTTGTCAAAGTAGATCAGGATGTCATCTAGGTAGACAACCACGCACACGTCCAAAATATCCTTGAAAACTTCGCTCATCAAACGTTGGAAGGGTGCAGGGGCGTTTGTAAGATCGCAGTGCGTGACTTGAAACTCGTACGATCCATAACGAGTTCGGAACGCAGTCCTCCATTCATCGTCGTCTGCTATGCGCACGAGATTGTAGGTGCCGCGAAGATCGAGCTTGGAGAAGACGTGGGTGGAGCGAAGACGGTATACTAAATCAGGGATAAGTGGGAGCGGACACCAATCCCTTTTGGTGAATTGTTGAGACCGCGGTCATCCACAGCGAGGTGGAGAGAACGATCCTCTTCCTGATAAAAAGGACGGGTGGGCCAATGGAAGACTGGGAAGGACGGATGAACTGATTGCTGAGGTTCTCGTAATTGTTCGAGAGTTTGGAGAGGGAGTCTATCGGACCGTACAGAGTAGTGTGGTCTATAAGGTCGATATAGTGGTCTTGCGGGTGTCGAGGCGGAAGAGAGTACGCATTCGTTTACTTAAAACGAGGTCGTGGTAGTCTTGCGGGATTCGAGACTGGAGTTCTGCGTATTCGGCGGCGAGCACGTCATCGACGAGGGCAGAGTCTGGAGGGAAGGACGGATGAACTGATTGTTGAGGTACTCGTCCAAGAACTCTCGAAGGGCCAATTGTTCGAGACTTCGGAGGGGAGCGTACGGAGTAGTGTGGTCTATAAGGTCGATATGGTGGTCGTGGGGGCGTCGAGGCGGAAAGGGAGTACGCTTTTCCTTACTTAAAACGAGGTCGTGGTAGTCTTGCAGGATTTGAGACCGGAGTTCTGCGGTGAGCACGTCATCGACGAGGGCAGAATCTGGAGGGGGACAGATGGCGGTGCGAGCGAAGTAAACTCTTGTTCGATGGGCTGTATCCATGCCGCTCTAGCGAGTAGCTTGGCAGACTGGGAGAATTCTGGAATCAGCGAGGCGATCGGTGAGCGTGCTGACGTGCGGGCGGGCTGTAGCTGTGTTGAAAGGTGATCACTCAGCTCAAGAAGGGCGCGCGGAGATGTCGAACGAGGTGTGTGGACCAGCGAGCGAGCGGAGAACTCGTTGCATCCGTGGGCTACATCCAGTGTCGGGCCCCACAGGGCATCTGGATAAGTTGGCGAGTAAACTGAAGTATGAATCCGTAGGCAGAAGCAGATTGAGCCAGCAGAGCCGTCGAATAAATTCTAGATTTCCAGATTTTCCAGGCTTAAAAAGAAGTGAAAAAGGCAATAAGTCACAGCGAAGTGGAGCCATGTTTCGAGCTCTATCTACAATCATTGTTTTTGGAAGGCTACAGACTCTTCAAGGAGACGAGCTGAGTCGAACTGTCGCAACTCGAGCCTGGAGTCTGATCGAAACCGAGACTAGCTCCTCGTCAGCGGCAGCGGCGGTGCCCGTGGCTTGGCATGATACCCGAGGAGAGAAAGAACGTACAACCCAGTCCTCTGAAGCCAGTTGGAGGAGGCGCGAGGGAGTGCAACTCGTTTGACAGATGTCAGCTGTCACCAGCCAGGACAAACACCACCCCACGTTGCTGCTGCACGCCCAAGTCTCCGCAAGTGATCAACATGGCGACTTCACAATCAAAGGAAGAGAACCTGTGAGCACCCTCGACGCATCGCGCGCCAGATAGCTGATTATCCTCCAAGCCTCTATCTAGACCGTTGCGGCGTTTCACTTCAATTCCGGCGCATACCGCTGATCTCAACCATCATACAGAAATCACACTCAAAGTCACTCCAAAGCTGCAGTATACCCTCAGGTTGTTAGTCGACGATAGGGACAGAGAATTACTGAGGATAAACAACGGCACCTGGGAACCAGCGAAGCCACTGTATGCACCTTGATTGTTTGACGCGTGCACCTGATAAAGTCTTTTGCATATGTAGAGGCGCATCTCCGACATCCCAGATGCGCGTTGAGATCCAAGTACAGAGCAGTCATCTCCAGTGGTGGAAGAAGAAGAAGGAACAGGGAACCACAGAGATCGACTGTGAAGCTCTTTTCAAGGACTATGGGAACACCACAGCCCACGGGTTTTCAGTACCGGGTCGGTTGGAATCACCAACCAGTCCCTTCATCGCTAACTGAGAGGACGCAGCGGACATTGATGCTGGGAAACATAGTTACTCACTGGAATTACAATTCTCCGCAGAAGTTACCGTTCGTCTTCTGACAATTGCCCACCGCAGGCTGCTTATACTGTTCGCACAGACGGACTCTCTACGCTCCTCGCTCCTTAAACTCGCAAATATGTTAAAGGATTACTCCCCACTGATGACAGAATCGACGGAGAAGGCTTTGGAAAAGGTGATCAAACTCGGAGCTGCATTCTCGGAGGTCGGTTCTCAGTTTCCCATATCAAAACCATCAAGATATTGACACATTTTAGTTGAATGAGATCGCGAAGGCTGCCTTCAGTGTTGCCACAGTCACTTTTGAGGTTTGCTCCCACTGTTGCGCGTCAGAAGCAGGGGTGACGTCCGTCTGCTCTAGCTTCTGCAGGAACAGAACAAGTACGACCAGATACCATTAGACTTGTTGGATCGGTTAGAGCGCATTTTATTTTTTGCGGACAAAGTCGCAGACGAGATCAGCGATGAAGAGACAAAGATCTTGAAGAGGACAATCTCAAAAATGTTCAAAGTGATGGAAAACGTCGCGGAGTGTTCGTTCGACTATGTCAAACGTGGGCGTTTTGGTGAGCAGTCGGCCTTTTTGAATCTCGCAATGCTGACGATCGCAGAGAGGACGTTGAGTGGGATTGCCCACCCGCATCGGATCGAAGAAATGAGCAAAGAGTTGACCAAGGTCATTGAAGATTTCGACCGTGCAATGGATGTTGAGACCCTCCGCCTGGCTAAGGAGTCCAGTGCGTATTGACCTCAATCTGATGATAGTATATTCTCAATTGTTCTGTATAGAATTATTCCAGCAAGACCTCTTGCTGAAGGAGCGGCTTAAACCTACCAGGACCAGCTATAACCATACGCTCTGCTGTATGAAGGGCACTCGCCAATCTGTCCTCGACCAAGTCACTGCCTGGGTAACCGATGGATCGGGGTCGAGCAATACATACTGGATCTACGGCTTACCCGGAATCGGCAAGACATCATTGTCTCATTCAATCTGTAAGACACTCGATGAGCGAAATCAACTGATTGGAGCGTTCTTCTGCCAGAGAGATGACACGAATTCGAGCGAGCCTAGAAACATCATTCCCACTCTCATCTATAAACTCGCCGAAATCTCTCCGACTTTTCGAAGGATTGTGGCAGAACAACTTCGTAGTAAACCAAACCTGACAACGGAGTCGATGACAGACGCACACTTCCTCGATTTCATCCGCTCGATTCCTAGTCAACCCAATGAGCATCCTTGTGCCTTTGTCATTGACGCACTTGATGAATGTGGCAACAATCGAAGTCGCCAAGACGTCCTAACGGCCCTGACCGACGCAGCCGCACTCGCTCCGTGGCTCAAGATTATCATCACCAGTAGACCCGAAGCCGATATCGAACGCTTCTTTCGTAATCTCACCGACTCGTCGCATTCGTCGTATGATCTGACCGCTGATCAGAAAGCCAGTGATGATTTGCGAACCTTCGCCCGAAGCCAGTTCGCCTTGGTGGCCTCGCATTGCCGTATCCGCACGGCTTGGCCAGAAGAATCGGACTTCAACGAGCTTATCTCTCGTGCGAACGGCCTTTTCATCTTCATAAAGACTCTTACTCTTGCACTGGAGGAATGTGAGGACGCTGAAGAGTCATTGAAGGAAGTCCTACAAGGCTCAGCCGGGACTGGCTTGGAGTCTCTATACGGACTCTACTCGAGTATCCTGAAAGCGCACAGCAAGATTGGTGGGATTTGGCGGATGATAGTAGTGATTGTAACAGCTCAATACCACCCACTGTGCGAAGAGCCGATTGCAAAGCTGACGGGAGTGAAACCCAATCTAATCGAGAAGTGGGTGGATGCGCTCAGCTCTTTGCTATATCGAGACAAAGGGGCCAATGGAGCAATTCGTGTCCGACATTTGTCAATTTCCGATTTCTTTCTCAGCGATCGCTGCGAGTATCAAGTCAACCTGCGAGGGGCGCACGCGCAGCAGGGTATCTCCTGCCTCGAGACGATGATAAAAGGGCTCCGCTTCAATATCTGTAATCTCGAAGATTCCCGGCTCGCCAATGCAGAGATTGGAGATCTCCCATCCCGAGTGAAGCAGCACGTTTCCGACGCCTTGCAGTATAGCTGTCTCCACTGGTCGAACCATCTTTGCTCTTCAGCGAACCGCGATGAGCGCCTATTGGTGTTGGGAGGCTTGAAGACCTTCTTTGAGGGATTGTACCCATTATTTTGGATTGAGGTGTTGAGCATTATAGGGATGGTCCCAATTGGTGCTCAAAGCATTCGAAGGTTGCTATCCTGGGTCAGGGTGAGTACATCCAGCAGCTACCAGTTTGGATTCCAAGCTGATTCGAATTGGCTGTAGGATGTGGATTCAACGCTTCTTGAGAGAATTCAGGATATTCGTCATTTCCTGATCACTTTTCATACCCCAATCTCCATCAGTGCTCCACACGTCTATATTTCGACACGACCATTCTTGCCCTCACAGTCCCCTTTATCGCGGACCTTGAGCCGAACATTCACTAGTGCCATCAAGGTACGAGCGGGGAACCTGTCGTCATGGCCAGCACCGCCATTGAAGTGGACTGGACATGTGGGATTTATCATGAGTGTGTGTTATTCCCCGGATGGGTCCCGCGTTGTCACTGGGTCCGGCGACAAGACGATTCGGATCTGGGATGCAGAATCTGGTGCTGTGGTTGGCGAGCATCTTACAGGGCATAATGGGGAAGTGAATTCTGTTGCATACTCTCCCGATGGGCAGCACATCATCTCCGGATCCGACGACTGCACCATTCGAATCTGGGATGCTGAGACTGGCGCTTCGGTCGGAAATCCTCTCGATGGGCACTCTGACTGGGTGTGGTCCGTTGCTTACTCTCCTGATGGGCGCCGCATCGTCTCCGGATCCAAAGACCACACCATTAGAATCTGGGATGCCGAGACTGGGGCTTCGGTCGGCGATCCTCTCAAGGGACACACTGACGCTGTAGTGTCCGTCGCTTACTCTCCCGATGGACGGCATATCATCTCCGGATCCTCCGACCACACTATTCGAATCTGGGATGCCAAGACTGGCGCTTCAGCCGGAACTCCTCTCGATGGGCACACTGACCAGGTGTGGTCCGTTGCTTACTCCCCTGATGGGCGGTGCATCATCTCCGGATCCTCCGACCGCACCATTCGAATCTGGGACGCCGAGACCAGTGCTTCGGTTGGCGAGCACCTTATTGGGCATAATAAGACTGTTTATTCTGTCACATACTCTCCAGATGGGCAGCACATCATCTCCGGATCCGAGGACCGCACCATTCGAATCTGGGATGCCAAGACTGGCGCTTCAGTCGGAAATCCTCTCGATGGGCACACTGAAACGGTGTGGTCCGTTGCTTACTCCCCTGATGGGCGGTGCATCGTCTCCGGATCCTTCGACTGCACCATTCGAACCTGGGATCCTTCGACTGGCACTTCGGTTGGCGAGCACTTCAGAGAGCATAATGAGGGTGTGAATTCTGTCAGATACTCCCCCAATGGGCAGCACATCATCTCTGGATCCGACGACCACACCATTCGAATCTGGGATGCCAAGACTGGCGCTTCGGTCGGGAATCCTCTCTATGGGCACACTAGCTGGGTGTGGTCCGTTGCTTACTCTTCTGATGGACGGCGCATCGTCTCCGGATCCTCCGACCGCACCATTCGAGTCTGGGATGCCGAGACTGGGGCTTCGGTCGGCGGTCCTTTCAAGGGGCACACTGGCGCTGTGCTGTCCATCGCTTACTCTCCCGATGAACAGCACATCATCTCCGGATCCGAGGACAACACTATTCGAATCTGGGATGCCAAGACTGGCGCTTCAGCCGGAAATCCTCTCGAGGGGCACACTGACCAGGTGTGGTCCGTTGCTTACTCTCCTGATGGGCGATGTATCGTCTCAGGATCCTTCGACTGCACCATTAGAATTTGGAATGCCGAGACTGGGGCTTCGGTCGGCAATCCTCTCAAGGGGCACACTGACTGGGTGCTGTCCGTCGCTTACTCTCCTGATGGACAGCACATCATCTCCGGATCCTCCGACAACACTATTCGAATCTGGGATGCCGAGACTGGCGTTTCAGCCGGAACTCCTCTCGATGGGCACACTGCCCGGGTGCAGTCTGTTGCCTACTCCCCGGATGGGCGGTGCATCGTCTCCGGATCCTCCGACCACACCATTCGAATCTGGGATGCCAAGACTGGCGCCTCAGTCGGCGATCCTCTCAAGGGACACACTGCCGGGGTGCGGTCCGTCGCTTACTCTCCTGATGGACGGGGTATCATCTCCGGATCCTTTGACCGCACCATTAGAATTTGGGATTCTGAGGTTAGTACAGGAGTCGGCAGGCTTCGTGAGTGGCATACCTACCAAGTCCAGTCTATTGATTACTCTTCTGACGTGCAGCGCCCGGTCTCTTGTAACCCAATGCATGTTGATCTTTTCGCAAAGCCCGACAAGGATGGTTGGGTCAGGGGCTCAGAGGGTGGCTTACTCTACTGGGTACCCCACGACTGTCGTGCAGGCTTGCATTCACCTGCCCTCCTGACAATTCCCCTTACATCTCATGAACGTTCCGTTTCTCTTGACTTTGACGACTTTGCGTTTGGAACCTCATGGACTCAGATATTCAAAAATGGACCTTCTTAGCCTTTTTGTCGCTGAACATCCACATGTAGTTTGGCTTTAGTTGCTCTTTCGGTTATTGGAGTTCCAACCATCATTATTGATCGAGACATGACACCGCTGAGTTGCTTATCACAGGAAGTCCTTCCAGAGACGCCGAATCGAGCTCTGGAATATTCAACAGTCTGGGGTCAACCGCACCTGCGGCGCTCCGCTAGGCATTGGAGAAGCTGCTCGACGTCACGCATAATGCGGTGGTGCGGTAGGGCTGGATTGTTAATGGACAGCCGCAAGAGGTGTGGACCTATCTAGCGGGTATTTCCATGCACTTAGTGATCAAGGATTCACATCTGGCCCCGGCATGCATGCAGCTGGGGCGATTTTAGTTGTATTTTTCGGCCATCTGGGGACGGTGTGTACTCGGCTTTAAATGCCTTTTTACTTGGTGACCACCACTCAGTAAACCAATCCATTCGATAGCTCACTCGCTCCCCCATGGAGCGGGTTGCCTCCATCCTGGCAACGCGCGCAATACCCTCTCGCTACCTACATCTATGAACTCTCACGTCAATTGCACCTGTCTACAACTTCTCATTGAGGGACGGCCCGAAGCGTGCAAGGCGTTGTGAGCGAGGTAAAACAGATCGCCGAGGGTGTTTGTTTTGAGGCTGGGAATCCGACGAGAAGCGGGCCGTGCCGGGGAACGCGAGAGGAGAGGGAGAAGGCGGCGATCCTATTGGGAAAATCAATGGCTGAAAATCGCGGTGATGAGGCGTAGGTATGCTTGTAAACGTTTATGTGGAGTCGCGAGACTCTTTTTAGAGGTGAGGCTGGAGAGGCCTCAGATCGGAAGTCACCGGTAAGTCGCCGGTGACAGATTTCAATGTGACAAGCGGCTCTATAAATAGGATACAAGGCCAAGTCTCTCTCAACTGCAACACATTCGAGAAACAACCACCGCCTCCACCCTACATTATAGACTCCAAATACAATCGCCTTCGGTACCCATCTCCACTAACCCGTCCGACTGCGTTCTTGCCACCACCTTCGACGATGGTTCTGGACCTAAACTGTCTGTAGAAGTTTGCGAAATCCAAGAACGATTGGACATCCTTACCTTTTCGTGGTATCAGCCAGTCGAGGGTGACTTGAATCTTCGGGGTATCCATTCGAAGGCCGTCAGGGCCAATAACGAAACCGAGGCGGTCCGTTGTGTCCACGCTGAAAGCACACTTCTCGACTTTGGCGTATAGATTGCTTGCACGCAGCCGCCACGAGACCTCGCGTACATGTTCGAGGTGCTCGTCTGGGCGTCAAAGTAGAACGGGATGTCATCGAGGTAGACAATCACGCACACATCCAAAAAAACTTCGCTCATAAAACGTTGGAAGGGTGCAGGGGCATTTGTAAGACCGAAGTGCATGCCGTGAAACTCGTACGATCCATAACGAGTTCGGAACGCAGCCTTCCATTCATCGCCGTCTGCTATGCGCACGAGATTGTAGGCGCCGTGAAGTTCGAGCTTGGAGAAGACGCAGGCGGAGCGAAGACGGTCTACTAAATCAAGGATAAGCGGGAGCGGATACCAATCCTTTCTGGAGATTTGTTGAGACCGCGGCCATCTACAGCGAGGTGGAGAGAACGGACCTGCTTCCTGATAAAAAGGACGGGTGGGCCAATGGAAGACGGAGAAGGACGGATGAACTGATTGTTGAGGTTCTCGTAATTGTTCGAGACTTCGGAGAGGGAGTCTATCAGACCGCACGGAGTAGTGTGGTCCATAAGGTCGATATTGTGGTGGTGCGGGCGTCGAGGCGGAAAGGGAGTACGCATTCGTTTACTTAAAACGAGGTCGTGGTAGTCTTGCGGGATTCGAGACCGGAGTTCTGCGTATTCGGCGGCGAGCACGTCATCGACGAGGGCAGAGTCTGGAGGGGGACAGATGGCGGTGCGAGCGAAGTAAACTCTTGTTCGATGGGCTGTATCAACGAGTAGCTCGGCAGACTGGGAGGGTTCTGGAATCAGCGAGGCGCTAGGTGGGCGTGCTGGCGTGCTGGCGTGCTGTAGCTGGGTTCAAAGGTGAAGCACTTAGCTTAAGAGAGGCGCGCGGAGATGTCGAACGAGGTGGGTGGACCAGCAAGCGAGCGGAGAACTCGTTGCATTCGTGGGCTACTTCCGGTGTCCGTCGGGCCCCACAGGGTATCTGGATGGGTTGGCGAGTAAACTGAATTATGAATCCGTAGGCAGAAGCAGATTGAGCCAACAGAGCCGTCGAACAAATTATAGATTTCCAGATTTCCAAGCTTGAAAAAAAAAAAAACCCAAAGAGTCGCAGCGAAGTGGAGCCACGTTTCGAGCTCTATCTACAACCCTTGATTTCGGGGGGCTACAGACTCTTCAAGGAGACGGCCTGAGCCGCGAACTGTCGTAACTCGAGCCTGGAGTCTGATCGAAACCAGGAAACTATATAGCTCCTCGTCAGCGGCAGCGGCGGCGCCCGTGGCTCGGCATGGTACTCGAGGAGGAAGAGAACGTACGACTCAGTCCTCTGAGCTGTCATCAGCCTTTTGGGAAATCAATGGCTGAAAATTGCGGTGATGTGGAGGAGTAGCTTTCTTGCCCGAGGCTGATTTTTGGGATGTAAGGCTGGGACGGAAGTCACCGGTAAGTCGCCGGTGTGAGATTACAATGTGACAAGTGTCTCTATAAATATGGATACAAGATCAAGTCTCTCAACTGCAACACGTTCGAGGATCGCAAACATTCACTGCCTCCACCCTAATCATCGACCCCATTATATTATAGACTCCGAATACAATCACGTTCGGTACCCATCTCCACTAATAACCCGTCCGACCGTGCGTTCTTGCCACCACCTTCGACGACGGTCCTGGACGACAACTTACTGAGGTGTATCATAAACAACACCCTCAAAACCCGGCTGGTCGCATTAGCTGTGCTATAATGGCGAGCCACTCATTTTACAACTACTCAACCCATCCTCCTCTTCAATCTCGCACTCTCCCAAGCACTGTCAGCAACTCGATACCTCATCGGCAACCTAATAGCCGGAGCTCGATCCTCCTTCCTGGCGATTAGCACGTTCCCCGGAAGCAGGAACCCCGGAGATGGACGGTGAATATATTTCGGGCGCGTGTGGATATGGGCACAGCGATTCTGCAGCGACGCAATCCCTTGAGCCCGTACAACGAACTCGCTTCGATATTCCAATCCGGGCCGGCCGTAGAAGCTGATCCGCAAATAGTCAAGGCATCGAGGGTCCCCTCGTTCTTGTATCGTCGCAAGTACTGGAAGCGTTCCTTGTCCTCGAGATACGATCGACCTTCAATTCCTTAACGTACGGAAGCGCCTAATACCGTCGATCGACCCTTACTACTCTTTGTATCTAGCAGATGGCTTTCTGATACTATGCAGGCACCTCTACGAAAAAGGAATGCTCAATGCCGCCTCCTTCTACTCGCCGTCCGCTCTCTATCTCTCAGAAAATATGGAAATCCTAAAGGAGAATTTCGCCGCTTCTTGGTTCTGGATCTACGGGCTGTTTCATTGACTCTCGCCTCGCTATCGACAATCAACTTCCACTCGAAACCACTCGAAACCTCTTTGGCTCATCCTGTTCGATGGTTCGGTCGCCTCTCAACACTTAATTTTCCAGTCCACAACTCTCGACATCTAGTTTCCGTGCGGTACTCAACACCGAGTCCAGTTCCTCTTGACTCTGTTGGAGCAATCTGTCACTGTAACCCTAGGTAACCACACGAGAACCATCGTACATGTCCAAAGACAAGTGAAGAGGGCTGAAAACCAAAGTTGCTTAGTCAAAATGTCACAGGATATACATCCGTAGGAAAGGAGAATCAACCCCTAGACGTCGGAATTTTGAATTTAAACTTAAATCTTTTTTATAATTTTCATCTAACGATACGACTACAACTCCCCTAAGAATCAACTCCAGAGGTCAGAATTGAAAATTATAATCTAGCGGATGGCTCGCTACCTGACATGTAATCTTCCTGGAGCCGTCTTCTATTCTGGAACAGGCGACCTACCACTCTCACAGATGTCAGGCCGGCCACCGGAACGCCAGGTACACGAACAATTGCTACAATAGTGGGTGGTGTAAGGGTCCGATTTCTCTTCGACCTTGTTTCTTACTGTGACGTCCGAATACAATCGAATCCCTTTATTATGAAAGAGACAAGCTTGTACTAGTTGAACGTGTGATGGTAAGAATATCGTGGTGGAGGAGTAAAATCGAATGGGGACAGGGTTGGTAAGTGACACCTTTATATACGAGGAAGCGGTATTATGTAATAGGATAAGAGAATAGCCACAAGCGAGCCCTTACAGGTGGCAAGTGAATACCGAATTGACCGGATTCTAGACCACGTAGTTAGGTTATCATAGGGTGACTTCTTAGCTGACTCGTCAAGGTTAGTGAACGACTTGCGCCCCTTGCTCATACCTGTAAAATGAATGTTCTACTTATTCCTACGGCACCATGATATGCTGTGGATGGGCAAGATATCCGCTGGTGGTGCTCCGTCGACACTGAAACCCCAACGATGTAATGGTGATGTAGAATGTACGCCTTTCAAGTGGGCCGTGCGCGCGCACGCGCGTATCGGATTCAGACTTTCCTTCTCTCTTTGCACTTCGCGTCTTCGGGCCTGCCCAGATTCCATGTTTCTCTCTCACGATGAGCAGCAGGGTATGCCACTGAGTGAGCAGGACGAGCCTGAGTACCTCAAGTAACGTTCTCAGAACTGGCTTGAGCCAATCGAATGCACTGCCTTCAAACGACGCCAGCTCCGGCAACGCCAAACCTACGCATAAGCCTCATTTCGTTTACCCTGGTCGTTGTCCGTGCGCGACTATGTGTTTACGCGACCAGGAAAGCAAGAATAGAGGGGAGGGTGGGTGTATGGGACCGCCAACAAGCACACGTTATACTCTTCTCGTGAAGGGTGCAATCCGGTGTAGTTGGTTGACCACGTCGCAGTGAGGAAGTTCGAGTTTATTTCTGGCTGGGAGGTTGACCTTGCAGCCATAGGCCGCAGATCGAAAATACAGGACGAAAGGCCCATCCTGTAGTCCTCCCTGAGCGCCTTGGGTCTCACGGCGAGCTCCAAGGCATTCCAAGGGCCACCATCTTTACCCAATTCCGGCATCATAAGCTTTTGGCGCTCGGCAAGATCCGTGGTAATTTAACTGCCAACCTTGTCCGTTCTCGATCTCTGATATCTGCATTTGTTAATAAACGGTACCTGTGTTTATAACCGACTCACATCCGCAGCGCACCCATGGGGATCCGGCTGGTCGCCTTGCCTCGGTTCCGTCCCGAGAGCCTGAGTCAACAACAAGGCCAATGGGTCATAGGTGCGAGTCGTGAAGAAAGGGAATACGCCCGTTGCGTCACAGGGGGTGAACTCAGCCAGTGGGAGAGACGTGGACCAGTTGCCCTGCTTGTAATTATAGTAGAAACGAAGGGACTGTTCCAAGGTGGTGTTGACCCGTTCTACCTGACCGTTGGCTGAGGGGTGGTGACATGACGTGAGGTGTAGGCGTATTCGAAGGAGGGAGCCGAGGAGAGGCGAATTCCGATCCGCGGTTGGAGGACACATGGAGAGGGATGCCATGCTTTGAGAACACATGAGAAACAAATGCATCTGCAACATCGGGGGCAGTACTAATGTCAGTAGTTGGAATGAAAAGACATTACTTGGCCACACGGTCAATAACCACCAGGATAAACCGCTAGATGTGGGTACATGCTCGACAAAGTCCATACTGATAGAGTGCCTTGGGCGCCCCGGGACCGGCAAAGGCTGCAGCAGGCTATAAGGACGATGACGAGAGGGTTTGTTGCGAGCGCACAGGATGCACTGTAAGGCGAACTCCTTGCAGTCCGTGCGCATGCTGGGCTAAACGTAGTCGCGACGTAGTCACTCCAGTGTTTTGTTGTAACCGAAGTGACCTGCCGTTGGGTGGTCATGCTTCGCCTGGAGGCCGCGAATACGGAGATTTCCTCTCTCGGGTCGATACTCTGGAGCGTATATACGGCGGTCCGTCAGAAGTAAACAGGAGGGAGACAAGGAATAGCGCGGGGAGGGACTTCCCTTGAGACAGTGGTCGAGTTCCCTACTAGAGAGGGGGTCGACGGATAGCCCAGCTGAGATATCGAGGATTGGGACGGAACAGTCGACAAGCGCAGCAGCGTCCATCGCGACGTCGCGCAGCTGAGTAGCGCGGAGCGAAGCAGTGAATTGTTCTCTGCGTGAAGGTGGGCCGCAAGCTTTGCGGGTTCGCTAGCGCATAGTCCCTATCTCCCTTTGTAAGGTAGAAACCCGCTCGCCGAGCATGAGAATCCGTTTCTCACCGAGTGTCCCCGGCCTAAAGCAAATAACCATGTTAAACGCGGAGAGGAATCCTGACCAGCGAGCTTGACGACGCGTAAGTATCTCTGTCGAGGAGATGTACTCCAGATTCTTGTGGTCCATGATCACGTCGACCCTATGGTGACGAGACTCGAGAGAATGTCGCCAGGTCTTGAAAGCTTCGAAGGTGGCGAGCAGCTCCTTGCTGTGAGTGTCGTAGTTGAGCTCTCCACCAGATAAGGTGCGACTGAAGGACGTGAGGGGGTGCACTTGACCACCCTCAGTGTGTACCGAGAGAATACCGGCGATGGCGTAATCAGAGGCGTCTGTCTCGACCACTGGAGGAAGAGACGGGTCGAAATCGTGAAGGTGGTGTGCCGAAATAAAGGCCGTTTTGAGGGGTTGACAGGCTCACATTGCGGAGACCAGACTTACGGGGCGTCCTTGTGCATGAGCCGAGTCAATGGGACGGTGATATCGGAGTACGAGGCGATAAACCGTCTGTGAAAGGTTTGCGAAACCCAAGAACGATTGGACATCCTTACCTGTTCTGGTGCCGGACAGTCGCGGATGACTTGGATCTTTGGGATGTCCATTCGAAGGCCGTCAGGGCCAATAACGACACCGGGGCAGTCCGTCGTGTCCACGCTGAAAGCGCACTTCTCGACTTTGGCGTATTGGGTGCTTGCATGAAGGCGTTGCAAGACCTCGTGTACATATTTGAGGTGCTCGTCTGGGTTGTCAAAGTAGATCAGGATGTCAGCTAGGTAGACAATCACGCACACGTCTAAATATCCTTGAAAACTTCGCTCATAAAACGTTGGAAGGGTGCAGGGGCGTTTGTAAGACTGCAGTGCATGATTTGAAACTCGTACGATCCATAACGACTTCGGAACGCAGTCCTCCATTCATCGCCGTCTGCTATGCGCACGAGATTGTAGGCGCCGCGAAGATCGAGCTTGGAGAGGACGCGGGCGGAGCGAAGACGGTATACTGCATCAGGGATAAGTGGGAGCGGACACCAATCCTTTTTGGTGAATTGTTGGGACCGCGGTCATCTACAGCTCGGTGGAGAGAACCGTCCTTTTTCCTGATAAAAAGGACGGGTGGGCCAATGGAAGACTGAGAAGGACGGATGAACTGATTGTTGAGGTTCTCGTAATTGTTCGAGACTTCGGAGAGGGAGTCTATCGGACCGTACGGAGTAGTGTGGGCCATAAGGTCGATATGGTGGTTGTGGGGGCATCGAGGCGGAAGGGTAGTACGCTTTTGTTTACCCAGAACGCTGAGGAGGTCGTGGTAGTCTTGAGGGATTGGAGACCGGAGTTCTGCGTATTCAGCAGCGCACGCGTCATCGACGAGGGCGGAATCTGGAGGGGAACAGATGGCGCCGCGAGCGAAGGATAGCTCTTATCCGATGGGTGGTATCTGTGCCGCTGCAGCGAGTAGCCCGGCAGACCGGGAGGGTTCTGGAATCAGCGAAGGGCTAGGTGAGCGTGCTGGCATACTGTGGCCTGGTTCAAAGGTGAAGCACTCAGCTCGGGAAGGGCGCGCGGAGATGGCGAACAAGGCGTGTCGACGAGCGAGCGAGCGGAGAATTAAAACTCTGGGCTACATCCAGTGCCGGGCCGCACAGTATCTGGATGAGTTAGCGAGTAAACTGAATTATGAATCCGTAGGCAGAAGCAGATTGAGCTAGCAGAACCGTCGAACAAATTCTAGATTTCCAGATTTCCAAGCTTGAAAAAAAGCCAATGAGTCTCAGCGGAGTGGATGTTTCGAGCTCTATCTACAATCATTGATTTCGGGAGGCTACAGACACTTCAAGGAGACGGGCTGAGTCTCGAACTGTCGTAACTCGAGCCTGGAGCTAGTCTGATCGAAACCAGGAAACTATATAGCTCCTCGGCAGCGGCAGCGGCAGCGCCCATGGCTCGGCATGGTACTCGAGGAGGAAGGGAACGTACGACTCAGTCCTCTGAAGCCAGTTGGAGGAGACGCGAAGGAGTGTAACTCGTTTGACAGATGTCAGCTGTCACCAGCCAGGACAAACACCACCCCACGTTGCTGCTGCACGCACAAGTCTCCGCAAGCGATCGACATGACGACTTCACGATCCAAGGAAGAGAACCTGTGAGCACCCTCGACGCATCGCGCGCCAGATCGCTGATCATACTCCAAGCCTTTATCTAGACCGTATGCGGCGTTTCACTTCAGTTCCGACGCATACCGCTGATCTCAGCCATTATATAGAAATTACACTCCAAGTGATTCCAAAGCTGAAGTATACCCTCAGGTTGTTAGTCGACAATAGGGAGAGAGAATTACTGAGGATAAACAACCGCACCTGGGAACCAGCGAAGCCCCTGTATGCCCCTTGTTTCATTTATACGTGCACTTGCTAAAGGCTTTGCATATGTAGCGATGCATCTCCGACATCCCACATGCGCGTCGAGATTCAAGTGAAGAGCGGTCTTCTCAAGTGGGGGAAGCAAGAGCAGGGTAGCGAGGAGATTGACTTTCAAGCCCTTTTCAAGGATTATTGGAACTCCACGGCCCACGAGTTCCTAGTACAGGGTCAGTTGGAATCAACAACCAGTCCTTTCATTGCTGACCGAGAGGGCGCAGCGGACATTGATGCTGGGAAGCATAGTTGTTCTCTTGAATTACGCTTCTCTGCAGCAGTTACCGTTCGTCTTCCAACAATTGTTCACCGCAGGCTGCTTATACTGCTCGCATAGACGGGTGATCTACGCTCCTCGCTCCGTGAACTCGAAGGATTGTTACGAGATTACTCCCCATTGATGACAGAGTCGACAGAGAAGGCCTTGGAAAAGGGTATCAAATTCGGAGCTGCATTCTCGGAGGTCGGTTCTCAGTTTTCCATATCGAAACCATCAAGACATTGATACAATCTAGTTGAATGAGATCGCAAAGGCTGCCTTCAGTGTTACCCAAGTCACGTTTGAGGTTTGTTCCCGCTCCTGCGTATCAGAAGCAGAGGTGACGCCCGGCTGTTCTAGCTTTTGCAGGAACAGAACAAGTACGACCAGATGCCATTAGACTTGTTGGATCGGTTAGAGCGCATTTTGTTTTTTGCGGACAAAGTCGCAGACGAGATCAGCGATGAAGAGACAGAAATCTTGAAGAGGACAATCTCAAAAATGTTCAAAGTGATGGAAAATGTTGCAGAGTGTTCGTGCGACTATGTCAAACGTGGGCGTTTCGGTGAGCAGTTGGCCTTTCTGAATCTCGCAATGCTGACGATCGCAGAGAGGACGTTGAGTGGGCTGGCGCACCCGCATCGGATCGAAGAAATGAGCAAAGAGTTGACCAAGGTCATTGAAGATTTCGACCGTGCAATGGATGTTGAGACCCTCCGCCTAGCTAAGGAGTCCAGTGCGTATTGACCTCAGTCTGATGAATGATAGTTTATTCTCAATTGTTGTGCATAGAATTATTCCAGCAAGACCTCTTGCTGAAGGAGCGGCTGAAACCTACCAGGACCAGCTATAACCATACGCTCTGCTGTATGGAGGGCACCCGCCAATCTATCCTCGATCAAGTCACTGCCTGGGTAGCCAATGGATCGGGGTCGAGCAATACATACTGGATCCACGGCTTACCCGGAATCGGCAAGACGTCGTTGTCTCATTCAATCTGTAAAACACTCGATGAGCGAAATCAACTCATTGGGGCGTTCTTCTGCCAGAGAGATGACACGAATTCGAGCGAGCCTAGAAACATCCTTCCCACCCTCATCTATAAACTTGCCGAAATGTCCCCAACTTTTCGAAGGGTTGTGGCAGAACGACTTCGCAGTAAACCAAACCTGACAGCGGAGTCGATGACAGACACACACTTCCTCGATTTCATCCGCTCGGTGCCTAGCCAACCCAATGAGCATCCTTGCGCCTTTGTCATTGACGCACTTGATGAGTCCGGCAACAATCGAAGTCGCCAAGACGTCCTCAAGGCCCTGACCGACGCAGCCGCACTCGCTCCGTGGCTCAAGATTATCATCACCAGTAGACCCGAAGCCGATATCGAACGCTTCTTTCGTGGTCTCACCGACTCGTCGCATTCATCGTACGATCTGACCGCCGATCAGAAAGCCAGTGATGATTTGCGAACTTTCGCCCGAAGTCAGTTCGCGTTGGTGGCCTCGCATTGCCATATCCGCACGGCTTGGCCAGAAGAATCGGACTTCAACGAGCTTATCTCTCGCGCGAACGGTCTTTTCATCTTCATCAAGACTCTTACTCTCGCACTGGAGGAATGTGAGGACGCTGAAGAGTCATTGAAGGAAGCCCTACAAGGCTCAGCCGGGACTGGCTTGGAGTCTCTATACGGACTCTACTCGAGTATCCTGAAAGCGCACAGCAAGGTTGGTGGAATTTGGCGGATGATAGTAGTGATTGTAACAGCTCAATACCACCCACTGTGCGAAGAGCCGATTGCAAAGCTGACGGGAGTGAAGCCCAATCTAATCGAGAAGTGGGTGGATGCGCTCAGCTCTTTGCTATATCGAGACAAAGGGGCCAATGGAGCAATTCGTGTCCGACATTTGTCAATTTCCGATTTCTTCCTCAGCGATCGCTGCGAGTACCAGGTCAACCTGCTCGAGGCGCACGCGCAGCAGGGTATCTCCTGCCTCGAGACGATGATGAAAGGGCTCCGTTTCAATATCTGCAATCTCGAAGATTCCGGACTCGCCAATGCGGACATTAGCGACCTCCCATCCCGAGTGAAGCAGAACATTTCCGACGCCTTGCAGTATAGCTGTCTCCACTGGTCGAACCATCTTTGCTCTTCTGCGAACCGTGATGAGCGCCTATTGGTGTTGAGAGGCTTGAAGACCTTCTTTGGGGGATTGTACCCATTATTTTGGATTGAGGTGCTGAGCATTATGGGGATGGTCCCAATTGGCGCTCAAAGCATTCGAAGGTTGCTATCCTGGGTCAGGGTGAGTACGACCAGCATACTGCCAGTTTGGATTCCAAGCTGATTCGAATTGGCTGTAGGATGTGGATTCAACGCTTCTTGAGAGAATTCAGGATATTCGTCATTTCGTGATCACTTTTCACACCCCCATCTCCATCAGTGCTCCACACATCTATATCTCGACACGACCATTCCTGCCCTCACAATCCCTTTTATCGAGAACCTTGAGCAGAGCATTCACTAGTGCCATCAAGGTACGAGCGGGGAACCTGTCGTCATGGCCAGCACCGCCATTGAAGTGGACTGGACACACGGGGGGCATCATGAGTGTGTGTTATTCCCCGGATGGGACCCGCGTTGTCACTGGATCCCGCGACAACACGATTCGGATCTGGGATGCAGAATCTGGTGCTGTGGTTGGCGAGCATCTTACAGGGCATAATGGGGATGTGAATTCTGTTGCATACTCTCCCGATGGGCAGCACATCATCTCCGGATCCGACGACCACACCATTCGAATCTGGGATGCCGAGACTGGCGCTTCGGTCGGAAATCCTCTTGATGGGCACACTGGCTGGGTGTGGTCCGTTGCTTACTCTCCTGATGGGCGGCGCATCGTCTCCGGATCCTCCGACTGCACCATTCGAGTCTGGGATGCCGAGACTGGTGCTTCGGTCTGCCATCCTCTCAAGGGGCACACTAACGCTGTGCTGTCCGTCGCTTACTCTCCCGATGGGCAGCACATCATCTCCGGATCCGAGGACCACACTATTCGAATTTGGGGTGCCGAGACTGGCGCTTCAGCCGGAACTCCCCTCGATGGGCACACTAGAAGGGTGTGGTCCGTTGCTTGCTCCCCTGATGGGCGGTGCATCGTCTCTGGATCCGAGGACCGCACCATTCGAATCTGGGATGCCGAGACCGGTGCTTCGGTTGGAGAGCACCTTATTGGGCATGATGAGGGTGTTTATTCTGTCACATACTCTCCCGATGGGCAGCACATCATCTCCGGATCCGACGACCACACCATTCGAATCTGGGATGCCAAGACTGGCGCTTCAGTCGGAAATCCTCTCAATGGCCACACTGACCGGGTGTGGTCCGTTGCTTACTCCCCTGATGGACGGCGCATCGTCTCCGGATCCTCCGACTGCACCATTCGAACCTGGGATCCCGAGACTGGCACTTCGGTTGGCGAGCACCTTAGAGAGCATAATGAGGGTGTGAATTCTGTCAGATACTCCCCCAATGGGCAGCACATTATCTCTGGATCCTCCGACCACACCATTCGAATCTGGGATGCCAAGACTGGCGCTTCGGTCGGAAATCCTCTCGATGGGCACACTGACCGGGTGCGGTCCGTTGCTTACTCCCCTGATGGACGGCGCATTGTCTCCGGATCCTCCGACTGCACCATTCGAGTCTGGGATACCGAGTCTGGGGCTTCGGTCGGCGATCCTTTCAAGGGGCACGCTGGCGCTGTGCTGTCCATCGCTTACTCTCCCGATGAACAGCACATCATCTCTGGATCCTCCGACAACACTATTCGAATCTGGGATGCCAAGACTGGCGCTTCAGCCGGAAATCCTCTCGAGGGGCACACTGGCCAGGTGTGGTCCATTGCTTACTCTCCTGATGGGCGATGTATCGTCTCCGGATCCTTCGACTGCACCATTAGAATTTGGAATGCCGAGACTGGGGCTTCGGTCGGCGATCCTCTCAAGGGGCACACTGAGTGGGTGCTGTCCGTCGCTTACTCTCCCGATGGACAGCACATCATCTCCGGATCCAAAGACCACACTATTCGAATCTGGGATGCCGAGACTGGCGTTTCAGCCGGAACTCCTCTCGATGGGCACACTGCCCAGGTGCAGTCTGTTGCCTACTCCCCGGATGGGCGGTACATCGTCTCTGGATCCTCCGACCACACCATTCGAATCTGGGATGCCAAGACCGGCGCCTCAGTCGGCAATCCTCTCAAGGGACACACTGGCTGGGTGCGGTCCGTCGTTTACTCTCCTGATGGGCGGTGCATCATCTCCGGATCCGATGACAGCACCATTAGAATTTGGGATTCTGAGGTTAGTACAGGAGCCGGCAGGCTTCGTGAGTGGCACACCTACCAAGTCCAATCTATTGATTACTCTTCTGACGTGCAGCACACGGTCTCTTGTAACCCAATGCATGCTGATCTTTTTGCAAAGCCCGACAAGGATGGTTGGGTCAGAGGCTCAGAGGGTGGCTTACTCTACTGGGTACCCCACGACTGTCGTGCAGGCTTGCATTCACCTGCCCTCCTGACAATTCCCCTTACATCTCATGAACGTTCCGTTGCTCTTGACTTTGACGACTTTGCGTTTGGAACCTCATGGACTCAGATGTTTAAAAATGGACCTTCTTAGCCTTTTTGTCGCTGAACATCCGCATGTAGTTTGGCCTTAGTTGCTCTTTCAGTTATTGATGTCCCAACCATCATTATCAATCGAGACATGACACCGCTGAGTTGCTTATCACAGGAAGTCTTTCCAGAGACGCCTAATGGAGCCCTGGAATATTCAACAGTCTGGAGTCAACCGCACCTGCGGCGCTCCGCTAGGCATTTCAACGTCACCCTTAATGCGGTGGTGCGGTAGGGCTGGATTGTTAATGGACAGCCGCAAGAGGTGTGGACCTATCTAGTGGGTATTGTACTTAGTGATCAAGGTTTCACACCTGGCCCCGGCATGCATGCAGCCGGGGCGATTTTAGTTGTATTTTTCGGCCATCTGGGGACGGTGTGTATTTGGCTTTAAAATACCTTTTTATTTGATGACCACCACTCAGTAAACCAATGCATTCGATGGCTCACTCGCTCCCCCATGGAGCGGGTCGCCTCCATCCTGGCAACGCGCGCAATACCCTCTCACTACCCACATCTATGAACTCTCACGTCAATTGCACCGGTCCACGACTCCTCATTGATGGACGGCCCGAAGCGTACAAGGCGTTGTGAGCGATGTCGAGGTAAAACGGATCGCCGAGGGTGTTTGTGTTGAGGCTGGGAATCCGACGAGAAGCGGGCTGTGCCGGGGAACGCAAGAGGGAGAAGGCTGCGATCTTATTGGGAAATCAATGGCTGAAAATTGCGATGATGAGGCGTAGGTATGCGTGTAAACGTTCATGTGGAGTCGCGAGGCTTCTTTTTTGGAGGTGAGGCTGGAGCGGCCTACATCGGAAGTCACCGGTAAGTCGCCGGTGTGAGATTACAATGTGACAAGTGGCTCTATAAATATGGACAGAAGAACAAGTCTCTCTCAACTGCGACACATTCGAGGATCGCGAACAACCACCGCCTGATCCACCCTCCATTATAGACTCCAAATACAATCGCGTTCGGTACCCATCTCCACTAACCCGTCCGACTGCGCTCTTGCCACCACCTTCGACGACGGTCCTGAACGACAACTTACTGAGGCGTATCATAATATAAACAACACCCTCAAAAACCCGGCCGGTCCACAGGCTTTGTGCCACTACTGTGAATTGCGCTTATATTAGCTGCGCTATAATGGCGAGTCACGTCACTCATTTATAACTACTCAACCCATCCCCCTCTCCAATCTCAGACTCTCCCCAAGCACTGTCGGCAAACTCGATACCTCATCGGAAACCGAATAGCCGGAGCTCGATCCTCCTTCCTGACGATTAGCACATTCCCTGGAAAGAGGAACCCCGGAGATGGAGGGTGAATTTAGGTCGCGTGTGGATATGGGCACAACGATCCGGCGGCGACGCAATCCCTTGAGCCCGTACAACGAACGAACGCGCTTCGATTTCCGATCCGGGCCAGCCATAGAAGCTGATCCGCAAATAGTCAAGGCATCGAGCATCCCCTCGTTCTTGTATCGTCGCAAGTACTGGAAGCGTTCCTTGTCCTCAAGACACGATCGACCTTCAGTTCCTTACCCTAAGCACGGAAGCGCCTAATACCGTCGATATGATCGACCCTTACTACCCTTTGTATCTACCAGATGGCTTTTGATACTAAGCAGGCACCTCTACGAGAAAGGAATGCTCAATGCCGCCTCCTTCTACTCGCCGTCCGCTCTCTATCTCTCAGAAAATATGGAAAACCTAAAAGAAAATTTCTACGCTTCTCGATTCTGGATCTATACTACGGGCTGTTTCATTGACTCTCGCCTCGCTATCGACAATCAACCTCCCACTCGAAACCTCAAGAAACCTCTTCGGCTCACCCTGTTCGATGGTTCGGTCGCCTCTCAAGGCTTAATTTTCCAGTCCACAACTCTCGACATCTGGTTTCCGTGCGGTACTCAACACCGTGTCACAAAGTTCGGAGGTGGGGTTATAACCCTTTTCGGATATATTGGGGGTTATAACCCATGTGGGTAATGTCGATTTTCGCCAACAAACAATATGTAATGTTGTACATGAATGTAATAACTTTGTGTTGCCCTATCTTAGCTGGCATCAACCTCGCCGCTGAGTGGGCTGGCACTTGAACCTGTTCCAGACCAACCATTTCCTGGCGACGCTGCCAAGTCAGCTATGCAAGCTATGTTTCAAGCTAATCAGCACCCGAATGAATACCTGGGAACAGCATCGCTGTGCATGTGAAGCGAAAAACGCCCAGTGGCGTAAGAAGGTCATTTTCGAGGCTTCCTTGTTGTGCACTGGTCGAGGTAAGCTTCTATGTTGGTTTTGAATGCTGATGAGGACTCTTATATCATGTTTTTAGCTGTGCCTCCTGCCAGTGGTCTGCACTCTGTCCCTCTCTGATCTCGAGTGCAAATTTGATACCAGATGAAGGTATCTCACATCATCCTGATACTGTATGGGCTCTAATAACATACTCAGATGATGCGTCTATGGGCATGAACATGAGTGCATTTTCGGACTTGGTGTTTTTTTTTTTACTCGCTTGGACTCAACCACAACATCCCAAACCCTGCAGGCGCCCCTTCGTACTTGTAACTGATGAAAAAACACATCTCCACCAGGTCATCAAGGTTTCCTCAGCTTCTCCAGCAGCTCGACAACAGCGCAAGCTGCCCCGAATATGCACTGACAACTGCTCCTGTGCACTTGTGCACTCGCTCCCAACCAACATCTCTGCCTTTCAAGCTCATAAGCTCATATCTAGCTATCAGCATACTTAGGTAGGTCCAGTCTCACGCCTCCCACAAATACCACAACAACAAAGTCTGCAAACACCACCCACTCGGCCCCTCCCTCTGAGACTGGTCCTAAGTCATCCCATGTAGACACTGCTGCTTCTTCACGACCTATTCAATTGCTGTAACGTAGCCCAAGCACAATACTTACTGATTCCGCTTTATAGAAGTCTGTGACGAGCGCCCCTGGGGCAGTGAGCGTACCAGCCATAGTACACAAATGGGCGACTTGGGCCAACCACTCACACCTTTTAGAGGCCCGTACGACTGTCTGGGCCCATTTCAGATCCAATATCATCATGCAAGGGGTGCGTTGAACACGTCCCCTTCTTGTCTCCCTGTTCTGCCGGCCTCACGTTCGAACCACTCACCATCCAGCTTGTAGCATCCTTGCTTCGGATTTGTTCCACCATTCTCCACCAGCCCTCGTCTTCCACCAAACTCTCCAAAACCCCTCCTCAAATCCGCAACTCGATCGAATGTGATCTCGTAGCTCCACTTGGAGGTACTGGTGATGGAAAGGCCCTCCTTCACGAACTCGAACTCGAACTCGAACTCGAGGGCATTCGAACCCGATTCACCAGGGTTAATCTGAATGCTACCATCCCCGCTGTTTGGGTACTCGATACTGGTAAGTGCATCCTATCCACATCGACCGGATGTTGG
>Ga0307515_10002765_pt1 | contig 37457 bp, 28 predicted proteins | sample 17_EM_MG_FD_194513 | JGI IMG/M metagenome (GOLD analysis project Ga0307515, IMG submission 194513) | Populus trichocarpa ectomycorrhiza microbial communities from riparian zone in the Pacific Northwest, United States - 17_EM | ecosystem: Host-associated > Plants > Roots > Unclassified | place... | reverse complement strand
GGGGTCCCTTCCAAAGTACAGCCGCTTCGACGCATTCTAGATGAAAATCAGTATCGACATACGGAGGACCTCGAGAGGAAACCTATATTCACAAACCTCGTACCACACGAACGCATATCTGGTAAACCGTTACGATACCACAAGAACAGATGACTATTCGAGTACGTACGGTCCTTCCAGGTTAGCGAAGATGCTAGTTATACCCTCGACACTACGCGCACCCAGGAGCAGCGAGAACAGTTTTGTGCCGTCGTTTTCATCCGGCTCGACCTACTTATCCAGATTGGCAAGTTAGGGATACGCGCAAGTGGAACTTTAGATGAACCTCTATCCCCTCGAATATCTGCAGAGGTCGTTAAAAACGGGGGAGTTCCGTTGTGTGGGGGACACAATACCTCTCCATTCCAGCAGAGAATGTTTTGACTCTCGACGTCGTGATGCGGTTGTTCAGCAACGTCTATCCCTCTTAGTTGAAGTTCCGAGGCAAAAAAGTGTAGAGATATATCGCCCCCGGTGACCGGGTTGTTATCACTTTTCCGGACTACAACATCTAGCTCTTGCTCAACATCTGGGCCTTGGGGATCCGATGATGGATTGGGTGCACGAACGGGACGGATATGTGTGAATCACTAACCACGGCGAGCATTGGTGATTCGCAGTCTACTCAAGAAGTTGGAAAATTCTTCAGACTCGGTACCGGGAGTTTTTCCCAGACGGGCGTGGAACAAGATGCCACACATTGTGATGGTGAAGTGTAAAGCATTCCATCAAACGGACTGGTCCCGTAGTGAGACATGGATTGTGGGAAAATGTGAATGACCGGGCCGGTACTCGTTGTATAGATTCTATGTTGTCGAAGCACTCGGATACATCCATCACACGACCACTCGCCGCCTGGTACGAGAAGAAACGACCCATGCTACGTCGACCAATCATGTCCCCGATCGAAATGCAGATCACACATTTTTGGAGCCCTGGGCGGAGCAGAACAGGCGAGACCAGCAACGTGAACGCGGATATCGCCCGCAAATGAAACGCCGATCTCTTCTGAATGGTCGGAGGAGTCGTGTTCAGGGGAGCGCAGTCCGTGTCGTCATCGAACTCAATTGCACCCTCGTACCGGCTACTGAACGCATTGCGATCACAATTCAGACGGCCGTCAAACCAGGGACACCCCCAAACCACGGTTCTGAGTTCAGTGGCGCTGTTGTGGCAGGTGCGAAAGTTGGGGAACTGAGCCAGGAACATTTTTAGTTGAGCGTGCACACGCGCAGTTCGACGAGAAACTGGCCTAGAATAACCGGCGACGTAATCTGGGAGCGCCACAGTTATATCTGGGTCTGTCTATTAATTAGACCCATCGCGGGGATACGCCATTGCACGTCTGCATCGTGCGAATAGAAAGGGCAGAATACGCCTTTGGGCGGACGCGGAATTCGAAGCGTGCGTAGTATCTCTAGTATTGAACATAAAATCAGTAACCGGCTTTGAAGGGGTTCGTATCTAAATGAAAGGAGCGTTCGACAATCACCGGGCCCATAATCACTAAGGGGTCTGAATGAAAAGGGGTCGGTAAATTGGGTGTAAATTGGGCCGAACCTGTAGTCTCGAACTCTACGTCGACTTTTTCATCGCTTCTTGTACGTGGTGCTCCGCCACGATACCAACGATCTTCGCCTGATCCGCAACCTGCCTTAAGACGTTCCTCACGTCTTGATTCCCACGAACGAATCCGAATTCTGCGTATTCCAAATCCCATTCCTTGGCGAATTCCTTGACCATCATACTGGCCTCCATGAGGTTGTGACGGGGTAAACGCGGGAAAAGGTGGTGTGTGACTTGGAGGTGAAGTCCTCCGTGAAGGAAGGCAAGGGACGGAGGACATATTACGTCGACCGTGGTACGCAACTGGCGGGCAGCAAATGACTCCGTAGGCCCGAGGTCGGCGGTTGGTCGAGAGTAGTGGGAGAGTACGAGCTGAAATATATAGGTGGTGAGATGTGTTGGAATAGAATAGGTGGGGCTATTGTCTCACCTGCACGTGGAGGGGGCTTGGTACAATATTAGTGATGAGGACGTAGGCGATCCGAGTTGACCAATTTGGAATTCCTCGGAGTACTGCGGTGTACCAATAATAGAACACGCAGAGGCCTACCATCTCCAGCCACCAGTGCCACGGGAAGGAGTTTCGCTTCTTGGGAGAAATGATGGTGCCAATGAGATGGGCATAGGAAAGGCGGTAGAGATTGAATCTAGCAAGAGAAAGAACCAAATAAAATAGATAATGCTGGAAGGGTATCACGGCGCGGGCAAGGAAATCGAGAGGGAGTGTCCGGCCGTAGTATGACGAGTAGATGGACTTGAGGAACTCGGGGGTGTTCGAAAAGAACGGGAGGTGCTCGATATCAGGATCACTGACGATCGCATAAATGAGGAGTGGAAACAAATCGGAAATTCTACTCACTGAGTGGGATGATTGGTGACCACTTGAAGAAATTTTAGCAGCACCCTAATTGATTAACAAATCGATGCTTACGATGGTGTATATTATGATTCTAGAGTCTGAGGTCAGCATCTAGCGCGCGAAACGGTGGAGTTTTTTGAACGGACCTTCGTCCACCAACTGATGCTCAGTCCACCCATGAAGTTGGCGATAGTAATACCCAGTATCCGGTCGATTGCCCAGTTGTGGGTGACGCCAACGTGTCCCAAATCGTGGGCTGTGAATACAAGTTGGTGCCACAGGAACCCATGGAAGAGGGCAGCAGTCTTATACCACCCAAGGCAGTAGGCAATGACAGCGACGATGAAGAGGGATGTGTATCGAACGATCTCTGGCCCGTAGCCAGCAATGTACTGTGTCTGATAAAGGCCGGCATCCGTAATCCGCTGGTGCAAGGCCTTGTATGCCTTGGAGTGAGCGGCCTGAACCTTGGGTGACAGTGCTGTGGGTGGAGGTGTTATGTCCACGATCGAGGGATCTGTCGAAGTGTCAAGGTCTCCGCGCTTGACAAGCAGCACCTGGGACGTAGAAGTGAAGTGAGACTCGTGATCGGAATGCATACGCTCAGCCTCGTGACGCCACTTGGCTCCCACAGGGGTAACCTTTCTGACCCAACCTGCCGCAATGGGAGGAAGGAGGGGATCCCAGCCTTCGTCACCGACTTGGACGTCGCCGATCGAGTGCTTTAATAGACGCTGAATTGCGGTGTCTGAATGAAAAGCCTCGATTTCATCGCTTGCATCCCGACCGACGAAGTGCAGAATAGCTATTGAGCCGCCGGGATGATCTTCGAGCCAACTTGGTGAAATATGGATGAGCTGGCCGCGGTATATGACCAGATATTCGCCCTTGAGAATGCGGTCTGCGATTTGCTGGCGAGACCACGAGGGTCTATCTGGCTTCCCCATAGCTGGTGAAAAAATTAGGTTGTATTCTGGAGTGAAGAGGTGGGGCATTCCAACCTTGGTGGGCCGAGGTGGTCGTGACGAAAGAGGACAGCGACCGGGTGGACATCGGCCGGCGCGTCGGCAAAGAAATCACCCCAGATCGGCAAACGCCGAATTCCCGCCACTGTGATCTGTGTGGGAAGACCAAGAGAGTTGGGGCCGGCTTGCCTGTCCGTCTCCTCGCGCGGCCGTTCTCCCCTCCAGGCCTCCATCAACTCCTCTTGTTTTTTTTTTACTGCGGATTTCTGTCAGGGTATAAATCTGTTTTTTCCGGGGTCAGACCGTCTGCTTATCGAATCCCTTATCAAGTTCTCCCGAAATCATGCCAGTCCAAACTCGAAGCCGAAATCAGCCTGTTACCACTTCCGATCCCTTTGGCGACCCGAACGGTATAAGGTCTGTTCCTCCTCTCCCCCCTAAGGTCCCCTCGAAACGGGATATCAGTATGGACAACCAGAAGGACCCCGCCAACACTCGCAGCCAAGATCCCCCCCGCTCTAAACCAGTTCGTAGCCAGACTCAACAGAACGTCGGGTAGGCCGACCACCTCTGCATTCTCCGTTGCGATGTATATTCATCGCCCCCTACCCCCCTACTCTAGCAATGGCCGTCCCCAAGTTCCTCCCCGTCGCTCTTTGTCTCAGGACTCCACCTCAGTACCACCTGTCCCAGAAAAATCCAAGTCCAAGCGCTCAGGCAAGAAAGGCTCCACCCATGCGGACGTTATCGATCGCCTCGATTTTACAGGCGTTGGCCCTAGTACGTCCTCCTTCCTGTCTCACCCGAAGGCACCCGAGACCCCAGAATACTATGACTAATCTTTTTTCTACCAGTGTTCCATCACGACGGTCCGTTCGATGCCTGCGCCCCCTCCCGCAACCGACACAGAACCAAGGCACCAATGGCTGCGTGGTCAGAACAGACCAAGCAAGCAATCGAACAGGATTTCAAAACGTCAAAGGAGGCACCCCGCTACGAACCTCCCAGAAAGAAGGTCGACGCGATTGCCGAAGCCTGGGGCATCCACGAACCCGAGCCTTTCGAAGACTTCTCTGCAGGGGGCGGACACAGCTACGATAATCGCCCTCATCACACGGGTTACGTACGTAGGTCCGACGAGGCCCCTCGTCGGCGCGAACCAGCTCCCCGCAGGACCGCTATACCACCGCCCCAACCAATCTTCGTTCCAGGGGCTGAAGCCGAGTTCGTCGCTCCCGCCGAACCTTCACCCCCCCTCTCACCGGGAAGCGGCATGAAACGATCCAAGTCCTTGTTGCAGCGTATCCGCAAGATGCGAGAGAGCCCTAATGTGCCCGTGAACAACGGAGACCATAATGGCGTGCAAAACACGTATGAGTCCGGTGGCCCTGGACGCCCCAACCACAAGTCTCAGAATTCTTTTGCAGGTCGCTCGGTAGGAGAAGGCATTAAGGAACAACTCCCCCCACCGCTGGAGGAAGACGCGTATGTTCCTGCCGAAGCTGCCAAAGATAAGGACTTACCCCGCCCCCCGAACTCAAATAGCTCAAATTCGGGCGAGAATGGTAATTTCGAACAAACCGATGAATACTTTCCTGCGACTGGGTTGGGCAGGAAGCGAAGTTTGATGCAGAGAGTTGGAGGTGTCGTCAAGGGTAGGAAATAGGCGACCATAGTGAACAGATACGAACTCTTCGGGGCTCGAATCACCCCGTTTCTTTTACATTCAACCACCCTACTTCTCCCTCCTTGTGCCTGCGTCTACCCTACACGCGGAAGTCACATTCCTCCCTATTTTATCTGGGTGCCATGCTTGATACCCCTCTTCGGATCCTATGTCACCGATTTTCATCTCCCTTCCCTTGCCGTGTTGTATGACGTTGTACTTTCCCTTCCTTCGACCGCCTTTTTTTCCACTCCTCCTGTCTCTGTTTATTGGATCTACGTGATATTGTAACAGCCGTCTAGAGCACCCGGACATTTATGTCTGATTCTCTCAACGCGCTCTTGACTTCCCCAATCGTGACCTCTTCGCGATGGAAAATACCCGCCGCCAGCGCCGCCTCTACGTCAGTTTTCGTAAACACTTCTATGAAGTGTGCTGTGGCGCCTGCTCCACTGGATGCGATAACAGGGATCTCCACTGTGTCCTTGACGAGGTTGACCAGGTCAATATCGAAACCCACTCCCGTCCCATCACGATCGATGCTATTGAGTAAGATCTCTCCAGCGCCCAGGAGTTGGACGCCCTGAACGAGTTGAACGGCGGAAAGTTGGCGGTTCTCCCGCCCACCCGAAACCGTACATTGATACCACCACGCTTTGCCTTCGTCCGGGCCGCCGGGTCTACCGGTAACCACCTCGGATTTGAATGGACCATCGTACTCGGGGGCGACGTAAACCCTGCGAGGGTCCACTGACACCACGACCGCCTGCTTCCCGTACACGAGGGAGATGGTCTCGATGGCGCTCGCTCCGTCTGGTCGGTTTCCATTCGCCCGAAGCTTCTCCACCGCATAAACCGCCTCCGAACCGATGCTCACTTTGTCGGCTCCTGCTCGGAAATAGAGCCCGGCAACTTCGAGGGCGGTGTGTTTCGTGCCGTCTGGGTCAACGGTGTCTTTGATCCCACCGCCAATTGTGAGAGGGACGAATACTTCCTGAGACGCGGCGAGGACGACGGCGAGCATTGGTTGGTCGTTCAGTGGAGATTGGCGGAAGGAAGTGATGTTAAGGAGGCAGAGTTCGTCCGCTCCTGCAGCCGCATAACGAGCGGCAAGTGCGACCGGTTTACCGAGGTTTCGTACCGCACCTGCGGTATTGGTCGCAAGTGAGGACTTTTCGCGGACGTCGTACTGGTCTCCCTTCGTAACCACAAGGTCACCTTGGTCGTTTGTCCGTACGTCCATGCACGCGATGATCCGCTTCGTCAGACCGTGTCGGGGCTTCAAGTGAGCGATTTTGCGAGTGGTATCTGGATTGTGGGAAAGCTCGAACTCTGGCTTGCTCAGCCATTTTGAGAGGAGACTCAGGCCAGCCGGCCCAGACTTTTCGGGGTGAAATTGGACGGCGAAGACGTTGTCTTTGCGCACTGAAGCCACGAATAACTCCTGGCCGTACTGAGTGACAGAGTGGGCCCATTCCGCGGATGCGTGAAGTGCGGGGTCGTAATTCGCCCGATAGGAATGGACGAAGTAATAAGATGAACGCTCGTCGGCGACGTCATTCGGGAGAAGGGGATCGTCCAAGATCTGAATAGAGTTCCACCCGATGTGAGGGACGGATTTATTTGACCTATCAAACTCTTCGATTGGGTATGGAATGATGCCCAACCCCTTCGTCCCTGGTGACTCGGTGGAGGACTCGAAAAGGACCTGCATCCCGATACATATCCCGAAGTATGGTTTGCCTGATCGGATGTACTCTCTGAGCGGCTCGAGGAGGCCGCGAGAGTGAAGATGCTCAATCGCGGTTTTAAACGCGCCGACACCGGGAAAAATCAGGATCTGTGTGTCAACCAGTCGGTACTCTGTTCCGCACGCATATGAAAGGATAAAATAATATGCGAGAAGCACTAACGGTCGCTTTTTGGAAGTCTTCTGGGGAGGTGACCCACTGGAACTCGTGTCCGAGCTTCCTGATGGAGTTTGCGAGGCTCTGCACGTTTCCAGCGCCATAGTCGAGAAGGAAGAGACCCATTACCGTCGGGGTTGGAGTCGGGTGCGGAGAGGATTGGGAAATGCTCGAGTCATCATACCAAACGAGAAATGGAGGGAGTGGGTAACAAAAAGCATTTCAATCGTTTGTAGTGTCATTACTGCCTTTGATAACAACCTCGAGTAACAAGCGCATGTAGTCCATTACCATATATGGCTTACTTACCACGGTGATGTCTTACCATGGGCCGTACCCCGGGTCCCTTCAGACCTTCTCTCAAACGCTCACCCACTTAAAATGTCGCAACCACGGAGCGTAGCAATGCCCCCCACTTCCTCTCCCTCTACGGCAGCCGTCTCTATCTCCCCCACGACCCCCTCTATTCACGATAGGTTCAGGCGGAGGAGCGGAAGCGGAGCCATGAACATCCGTCGTCCAAAGGTTCTTCACCCCGTGGAAAACGAGGACCTTAGGCTCCTCCTCCTTGAAAACATCAGTCCAGAGGCCGTCAGAGCTCTCCAGGACCAGGGATGGCATGTAGATCACTCCACCAAAGCTATGTCCGAAGACGAGCTCGTGGAGAAGATCCACAAGTATCATGCCCTTGGAATCCGTAGCAAAACTCACATTACCGAGCGGGTACTCAAGGCCGCACCAAAAGTGAGTCGACTTTTCTTCTGATCTTTTGGGGGCGTAAAATGACTCCTCCCTCCGATCTAGCTGCTTACGATCGGTTGCTTCTGCATTGGCACCAATCAGGTAGACCTCACCACCGCTGCAAAAACGGGAATCCCCGTCTTCAATTCTCCCTTCTCCAATTCTCGTTCCGTCGCCGAGCTTGTCATATCAGAAGTCATCGCCCTTTCACGACAGTACTTCCAACGAGCATGGGAGATGCGGAATGGGATTTGGAACAAACAGTCAAAGGGTTGCTGGGAGGTTCGAGGGAAGACGTTGGGTATCGTGGGCTACGGCCACATCGGTTCCCAGCTTTCTGTCCTCGCAGAGTCATTTGGGATGCGGGTTCTCTTCTACGACGTTGTCAACCTCATGCCGCTGGGCCAGGCTCGTCAAGTCGAGTCCCTGCAAGCACTCCTGGGGCAGTCGGACTTTGTTACGCTCCACGTCCCTGAACTCCCTGACACATTCAACATGATCTCCACCACCCAGCTCGCGCAGATGAAACAAGGCTCGTATCTGATCAACAACGCCCGAGGCAAAGTTGTTGATATTCCAGCTTTGATCGAGGCGCTCAAGTCTGGCCATCTCGCCGGCTGTGCCATCGACGTCTTCCCCTCAGAGCCTGGTTCCAACGGCTCTCCTTTCGACGACTCGGTCAACTCATGGGCTTCTACCCTCCGTTCGCTCCCAAACGTCATTCTCACTCCTCACATCGGCGGATCGACAGAAGAAGCGCAACGGATGATCGGAGAGGAGGTCGCTTCCTCTCTTGTCCGGTATCTTCACTTCGGTTCCACAATCGGGGCGGTCAATTTCCCTGAAGTCGATTTGCGTGCGATCTCGGCCGAGCAGAGAGGGAACGTTCGCGTCTGTCATGTTCACATCAACCAGCCCGGTGTGCTCAAACAGGTCAACGACGTGTTGTCACCGTACAACGTCGAGAAGCAGTACTCGGATTCGAAGGGAGACGTGGCGTATCTTATGGCTGACATCGCGGACGTCAGTCCGAACGATATCAACAGGCTGAAGGGGGCGATTAACCAGACCAAATCAAACATTCTTACGAGGTTATTAGCTTGATCTGGTCCATGTAATAGAAAAAAAGGAGTTGTAACTACCAGACGCGAATCCCTGAGGAGGAGAGACTGAGCGTAAAAAGCGTTCGTACTAATAATACACGAGAAAAACATGGCGACGGGACGGGGAGGTATCTAAGTCTCTTCGTCTGGATCTCCGATACCAAACTGATGAATAGCAAACTGAGTCTCTGACTCTGGCAGACATGGGGAATCATAAATCTTGGCCGTTCGAGTGTTGCCGCGAGCCTTTTTGAATTGTAGCCTTGTCGTGGACGCATGAGCCATGATATTTCCTCCGATTGGTTTCTTCTCGTTCGCCATGTAAGGTCCACCAGATGCGTCTGGGTTTGACATGACTTGATTTGAAACGACAACTGCAACGCCGAACTGCGGAAAAGAGTTAGCGACCCTAATCAGGGGACATAATGACGCAGTACCTCATCCGCCAAACGTTGTAGTGTCCGCAGGAACTTGGCGAGATGGATCTGACGTGAGGCGAGCTCTCCACGTCCGTTGAAGTCAGTACGGTATAACGCAGTACATGAGTCGACGATCAGCACGGAAAACCTAAAAATGTAATCAGGTAAGGCGTGTGGGATAAACCGGGACGTCCCCCTTACCTTGATTCCGACATCAGTGCTCCAGCAGAAGCGAGCAGCTGCTGTTGATGATCGGCATTGTACGCTCGAGCATAGGCGACATTGTCCAGAACTTCTTCTCCGTTCAGACCGTATCTCTCCGCAACAGCGAGAAGACGAACAGGACGGAAAGTCCCCTCCGTGTCGATGTACAGGCACTTTCCCTCACCACCACCCATGTCCACCGGCAACTGACATGTGACGGCGAGCGTGTGGCACAGTTGAGACTTTCCCGTCCTGAACTCCCCAAAGAGTTCAGTGATTGCACCGGTCTCAATACCACCTTAAATAGCTGTCAGCACACCCCGGGGTCAACGATAAACCGTCTTACCACCCAAGAGCGCATCGAGGTTCTTAGATCCGGTAGTTATGTGTACAAGCTCTGATCTTCTGGCATGTACTTCCGTCGCACTCTGAAAGCCGAGTGGGATGACCTTATGCGCTGTGCGGCGAAAGATATATCAGTGTTCAGACGTGCGTAGCGGGTAGACTGATGAGTCGACACGTAGACGGTCACTCACCCTCCGCAATGATCTTTTCGGCTTTTTGTTCAGAGATACCCTTGATGGCCATGAGGTTCTTCTTTGGAGTATAAGCAACGGCTTCAACGGTATGAAGGCCCGCGTCGGTCAACTTCTTGATGTCCTGAGGACTGATACCGCCCTCCTGCAGTTTCTGGATCAGGAGGGGACCAGCCATCTGGACGTCTTCCTCCTGGTCTTCCATTTGGGACTGTTGGGACATTGTTGAGGGGGCGGGAACAAAGAGGATGGGGGAGCAGGAAGTAAGGAGAAGAGTTCAAAGGAAGGGTGAAAGTCGCGTTCCGGTCACCTGACCAACGTGTCTCATTAAGAGGGCAGGCCGCGCCGAAATTGACTCACGCGTTGAGTAGGGAACATATGGATTGTGATTAGATGTACTTAAAATGAGTCTACGACTGTCTTCTTGCCCAGCTTCCTCTCCAGCCACTCCACCGCAGCGAGGTCCAACACCACTCTCGGCCATTTTACAGCATCATAGACAAGGAGATCCTTCGCTGTGACGACCTCGACCCCGTCAATGTTTGAACTGGCCCGACGCAGCCCTTCTGGGACCTCGTCCAGCCCAGTGACAAACAGGGTCTTCCTCCACCTCAACTCCGAAATGCGTTTAGCCAATGGACCGGTCTTGACCCCAGGCCAGTTCAACGATTCGACAACACCCAAGCTGTGCTCACGAAGCTTGGCACTCAAAGCGACCCGCATACCCATTTCGATGACCTTCCGAGGAAGTTTGGTGCTAAAATCTCTAGGTTTTGGACCGAACGCGACACCTCCACCTCGAAGCATAGGACTTTGAGCGTCACCAAGACGAGCGCGACCGGAACCCTTTTGAGGTCGAATCTTGCGACCGGAACCCCGGACTTCGCCTCGAGTTTTGGTGTTTGCTGACCCTTGACGGAGAGAGTCGAGGTGGTGGACGATGCAAAGATGTAGGATGTCCCTTCGTATTGGGTGTGAGAAGACATGAGAGTCGAGTTCCACGACCTTATCGGTTGAAGGAACGGGTTTGGTATTCAGAGCGCCGAGATTCGACATGGTCACGTATACTGGGGGGGTTAATGATGAACCTAGGGAGTATTAGAACGGGGCGGAAGGGAACCGGAGGACGGTCTCACTCAGTCCGGTCCCCGGTGGAGGAAATGCAGAAGTAGAAGTTTCCGCCGCAGTCACCGTCGAAAGCGAGCGGGAGGTTTGCCTACATGACTAGTAGAATACTGTCAGACACGATACGACGCGTAGCACGCGCATAGAGATACACACCTGGAACACCAGCCGCTTCAAAGAGTTCATCGCTGTCCGGGTTTGCAGAGTCACGCACCCGTGACCTGATCGTGAGCGTTACCACACTCCGAATTTTTTGTTGATTATCGGCCCAATTTTCTCCACCGAGACCAGCAGCATCGAGAGGAGGTAAGTCATCTGCTGAATCCCACACAAAGCCCTCCGGTCTGTCTGCACGAACCCTTCACGATGGTTTGGAACGATATTCCGAGGTTGTGTGGGATGGATGCAGACGATCTGCCTTGGATGAACCTTGTTTGTTGATCAGATCCACCTTCAGCCTTCTACCCTGCTCATCAAGTCAAAATGTCGACGAAGGCCGTACAAACTTTCGGAAAAAAGAAGGCATGTACTGTTTCCGAGGTCTCCCTTGCGCATTCAAACTTACAGGACGAGTGGATACACAGACAGCGACTGCTGTCGCTCACACCAAAGAAGGTCGTGGTTTGATTCACGTTAACGGCTCCCCAATCTCCAACATACAACCTGAGATCCTCCGGTTCAAAGTTTACGAAGCTGTCCTCGCTGCTGGGGAGGAGAACTTCGCCTTCATGGACATCCGTCTGCGGGTAAAGGGTGGAGGACACACTTCTCAGGTGTACGCTCTGCGACAGGCCATTGCCAAGGGTGTCGTCGCCTACCACGCCAAATACATTGATGCCTCAAGTGCTTTGGAGTTGAAGAAGAAGCTCGTCCTCTACGATAGGTCACTGCTTATCGCTGACCCAAGGCGGGCAGAGCCCAAGAAATTCGGTGGCCATGGTGCTCGTGCTCGCAGGCAAAAGAGGTCAGTGCATCCCCTGTTCTCGATTGTATCGCTGTTTGACCCGCTCCCCCACAGTTACCGTTAGTCTGTTTTGCAGTTGCTTTGCATGTCTTTTCTATATCATTGTATGCCGGTACCACAAGCAACATGACTTGTATGAAAACAATCGCATTTCGAAAGCAAGATACGAAACATGAACATGCGAGTGTATATATATGACATTAGTGAGGGGCGTAAAATACGAGCCGCTGCACGGCAGGGAACCCATACTGGGCTTGGATGCATATGGATCTATACCCGGGTTCGCCGTCGTTTCGGTTTCTGGACTCCTTCGCTGTCGTCTTCTGGACTACTGGTGCGTTTCCTTGTTGATCGTGTGGATGACGAACGCAGGATTCTCTCGGCTCGTAGGTGAGATTGTCGAACGTCGCCTTCTTCCCCTCCTGAACGGATTTCCATCGCTGCACCGGTAGCTTTCTTAACCTGCAAGTATCCCTTGACATCCTGTAACGCTTCTCTGGACATGAACCATATCTTATCCCCTTCGTCTCCATCCTTCACAACGACGGAACAACTCCTCTCGGATTTTCGTCGCGGACGGTAATCCCGTGGCGAAGCAGTTCGTCCAACCGGGGGTGATGATCGAACAGGCGATTCCCAGGATAAATCAGTCGGAGCTGACGCGCGTCTGCAAGAGTATCTGGCGGTCGACCTTCTGGTCGCGCGCCCAACAGGTTTCCGGAGATTGGGGGAAGGGTCAGCAAGCGCGGGCAGATCTGCTTCCGAAGGAGAACTCTCCCGTCGAGACGCGAATGAGGGAGCTAGTTCTCTTCCTTTCCCTTTCGACTTGGATGGTGACGGAGGGGAATCCAGTTTTCTGACTTGACTTGTGGTCCAGGAAGCCGGATCTACTTCGTGTTCGGCGAGAGTTTCCAAGGATTTCGACCTGCGCAGGCGTTTAATTCCGTGACAGTAGCCAGCTGGTCGGGTGAAATCCTCAGTTCGTGAGCGTTTACGGGTGAATGGAGGCGTAGGGGAACTGAATTTCTTGGGAGGTTCAGTGTCAGGTGTGGAACTGTGCTCGCTGCAACTTCCGTAATCCAAGGAATCAGAAGAAGTCGCTGAGGATGAGGACGTCCCAACCGACTGCTTGTAGCCTGGCAGTGAAGATTCAGGCGGAGGTGACCACAAGCACGAGAAGTAGTGGCAGTGTTTCATCCATTGGCTATGTGAGCTGAATGGTTCCGGTCCAAGTGCCCTTTTGACCAGACCAGCGAAGTCGATAGGTTGGTAGGGCGGTGGTGTAGGTGGGGTGTAGTCTTTGATCCCTGGCCATGGTGGGTTCTGCATCTCTTCCGGAACTTCAAAACACCTCCCACTCCATCCTTGACAGTGGGTCGTGCCCTCAGAGACAACGTCGGAATCCCACTTCATGAGGCATCGACGGCTAAACGGGGGGAACTGAGGTCGGGCAGTGAGCGAAGGGAGACTGCGAATGGCGGAGGGCACTCACGTCGATCTCATCTTGAGAAGGTGGTTCATCGGGTCCTACCTTATCAGCAAGTTCCGTATTCTTGGTTTTCCGACGAAGTCTAGATTTACGGAGGTTCCTCTCCACCCGCGACTCTGCCCTACGCAACCTGTCATACTCGGCTTTCTTCGCACCGTCATAGTCAAGTATGAACCTGACAACGCGCATTTCCAAGGCGAGGTCGGCAGGTTCTGGGTCGATCACCATTTTGCAAAAATCTACGATGGTCACTTTATCGTCATCTCCTACGTGTGAAGATGATGAGGCAACAGCCGAAATCGCGACAGAATCTCAGACATACCGATTAATACATTCTCCAGCTTGACGTCGTTGTGAAGAATCTTTCGGCCGTGGATATTTTCATAAGCAGCAACGACCTTCTCCTTCAGCCCTGCAGAGATTTGGGGGTCTGCTTCATGCCAGCGGACAGGGTGGGGGAGTTCCATTGCCAATGATAACCTGCCTCCGGCAACGCTATACAGGCCAATGACAGTAGGAGCACAGATACCCATTAAGGGCCGGAGGGTCCCGGGGTGGATATATGGCAGAACCTGTTCATAGAAATCTTGCGTTGATTCTGCGTCCCAAATATTCCAGCTATAACTCGCATCAGCACAATACGGACTCCGACGGTCATGAACATGGACTCACACTTGAGAGAGGTACGTTATGTCCTTTCCGAGGAGAGTGCCTTTATTGAGATACAAAGTACTTGTCGAACCAACTTGCGCATGACCTATCAGCTTCCAGCAGGATCACAGGGTGAGGCGGACCAACCGTGTACTCGCAAGCCGGGATGAGAACTCTTGATCTCTTGGGAGCCGACATCAGCGTATCTCCCGAAAGGCGTGAAGGTCGAGGTGACAGGATCGGACCCAGAACCGTGTTTCACACCAGATGAGCTCTGTAGACGGGAGCTGCCCGGGAGTGAAGACGAGATCATTACTCGAGGCGGATATGATGAAAGGTTCAAGAGGTTGTGCGACCAGCGCAGGCGGGGTCGGGAGGAGAATGCGATATATGATTCTATGAATATCGCTCGTAATATATGCATTGGCCATGAGGCATCCCGAACAATAAGTGGGGCTGGCAGGGGAGAAGGACGACCGGGGATTGGGTCCGTTCAACAATAAGGAGTGATTTGATTGTTGATCGAAGAATGGTCGACCTCCTCAAGTCCGGCGGAGAGGCCCAAGCCATGACTGAACCTGTCGTTCCCATCGTTACGGACATCAGGCGGAAAATGGACATATAAGGGTGGTCAATAGGGAGGAAAACGGCGGTGTGACTAGACATAAAACGCGTCCTGTTTTGACCCTTGCGTTTATGGCAGTCAGAGACGCGAATGCCGACGTGAACGTCTGACTTCTGACGTGGTCCACGGAGCCCGTACGTCTCTATAGTCCTTGACCGGTAACCCTGTACTTTGACACGGAGGGGTGGGAGATTTCGCCAGACGCTCTCGATCGTTGTGGCGAACATGGCTTCTGGAGAACTGCCATGCTACATCTTCGTCTCCAACTCCTCCCTTCTCTCGACAACCCAAGCGGCCCCTTCTTCACTGCTCCTACATCCCAACATCCAATACCACTACCAAGACGACCCACCACTCGAGTTGCTCCCTAGATCCGACGATGAACACGTCCTAGTCCTCGATTACGACCCCACAGACCTCAGCCAGCCCTCGGCCAAGAGCATATCCAGCAACATTGCTGTGACTTCTCTCAAAGTTACTGGAGCCCCTGGCGCCGCCGCCTCTGGCAGTGATGAGTTCTCCAGTAAGAACGACAAGATGTACATCGTTCATACAAGTACCTTGTCCACAGGCGCATCGTGAGCACATTCCATCGTAGCTGTCTGGAGGGCGCGCATTGATATTCGTCAGGGCTACTGAAGATATCTCTTCACCCCACGCAATCCTTGCCAGGTTCAAGCAACGGTGGGGAAGGTGATTCGTACTTATGTCACGCAGGTCTCATCCGCCTCACTCAGGAACGCCGTCATACGACAATGCATCGAAGCGTCAATGCCACAAGGCCTTTCCCATCCCGAGACTATTTCGCCCACTATCAAGTCGCCAACGTAGAGACCTGGTATCCTAGGACTTGGACATGCTCGACATGATCACTCCAGATCGCCGCTCACCGAATCCGTGCTCTCTGGTGTTCTGCGGATTATCCCGAGAAGTATCGTGTTTATTCAGGATATAAAGGTAAAACTATGGTGTATCGTATACACACTTATACATAGCATATATGGTGATGATTAGCGGGGGATAGAAAAGAAGTGACGAATGGAGCCTTGAGAAACCGGATGTGACTCAAGCAGTGCCGATTGAACTCAAAGACCTGGGTTTTACGCGCTGTGTCTTGCGAGAGATGCAAGAACAAAAGATCGCCTATACGTCAAGACCGTCAATCCAAGGACAACGGAGCACTGCACAGTCGGGACTCACTTTTGAAATTCTCTTGAAGATATTTTCGGGAATGGAATCAACTTCTTCGACAGTGGAATCCAGCTCCGTTAGGGTCGTCCGTTTATTAACGACTTCGAACTAGAATCAATGGGAAATGAACTGAGCGCCGACGAAGGCGGGCCAAACGTGAACGGGCTTACGGTGATCGATTTGCCGTCGTGAGTATAATTGACGGTTCGCTTTCGGGTAGAGGGTGGTTAGCCGACGGAGAAAAGACAATGAAGCGAGGCCGTACCGTGAGCGGTTCGTGGTCCACGTCCAGCGAAGACGGAGACGCGGGGAATTTAATGGGGATATCATCCGTCACGGCGTCGGCGCCTGGTAGATGCAGATTGATGGGTGGAACCTCGCAGGTAGAACCAGGCATGGTAGATTAGAATAAGGAAAAGAGGGAGAAAAGTAGAGAGGGCGGAGAAGGGGGAAAAGTGAGGTCGCCGGAGGAGAGAGCCAATTGCCGCTTTCGAAGTCAAAAACCGAGGCGGAGGCAAAATCTGGGGTGAAACGTACATTCCGTAACCCACTGTGGGCATGGATCAGACGCCATTCTGCAACTGAAAGTCACGTTCAGCATGTCCAATCCTCCCTCACAACAACAAAACGCCCTGTCAAGGCAACCTGGGACCACCTCTTCCCATCGAGAAAGGCCAGCCTCTCGAGTACAGGTCACAACACCGGCGTAGCAGCAGCCTCCGAAGGTGGGTCGCCGGAAACAGATCGGTGACCCAAGGGACCGTAAGGTAGCAAGACTCGTCAATGCCAACACACTCGTTGCTCTCATTATCCCCCGCTCAAAAGGATACAGACGAGGTTCATGATATCACTTCGGGTAGCACAATTGTGACAGGGTAGCCGAGGCATGGTCCCGGGACCACCGGGTCGACGGACACACTCAACGTCCAAGCCCGCAGTTGCATACGACCTCGAACCTCGGGAAAAATGATTACTCTTTGGCCACCCCGGGGGCTATCCTAGTATATATTCGTCAGCGCAGCTGCACCTTCCTAACACCGACGCCAGAGGACGCGCTGCCCCCAGCCCAGGTACCATTGGCAATTAAGACTGTGACACCGATCACGTGCCATCAGTCACAAATCATGGGTGAGTCAACTTGCCCAACGGGCGCATACATTCCAAGTGGAAGCAATTGATCCACAGCATGTTGTTAACAACGTCCATGACCTGGCTCATGGTTTGTGAACCCGGATCTCAGACCATATCGCCCGATAGAAGTGACTTTGAGGCAAGTGCAAATCCACAAGATACAGCAAGAAACGCAAGGTTCTCTTCAAGAGCGGGCTCAAGAACGAGGGCTAGCAAGCAGCGCAAGACACAAGACCGTCTGCAAGAAAACAAGATGCTGGTCTGCTCACCTATTTGTTCTTTGCCAACGTGTCGCCCCCCAGGGCCGTTCTGCGTCGTGCTACGCCCAATGGCTGCCGCCAGATCGTTGGCTACGAGTGGCCGCTCTCCTGGCTGTCTTCCTCCTGTTAAGCAATGATAAGGGCTATCTCTGGCTGTTTTGTGCGCTGTGAATCTGTCGACGACCCAACAAGACTCAAGACCCCCTCAAGACCTGCCGGCAAGCCTTCAAGCTTCAAGATTTTGCAAGAGGAAGATTGTCGGCAACCCTAAGCTGTGAACCTGGTAGTGCCGCCCCTCGGTCGATGTAAGCTGCTGAAATGCTGTCCGCAAGAACAAGAATTATGTGCCCTTGTTGGCTGCGTCATTTTAAATGGTGAGAGCCGGTATTTGAGGTCGTCGCGGTTGTGGATGGTGGTGGCGAACAATCTGTCCCTCGGTAGCCCAAAACTCCGACGGTATGTCCGCTGCAGCCTTCCCACCGTAGATACGCTCCCTCTCCTCTACCAGACGACCTGGCGCAGCCCTCAACCATCCAACCAATCGCCTCTCAATTTTTACCGTTATTTTCGCCCAAAATCTTTCATCCCGGCCCCCTGATTGCCTCAAAGCTCCAACGCAGCCGGCGACACCCTGCAACATTCCTCAATACCCCTGCAACGTTTTGTCGAAGCCTCAAGCACCAGGAAATGTCCACCACTCGGGGAGAATATTTTGTGAGACTGGAAGAGAGGAACTTGTGGACGGGAGACGACCCATAGGTTCGCTCACCCCCCATTGCCTCTACTTACACCTCCAATAGGACCTTCCAACGACGAGGATACCGACCCCCCGCACGCCATTACATTCCCAGTGCCTTCCAAAGCAAGAAAACCCAGATTTTCCGCATTTCCTGACGAACGAGTCCACCCCCTCCTCGTCCACCTGGTCGATCAGACACTCCTATCACCTACGGACCACTACGTAGCAGCTCCCCGCCATCCCTCAACCCTTAGCTGCCAAATCTTGACGACATCGCCGACCACTACCCACCCCGGGGCTCAGTAGGACCACCCCACCACCCCACGCGGTCACCTCCACCGACTGCAGACGGGGCGACGACCACGACCCCCCCACTCATGCATCGACCAGAGAATTTCCCGCCTTGGGGCACATCGTTTCCAGTTCGAGGTCAGCCCTTCGCCGCGACAGTTCCCGACCTCGCCACCAAGCCGTGGGACTCCCTCTATCTGGTCCAATCCATCCGGAGCATCGACACCACGTTTCACACCACTGAACTCGCTTCATCTACCAAGGATTCACGATTTACTCGTCCACCCCCTCAAAAATGTACAGGAAAATGCGGAACGCCCGTTACGTAAATACTTCCATTCTCCGACACATCCCCCAAAGCCGCAGCCGTCCACCCACCCCCAAGCGTCGAATAATTCAAAAGTTGAACCATCCTCGCGTCGACTGTTCTGCAGCAAGCCTCTTCGCCTATTGTCGTCGTCAGAAGGTGGAACGGTAGCACCTGGAGTCGCAGAAGGCCCACCTGAGCAACCATGTTCTCGCTTCCCGTCCTGAGTGAATTGACAGTGTCTTCCAAACCGTCAAGCATCTGCCCCCGTTCAGACATGGCACTACCGAGCCTGCTATAAAGATCGTTTGCGCCACTTGCGAGTGAATCTTTCGTCGCACTCGCCCGATCTGCGTAGGGTTGGTTACTCCCAGGAGAGGTGGAGGTGGAAGTGGGTTCCTTGGGTTGGGGGATTGGCCGGTCTGGGCCAGCAACTAGGTGCGCAAAAACATTAATCAAGGCGAGGCTCTGGTACTCGCACACTGTTATACTCACGGAGAGCATCGATCTGTGTCCCTGCGGTACTCTGGATGCCAACGTACGCATACATTTGACCAAGGAGCGTCGCCGGTCCGATGGAAACTGGCTGCGGTTGCGCGGGTAGTTTATTCTTGTCCCGAAGGATATCGAGAACCTTGTCGTGGTATAATGTCTTCCTGCGTAGCCCAAACAATGTGCCGAGCTCGCTCTTATGAGCGATGCCATCTCTAATCGTCCAATCGATGTAGTCTCCACTTTCATCAATGCTGAGCGACCTGTAAAGACCGGGTGGTCAGTAGGAGTTTGATGGAGCCATATTCTCACAAACTTCGGCGAAGAGATGGCCACGGGCACCGTGTACATGTGCTCAAGGCGCGGGACTGAATAGACGAGTAGTTGACCCTGATCCGTGAATGCACCAACAATGCAAGATCCTGGAGGACGACATCAGCTTTGGCGGTGTAGATCGACGCCACCCTCACTGTGTTTGTGGACAACGTGAGCGCTTTCAACAATTCCGTTCTTGGAACCAAAGTCCACTCTCCCCAACCGATCTCCGTCGACGTTCAGACTACACCTGACTCCCCTTTGCCCGGTGGTTATCCAGAAGACATTCACTCCATCCGGCTGACCTTGACCCGCACCAGAATACCGCGATCTGCTCGCAACACATGGGGTCCCCGTGGTTGAATCAAGAATGTGGGAGCCGTATGGGAAGCATTGGGACACTGCGTCGACAGGGATTGGCTTGGGGGAAACTCGAAACAGGTGCGTGTGTGCATCCTTCTCGACAGTATAGATTAATGCGTGTCCTGACGCACGAATCGCCACGAGGTGGATACTAGGTTCCTTCTCTGCTCCAACATCAGCTCTCCGGAACCTGGTGAGAATTATTGAACTGACCAGAGCTCAGCTTGAATATCGCCCAGCTAAGGGAAACAAATGGTTCGGCGGGCGATTGTTTCAGGAAGGAATGTCGGCGGGAGTCCGAGTTTGTATCCCGTAGGATGAAAGCAGGACCCCTCATGTCAAGCACCACCAGTGATCCATCGTTATGGGCAAAAGCAAAGAAACCTGGAAATTCGTGAGTCGCGACCCAGAATAAAATCAACCGACGTGGATATACCGATATCTGATGCCCCAAACGCAGAGATCGGACCTCTACCACTTGGAATCATCACGACTGGGTGGTATCTTGCTGGAGCGGGGATTAGAATGTGGGTTAAAGGGACGATGTCCTTGTCGGTAGGTTTCATTTGCCTCGTATCCGGCTCCAGCTGATATATGAAAGCGTCCCCAGTCCTGAAAATCGCTACACACTCCAGGGATTCAGGGGTAATATGTACATGGGTTAGGCTCCCTTCATGGAGAGCATCCGGGGAGCATCGTTCAAGAACGGTCGGATCAGACAGGACACTAAACAGGTCGATTGAAAGGGATGGAAGGGGTCTCGGGAATGACCCCTGCAACGGCTTCGCCTCGGAGCTGACCAGTAAATGCGGGCTGATATCTTGAATACGTATCGTAAGATCTCTGTGCCATGTCAGCAACACCCGGTGAGGCTCGTACTACACTTGTTCGATTAAATTTAAGCAGGGCAACTAGTTCAGGACGAACCTTCGCATGCATGGAGTCATCATTCTTCCCCTCCATCCACGCTGCACCTCCTCTCAGGCCGTACTCGGTCACTGAGGCTTCTAGGTCCTGCAGGCACAGTGCTCCGTAGGGTGCAGTGCTCAGAAGTAGAATTTCGCCTCCAACGATGCTGGAACTACCGGTCCAAAGCAAGTTTGGTAGGGACAACCTCTCTGGATCCGACGAGTGCTGCATCGCACGTAGTGTTTCCGCCAGATCTTCTCCGATGGCATCTGCAGTAGATGATGAAACACTCCTCGCCATTCCTGGATGCTTCGGGATGATTGAAAGCGATGGTGGAGGGAACTCCATGATACTTATTGAGCGGTTATCGCCATTTCCATTCAAAACGAGTACTATCGCAACAGGGTCGAAGTTTCCGGAGAAATGGGGGGTATCCTTCGGCAGAAGTAGGAAATCAGAGACTGTACTTTCGGATTGATAGTTGTACACGCCAGGTTTCGAGAGACATTCCTGCATAGTCTTGCGTATCGGTGGGGGCAATAGAACTTTGGGGTCCGTCCCACCGTCCGTAGGATTGAAAGCGGAGAACGAGAAAACGGTGACACCTGAGGATTCCTTCCCCCTTCCGCCTCCAAGAACCGCGAGAGTGTGTGTTCCTCCCCTCGGGTCCGCGGAATTGGAATATCCGCTCCAAGCGAGTTTGTATATTGGTTCTGGTGCTGGCTTGTCGCTCGGTTGGCTACCACTCGGTTCCAACGCGAGATTCAACAGCTCTTCGTTGACTAGGTTGATATCCACTTCTTCAACGGACCGAACGAGCAGGGGCTTGTCTTCGTCTTCTGTAGCCCATAGGGCTATCGAACCGTCCTCATATCCCGCGGCGAAGAAGTGGCCTGTAGGATGGACCGCCATACAACTCACGAAGGGGTTCCTTATCGTGAGCATCGCCTTCTAGATATCAACAACAAGTCGGGGCTATTATGAAGGGAAAACGACTCACAGGGCTTGGAGCCCACTCGGGACCTGGGGCGCCTGATGGGATTGTAAGTTCATAGACCCTACGAGTACTGCGTTCCTTCTGCATTCTGCTCAACACCTCGTTATGACGCTTGATCGAAATTATCTACCCACCAGATTGATCAGAGTTATGGCGCCTACGGGGTGTGTGAGAAAGGACGATCGGGGGACAAGGAGGATGGTATTCACCCGTGAAGCAAATGAAGATCAAGTTGAGGTCCCGGGGGTGAATAACCAAGGCGACCGGTACGTCCCTGAACACTTTGCATCAAAAAAACGGTGGACGGAAACCAAAGGGCGAGCACCAACGATCCACTCGTTATCGGCATCCCAATTTTCTTCCTGTATTCACTCCAGGCGCACGGTACCTCAAATTGCGACACCCTCGAGCACAATAGATCGTAGGTCTTGATCCGACCACTCTTCAAGCCGACAAAGACCTGGCTTTCACCGTATCGTCATCAAACCCTAACTCTTATCACTGTGAGGAACCCACATGCTCATGAGAGGGGGAGGTAGTCATACACCTTCAGGAACAACCTCAGTCCAAATACCACAATTTGACCGCAAAGGCACGGAGTGACTTACGTGACCTCCTCAGAAAATCTTTGCGTCGCAGTCCTTTGGAGACGCGGTTGGGTGAGATCCCACACATGCAATCGGTTCGTGTTATCTGCAAACAAGAGTTCAAACCTCGCGTCGATTCAACAATACCCACTCGATGGCGTACCCAGACATATCAATTTGTTGGACGACTGAGCGAAATCCAGGAACTTGATAGGGGTATCCGAGGCTTTGATTCGTTCCTGCACGCCCCTCGATCCAATCAACCACACAACACCTGCGCGAGTTCCTGATGAAGATACGGTATTCGAACGGAGGAAGGGTGTTCAATGCATTGAGCGGGTGACCGGTGGCCGATAGGGCATAGGAGCCTACCGATTGCGACTAACCCAGTCAGCGGATCGAAAGCCTGAATGGCGACGTCGTGGGCATATTCGAGGGTCAGCAATCTCTCCGGAGTGAAATCGCTGACGTCAAGTAGCTCAGAAGAGAGATCCACGTCCGTGGACTGACCCAGCTTGAAGTTGAACATCGACATCAGGAGGACGAGTTAGGTGTCATGTGATGCTATTGTAAAGAAATGCCGATCTCGAGGAACTTGAGAATGAGATAAACTACACGTCCATGGGTATGTATGTACAGGTACCAGCTACAGCATTAAGGGTAGGTAGAAGTAATCAGAGAGCAGAAGTTTATCGAGATACCGCTGGAGGTTTCACGTTCCGTAGCCAGCTTCGTGCCTTGACAGTTGGCTGAACGACCTGCGTTGTCGGAGGGACGGGTTGCGTCACAGACCGCTGCGTCTTTCCGTTGGTGACGTCGGTGATCGTAGTTGTAGAGGTAAGCGCGGGGGCGGCAATCCGTACAGCGGGGTCCCTGGATGGGGGTCTGCTCCGGACCGGTGTGAAGCCTCCCCTATTACTTGTTGTCGTCTTGCGGGAACGAGGCGTCTGGTGCTCAGCGGCTTTGTCCGGTATGCTCTCCGGAGTGAACACTTGTGCAGGAATAGACTCGCAGGGGTCAAAGTCATCCGGGACCCTGCGTTTCTTCCCAATGGTTACCAGCTCCGGTTGTCGTGCTTGAACCGCTGGGGTGGGCACAGGCTTCACCTCGTGGCGGACTTTTGGTTCTGGCGTTTTGGTGCGGTGTGAGATCGAGCTAGATGCAGATGTTGATGCTAATGGACGCGCGTTCTGAAGGAGGTGAGGGGAATCTGTGGAGGAGACTGCGCTCGTGCGAGCTGACGATGATCGTGAAGAGGGTTGTGAGGGGTTTGTGGCTGTGCTTTTCCGGGAAGAGGTCGAGGCGGTCCGAGAAAGAACTGGGGCTTGCGTAGATAGCCGCGAGGTCGAAGTTTCCCTGGTCTTAGGTAGTGGTTTGGCAGCCGCGTCCGCAAGCTCCTTCTCGAGAGCTTTGACTTTTCGCGTTAGGGAATCAGCCTGGAAGTTGAGCTTTTTGCGTTCCTTGAGTACGCTGGTAATGGACAATCGTCAGACTACGTTGAGGAGCAAAAATACCACCACTTACACCAGGTATTTGTCGTCCGTCCTCTCAATTTCGGCGCATTTCTCCTTCAAATCCTCCTCCATCTCGTCGTATCTTTCCTGCAGCTCCTGGAGGCGCGCTTCCAAGCTAGGTTTCTCACGGAGAGCGTCAAGTTCGCGTTCTAATGCGGCCAGGGACTCCTTGTGCTGAGCGTCCTTGAGCGAGAGCTGTAGTTCGATGCCAGAGGACTCCTGTTCCAAAGCGGCGTAATTTTTTCGCAATGTAGCCAGTCGACCTCCCAGGTCAGAAATCTCGGATTCCCTGTAATTAACAATGAGATATCAATGGTTGGGATCGAAGTTGATCTACTCACTGTTCCTTGACCTGCTTCTCGAGGTACTGAGAGAGAGAGCGATAACGCTGGATTTCGGCCTCGAGGTTCGTCATCTCAGACTCCATCGTGTTCTTCTCCTCGTTCATAGTCTCTAAAGCGGAAGAGGACTCCTCGAGATTGGCTTCAAGTGTCTGAATCGTCCGGTGAAGATCCGCTTCGGTCTTGTGGCTGCGTTCGATAGTAAACCGAAGCTCATCCTGCAGCTTCTCATCCGACTGGGTCCAAGCCCGAGACCTCTCGTCAAATTGTTGTTGAAGGGTCGCGAAGCGGGTCTCGGTGTCGGCTAGCTTCTCCTCAAGTTCAGACTTGGCGAGGGTCAACTCGTCGATGGCAGTTTGACGTTCCTTCGAGATTGTGTCCCGTTCAATGGAAGCTTTCTCCGTGGCCGCAGTGACTTTGGATAACTCTTCTTGGAGACGAGCAAGTTCCTCCACCTGAGCTGAGCGAATCTCCGAAAGCTCTTTCTCCAATGACGTACGAACGACCGACAGCTCTTGGACTTGTTTGAGTTGAGCATTCAGTTCCTCTTTGGTGGTATCGACCTCCTCCTTGAGCTTCTCGTACTCGGCATCCACCTCATCCCGAGCGCGAGCAGCTTCCTCCAACTCTGATTGAGCCTCCTCGAGCTGTTGTTGCAGTTCATGTACCTGATCGGATTGCGTTCCATTGAGTTCCTCGATTTCCGTCTGCAGACCGGCGATACGCCGAGTTTGTTCCTCAGTCCGTTCGGTATGACTGCGTAACTCTTCCTGGGCACGAGCAAGTTGCTGTGAAGTCTGCTCCTGATCGGACTTCGCCGACTGTAGGTCGTACTCCAACCCAGGGATCGTCGATTCGAGCTCGTCGATGTGTGACCGGAACTGAATACGAGAGGCGTCCTCCTCAGCGGATCGATGGTCCCTAAGTGCTTGTAGCTCTTGCTGTAACGACGAAACACGAGTTTCTGCGGAGGCGTGCCGGCCCTTAATCAAGGAGAGAGAACCAACGGCGTCCCTGTAGGCAGTTTGGGAAAGAGCGAGAGCGACGGTGATCTGACGGAGGTCCTCAGCGGTCGCTGCGGTAGGGTCCTCGTCAACGTCCATGGCATCCTGGGTATTCGAGGTAACAGTCGATTCCAGTTCCCGAATCTGTTGGCCCAGAGAATGAATGTGCTCTTGAGCGTGGTGAAGCTGACCCTGAACATCCCGGTGTTGTTCGGACTTGAAGCGGAGGAGCCTTTTGAGTTCGAGGGTCGCATTGCGTTTATCAGAGATCCCCTGAGCCATGACCTTCACCAATGTCGCCACCTCCACGTCTCGCTCATCTCGTTCTCTCTCAGTAACCATCAACCTCTCCTCGAACGACTCCACCTGTTCCTCGAGGGCCTCCACTCTTTGGATCGCGTGGTCTCGGGTCTCCCTCGCTTCGGCACAATCTTCCACCATGGCCTCCTTCTGGTTCGTGAGGGTGTCAATATCAGCCGTCATCTCCGCAATCCTATCCTCCTGGAGCCTCAGGTTTGTCTCCAAACGTCGAACATCGTGCTGATGCAAACCGATCTGCTCCGTTCGGCGTTTGACACGTCCCTCCAGCTCTTCGATCTGCTGACGTAGAGCTCTGCTAGCTTGGGTGGAAGACATGGAAGAGAGTTGTTGTGACTGAAGGCTTTGGTAGCGGCCCTGTAGTTCCTCATGCTCAGTTCGAGCGGTGGAAAGGTCGTCTTCCAGATGTGCAACGCGAAGGTTCAAGGAGTCTCGTTCGGCTTCGACCTCTTGGACGACTTTCCTTAAGCGTTCCACGGTGGCTCTTGCGGCCTCGAGATCGTCACAGAGTTGATGATACGCGTCCTCGTTCTCGGAAGCCTCCTGGCCGAGCCGTTGGATAACACCCTCCAGTTCCTCCACACGGGACGAAAGGAGCTGACGGTTGTGTTCCGCCTGGTTGTACCGTTGGACCGCCTCTGATACCTGTGATTCAGCGACATTCGTCCTTCGATTCGCATCCGAGAGGAGTTCTTCGTTCGTCCGTAGGGAGGTACCGCATTGGACTGTCAGGTGTTCGCTGTTCGCCCGAACGCGATCGATTACAACAGAGAACGCAGAAGCGGCAAGTTGAGAACGCCTAGCCTCCAGCTGAGAGTCCTCCACCTTTGCTAGTGCGATGTTCGCCTCCTCGCGTAACTGTCGGATCTCTTCTTCGAGGTTGGAAACTTCGAGGGATTTGTTGGATCCGGTAGTTGAGGAAAGAGCCAGGATTCGATGTTCGAAAGCCTGAACGGCAAACCTGTGTTCGATTTGAGAAAACTCCAAGTGACCTTTGACATCGTCTCTTTCGCTGCGGAGACGATCGATTGTGGCGAGGAGGCGTTCGACGACCTCATAATCGACCGGTTTCTGGCCGAGGGAAGTGCGTCGATCTGATCGAACATTATCTGGACGTAATGGCGTCGCCCGAATGAGGTACGTCAAGTCAGCGTCTTCTTCCATGAGGTTGTCCTCAAAAACTTGTCGGGAGATCGACTGTCCAACAGCCGCGGGTATCTGGAAGGTTTCCTCAGAGAAAGCGTTCTGAGCTTCATCCACTTGTTGTTCCAGTTCCCTTGAAGCGAATGTCAGCTTGATCAAAAAAATGGGAATTAGATCCTTACTTTTCTCTCGACTGCAGTTGTCGTATCTGTTGTTGTTGAGCCTCGTTCTCAGCGCGGATGGCTTCGAGTTCGTCCGATACCGTATCTTTCTCCCTGGCAAGGTCGACATTCATCACCTCAACCTCCTCCACCTTCCTCATCTCAGCTCTCAGCTTCTCCTCAGTCTGGACAAGCGTTGATTGCATTCGCTGAGCCTGCGCGACCTGCCTCTGGAGCTGTTCCATCTTCGCGGCGTCTTCGTCGATCCTGTCCATGAGTTGCTGCTCCCTGCTCGCGGACCCGTCGCCAGCCTGCTGCCTGAGGTACTCCAGCTCCTCGCTCATATCATCGACCTTGTCTTGCAGCTCCGTAACCTTGGTCTGCCAACTCCGCTCGCTCGCCACCTTCTCGTTCTCCATCTTCGTCATTTCAGTCTGAAGTTGATTGATCCGCCTCTCGGAGGCCTCGGTATCTGACTCGTGTTTGGTAGTGAGGTCACGGAGTCGCTCGTTCTCCTGCTGTAGCCAAATAAATTGCGGATCGGTTGTTATGGTCGAAGTCGAAGTTCGACCGTTCGTAAACTTCGAACGAGGGGCTGCCTTGAGCTGGTGACATTCGAGCTCCAATTCTTTTATCCTCGATTGCAGCTGGTTATTGCGTTTCTCGAGCACCGACTTCTCTTGGAGCCGTCCTTGTTTATCCCCCTCGGTTCGGGCTGTCAGGGAGTCAATGGTGGCTTGAAGGTCTCGGACGACCCTCTGTTCCGCCTTGAACCTCTCCTGGAGTTGGTTCAAAGCAAGCTCCACATTGTCGTGTGCAGTCTTCTGGTTGACGTGGGCCTCGGAAGATACACGTAATTCTTCCTCGAGCTTCGCTCGCCTGTCGGCTTCAGATTGAAGCTACGGTTGTATAAGAGCGATATGCCACCCGGACTGCGAATAGAACACACCTTGTAGTTGGTTTCCTTCAAAGTTACATCCACAGCCGTGCTCTGTTGAGCTGCCTGCTCGAGATGAACCTTGAGCATGGTGATTTCATTGTCTGGACGCATTCATTAGCCTGGGTGGAACGATATCGGGATAAGATAGTGAGGTACTTTTGTTTGAGATAGTAGCCTTTAGGGCAACAACCTCATCACTATCGTGGTCGATTCCAAGATTTACGGTGGACATCTTGGGTTAGCGTCTGGTGCCGTCTACGTGACGGTGTGGTGGGGGTGGGAGGGTAAAGAGCGAACGTCCTGCTCCGGAAAGTATCCGACGGTGACAGTGGCCCGCGAACAACAAGAACCAAGTCTGTCGCGTGGTCATGTGATCGCGTCGAACAATTTCGCGTTTCCTCGTTTGGAAAGTTAACTTTGGTTGAGGTTCTCACGATTGCTCCATCTCCTGTTGTCTTACCCCTGGTCGCGCGGGCGGGAAATAATGTCACTCGACAGATCTCGTTGTTTTCATTAGCATATTAACCGAGAGCCCCGTTAGACTTGAAACACCTCGTTTATCGTGGTTGCCCTGAACATCCCTCGTTGTTCTTCCGTCACCCCTCCGATTAGTCTCGGACAATGGGTCTTTGAGATGGGCGAGCGTGTCCTGATTTTGTTTCGGCCTACACGCGAAAGGGTGTGTTTGGCGTGGACAAGATGAAGATTACTCGGGTCTAGGGCATTCCCTTTCTACCCCTTCGGGTTAACCCGGGAATAACCCACCCTGCTCAATCTTAATCAACCGTGGATACCGGGGTCCCGTCACTGTTCTAGCCCTAGCCCAGTGGTGAAGGGAACGTCGCCTGGATACACTTCTCGAAACTCTCACACCACGCTGACCCGGTGAGGTTGTTTGCGGCGCGCGCTGTCTGCATGAGGATGTAAGCTCGATTTCCTCCCTCAGTTTTAATGACATAGAAAAATGTCGGCGTTGCATTTACACCTGATGACACAGGGTCATCTCATGGAAATCTCTGCATCGGATACCATTTTCAGTATATGGACACCTGTGTGTCGGCGTGATGGGTGAATGGCTTACGTTTGGTGAAAGCGTGGATAGTAGGTTTATTTCGCCACTTGATGTGCCTGCGATCATGTTAGGGGATGTCCGCGGAAGGGCCCGTACGACGTGTTTGACCATATCATGCTGGAGAGGGACGTTCGACATATATTGACATTTCATCGGGACCGCTGAAGCATGTTTTTCTCCGGCACGGGAACAGGGGAAAGTGCATCTCGGTTAACCAATTAACCGCAAACACGCACGGAGGTCGTGTTGTGCCACGGTGTTTGTCTTTATCTTTGAGAAACAGGGTGAGATGATCCCAACATTGTCTAGATGTGTGACATTCGCAAATAGCACTGATAACTTTCATACACTCAAGTTACTCAATACCTGGACGCCGTTGATGATCAAAGACATTCGGTTGGAGCTTATGTACGCTTACCATGAATCAGAGGGGTGATCGGCAGTGCAGAGAAGACTCGGTTGGAGGGCTGCCGAAGACACCTGTTGGGAGGGGGACACCTCGCCTCCTCATGAACACGGCCTTTGAGTGCAAAGCCAAGGTCCGAGAATCCACGCGGTTCGCGCCAATGGGATGAGATGAGATGGGGGACTGAGGAACGAGCGATCGGCACGGATGATCAAACAATTTTGCCTGGTGGGTCAAACCGGACGAGACCCGGAGCATATCTCTCCGTAATGCTGTAACCGTCTGGGGCCAGACTCGCAGCAGGAGGTAGATAAGGATATCTGTAATCCGAGTGCCACAATGCTGACGATAAGTGTATCCTGAGCAAGCCTGTGTGTGGATGTGGGCTAGCCGGACACGCCGACCCGGGACGCCGTTGGCCGTTCACTTGGAACTAGCAAAAGAGATTTATGTTTCATCCCCGAGGCACCGAATCGGGTGACCGGTGAACGTGAACGCTAGTGAGCGCGCTCGTGGAGTGATCCGCAAGGCGAGGTTGTTAGAGGGTCTGCCGAGGCTAGGCTGGAGAGAGAGAAGATGAAATAATCTTGGATGTTAACTTTGCCCGATAGACGCACGGTACTAACCACGGGGATACTCTGCGTGGTCCTAACGGGGAGGGCGAGCATCAATGGGCCCGCGAGCGCTGTGGCCCTGGCTGTGTAAATGGCCACGTGAGGGAGAGGTTACTTAAGTAGCCGGTACGCTTTCTACGCCCACTCCCTCTCCCTCCATTTGTCCCTCGTCTGTTTGGAGCATTCGTTGCTCGCCGGCCTCGCCGCCCTCTTTGTCTTATATCCTCTTTCTTCTTCTCTCAAAAAGCACGCAGGTCGTCATCCCCTTCCCCTCCCGAGGACATATCATGCAGTCAACCACCACACAGCAGTCAACAACTCTCCCCCGCAGGAAAATCATTCCCGCTAACCTCGGTATGAAAATCACCCCCCCACCGGCCAATCTGTCCACCGTTCTCGTCGCTGAAGGAGACAGCCCACCCCCGTCGGGTCCCTCTTCCGAGTCCGAGTCCGTATTGCTGCGTTCTCCAACAAAACCTCGGTCAGTCCGGAATGTAAAACGACTCTCCCTCACCCTCCAGACCAATCCGTCCTCCAACTCCCTCGCTGTTGCTACCCAAGACCAACTCCCCGTCCCGCCTTCACCCGCCTTGGAACCGCGTAGACGGCCGTCAGTCGTCTCCCTCCCAGCTGCTTTCTTTCGGCAACGTGAAGAAGAGTCGCCGTCCGTTCCATATGCCGATGGTCCCATCGAAATCCTTCCTGGTATCTGGCTGGGTTCAGAAGATTCCGCTCGGGACTGGCGCGGTCTCATCAAACGTGGTATTAAATCAATCCTAAATGTCGCAAAGGAGGTCGCATGTCCCATCGATGCCTCCACTTCGAGGCCCCTGCGCGCCTCCGTTTCCACATCTGATCTATCAGTGGAGCCCCAGGACAGCAAGCCCATATATTTTCCGGCCCACATCCCCAGTGGACGGCCGGGATTGGACTATCTCAAGCTCCCATGGTCCCATGGTCAGCCGGATTTGGTCAATGTTGGGTTACCGGCAGCTTTTGATTTTGTGGACAAATCGGTCGCACGCGGAGATGGCATTTTGATCCAGTCCGTCTTTCTCCCTTTTTTCCCCTTGCCTACCGCTCACGTGAATGGTCGTTCATCAAATAGCTGCCAATGTGGCATCTCACGATCTGGAACGTTAATTATTGCCCTCGTCATGAGGGCTGCCGCTCAATCCTCAACGGCCGTGCCGTCTGAAGTCTGGGCAATCAAGGGTATGCAAGACGCGTATTCTTATGTCAAGGAAAAAAGCAAGTGGGTTGGTCCAAATATGTCGTATGTCACCTTCCATTCTGTCACGTACCGCCGACAAGCTGACAAACATTTACCTAGCCTTATTTATCAGTTGCTTGACTACGAGAGAGCGTTGAAGTCCGGCGGTACCAACTCCCCAACATTTTCTGATCGATCCTCCCTTATTGCCGCAGAGGAAGAACAATGGGGCCGCCGCCGCTCCATGCTTGACAACGATGCCTCCGATGCTGACGCGGAAGAGGACCGAGATGCTGCCGAGGTTGCACACGAGGCACGCGCTCTCGATAAAGCCATGGAAGACCGCATGCTTGCCCGCAAGTCGTCATCTTCTTCCATCGCTTCCTCCGGCTTGGGTATGGGAGTTGCCTGGAAAAGTCGCTATGGTGGCAGAAGGCGCACCGGATCAGTCGCCAGTAACCTCACCAATGGCAGTATCCTCAGTGAGGATCTTGTTGAGGAGGATGAGGAACCAGAATTGCTCAATGTCGGAGGTGGATTTGACAACGATAGCCGGGAAAGTGATGCAACCTCCCCAGACTCGCAATGTGACGAGGAGGGCGCGAATAAGCTTCCGTTTACTCCACACACCGCTCGTCCTTCCATTCAGCGTAACCCTTCTTCCGGTCCGATCTCAACTCACAAGTTTCCCCGGTTACCAGCATCCGCCATTCAGGCCACGTTCGATGTTCCCCCCTTGCCAAGAGCCCGCCTGACCATGAAAGGTCGGCGTCGTCCCCAGGCTTTGTCGCTTCTGCCAACCGTTCCCTCATCCCCCATCAACCCTGGAGTTATTAAGCCCGGTCTTCCTCCACAAAGGACACAGACCCGCACGGAGCCCCGAACCTCCGCACCGGCGTTGCTACCTTCACGTCAAACTACGCCTAAGCCTGCTGTCCCTTCCCAGCCGCTCCCCACCCCATCACAGACGTTGTTCGTTTTCCCGCCTTCGCCCAACACTCTACCTAGTGCTGCACCCTCGACGATGATCCTCACTCCAAGCGTGAATACCCTCGCTTTTCCAAGCATAAAAACTCCGCGCTTGCTAAGTAGAGGGCCTCGTGGGCGTCCCCAGTCCTTCATTGCCCCAGCGACTTCGACTACGGCCTTCTCCCGTGTCGACGTCCGAGGGTGGGTGGGTGTGAAATAAGTCTGTCATGTCATGTTTTCACCTTGCTTTCCCGTGCTCCTAGCATACCTGTGTCAATTTCCGTCTCTTGTTATTTGCGGTTCGTTGTTCATTGTCGATGCATTGCTATCTTCCCGTACCTGCTGTCGTTTTCTCCCTTTCTTTTTTTCTGGCTGCAGGTGTTTCTGTGTTTATTATTGCTTCTGCCTCATCACCCGCACGGATCCGGACTATCTTTGCCCCCGCAACCCTTGCTAACTTTGCTATCGGCTCGGACTGAGTTTTTTCTTATTCATTGTATTATTATCACGCACATACTTCACTCCGTCACTGTTTGATGCTGTCCTTTCAGTAGCGCTACCTTCTCACGACCTGGTCATGCTATTATCGACCTATCCTCTTTGTCTGCGGAGACTGGGAGGCATGTTATGGATCGTTATGCAGCGAATATATCTATGAATATACCTTTTCCAAACGAGATACGCCGTAAGGTCGGGGTGGATGACGATGAGCTATCGAGACCCGAACACCCTCCCGACGCTATTTTTGACCGCCCCCGTAAGTAGCTGACCCCCGATACTGCTGAACCCCATGTTCCACCCCATACCGCTGGCCTTTTCCTTTGCGTCTCTGTCCCTGTTGGCGTTTCACGGGAATTAATGAAGGGTTATGGAAGAAGGGAAGAGTCCCGTCTGACGACTCACGCGTACGTGAACCCTATAACGTTTGTGACGTTGAAGATTAATGCGAGAATGGTAGTCGGTACGGAATTCAGATTCAGCTTGACGATGGCGATGATCAAAAGCCCGACCCAGAGGACCGGGAAGGCGTATAACGCGATCTGTTCGAGCAGCGGTTAGGCGTGGCAGCATGGATCACCGATGCAAGACTTGCCCAAAACATTCTAAGAGTCGGCGTTTCAGCGGTGGTGTGCAGTCTAAAGGGCAGTATGCGTGCTTACCTAGAATCAATAGGGTTTGCAGGCCGCGATGGCTGCGGGTTGATTATTTAACACGCGTCCATGCTCCGGCCTTATCGTATCTGGATAAAACGCACATCACGGCTCTCGAATACCCAATAACTCTCTCCATCATCATCGACCTGCGGCATACAAGGACAGATGAAAATTAAATCAGGAGGCGGCCAGGAGACAAAGGGCGCGCAACCCACCTGGTTCCAGTATCTCAATCCGACAAGCACCCTTCCGGAGACGTTCTGGAAACGAGAAACGGCATATCAGCGGCTGTTTGCGCGGTTTCCGGATATGAAACCAGGGGAATTTTTACTCTGCAGTTCCAGAAGTCCATCGACAGCAGCACCACCACGATTACTGTCTGTCAGGGGGTCGAGGGGTTAATGTCAGCTTGGTTCCATTATACCGTTCAACAGCTCCGTTCTTGGGAATGCGTTTGGGATTTGGTACGCACTGATAAGACGTAATTGTTAAAGTACCCCCCCAGGATGTACATCACGATGGCAGCAATCCTGAAGAAGTAGAGGAACATGAGGGCGAGCGGATGTGCGGACTGCGAGTTGTGTTTCGCTGCGTGAATGATTACGGATTCGTTCGAACGGTGCTCCTCCTCACCTGTTTTAGAATCCCGGCGATACCTGAGGAGGCAGCCAGACGGATGTCAAGAGAAATTCGGATCGTTCGAGACGGCTGTCATACGCACCAGACTCAGCATCCGAGGGAGTCGATGGGTACTGTTCGGCAGCGCGACTCGTTGGTGTCAGAACGACTGGCTTATGTGCGGTGGCCGTCGACTGTGGCTGTGGGACCTCCGACGGTTCGTCTGGCTCGATCGTGTCAAGCAATGGCGTGTTCATGCCGCCGCCGCTCATCGTGGAGGAGGTTGAATGCAGGGTGTGCCAGATCGGAAGTGATCGAGAGGCGTGGGTCGGCAAGCACCATCACCAGTGCTTGTTTCCGACCTGAGCCCACCTGCACCAACCGTCACGACTCCTCCGACCTCACGAACCGTCCCCTCCAGATGGGCGATGGAGACTCCTGGAATTTCAGAATCGATTCCTCTTCTTCGTTCGCCGTCTATATCCCTACCCTGCATCCTTTCAGTCATCGATCGTTTGCTGGCGCAGTCAAACACGACACCGACCGCAGACCACATCCTCGCTCAATTCCCATCACATCGCGATCTCGTCCCCTCCTACCGCACCGCATTCGTCCTCATCACCCTTTTGCAGATCGGATGCGACGCCAGGAAACAGCTGGCTCGCGATGGCTCGTCGAACCTGTGGGACGCATGGGACCATCACCTTAATGCCGAATTGGTCTCTGAACATTGTGCCTCGCACGTCCTGGAAGTCTGGACAAATTTTCTACGGGTACCGAGAAACAACGCCGACTTGGACGGTCTACTCTGGACTGCGTTTCCTCTCGGAGAGGACAGGTGTACCGGCGTCTGTCGTAAGTTTGTACGTCCAAACCCTGATCCGTGGAAAAACTCAACACCCGCCCCAGTTGCAGATTTCCTGCGGCAAAGCTCCGGGGAAGGGTTATTGGTACACCCACTGATTCTATCTACCGTCTCCCGGACTTGGAAGTATGGTCGGGTGGCAACCTTACCGTCGGATGCCAGTTTTTCCTCTCGTTTATATTACAGAATTAAATCCCTGGGAACCCCCAGGTTAGTATATTAGCTTTCTTCACTCGTGAAAGCGACTGATAAGCTGTCCAAGGGTGCTGCATCTGATGAACCTGCTGATGTTGTCCGCGTACTTGGTCACCCTCGTGTGCTACGTGATATATCCACCGGAGACGGTGAGCTTCGGTGATCGTTCGTTCGGGCTCCGAGGCGTATATGTTATCATTTATTCCCTGGCGAATATCCTCGAAGAACCTATTACTGGTCTCCCCTTCTTCCTGGTCTTCCTATGTTTCGTGGTCTCACGTGCACCCGCCCCGGGCGAGACTTCATACACCCTGACGCTTCTCGCGATCCTCCTCAATATCCTCCAACTATACTTACCATACCCATCGAGTCCCATCCACCTCTTGCCACCACGAGAGATCCTTCCGCTATCCACCTTCCTGCTGGACGGCTTTACCACCATATCCGTCCCTGTGATTCTCTTCTTTGCCCCGTTGTTGGCTATTTCGTCGTATCTGCTTTCCTCTGCATTGGTGGATACGTTCCCTACAATCAACCTCAAGCCTGCACCCATGGAAGCCCGAGCCGTGTTCCTGTCCTTCTCGGCCTTCGTCCTACTACTCACCATCTCCTCCCTGGCCTTTACGATCCTGTCATCCAGTCAATTAGCACAAGGGAATTCCGGTCCCGGAGATCGCTGGGACCGCTACTCCTCGAGGATCGGAGTTGAATCCAGGAGGATTTTTGTACGAACGGTTGCCAAATACTCTTCACCTTCTTACTTTCCAGTTCCATTCAACATTGTTCCCCTGGTGCTGCTGCGGGTGCCCCGGGTGCTTATTTTGCTACTCCGGAAATCGGAGTGGATTGCAGCTTTCAACAAATTAGAGACTGTACTGCGGTCGGCAGTTGTGCTGCCTCTGTCGTGCGTCTTGGCCGGGTTTTGGTTATGGGGGTATGTTTGAGATATAGTCGTGTTGTTTGGCTGAAACCGCGGAAATGCTGTTTGTAAATTTCAAATTTATCCGTTGCATACAGGGTATTGGCCATAGAAAGCATGTTATAAGTAGACGCCGCTGTCGTAACGTACAGTGATATCTTCCGTTGAAAGTAAAATCATTCGAGGAAGCCGTGGTTTCTTAACAGGGCCCGCACTTGTTCAGTATCGGCTTTGATATCGCCATTCATGGGCGATAGTTTCAATGTTACTTTCTTGCCGTCGTTGCAGACGGCCACCCGCCAGTATTTTCCCTGCGGCGGTCGTGATTAGATTGTAGAGCCGAAGCGGCGTGCGTGTGGATGGCTCACCATTACCCCCTCTCTTGCCTTATCCGTTGTTGTCCGTGAGGAAACGATCGTCCCTCGACACCACGTTCCATCTTCTTGGATCCGTACCCATACCGTATCTCGGACCTGAAACCGGTTTAGACTTTGAGCGGTGGACCGGGGTACCCCCTCCCCCTAAGCGTTACCTTGAATTCATACGGCCATGGTTGGTCGAGGTCGTCTGGCCCCGAAGCTGTGTCCTCGATTCCTTCCCCTCTTTCCGGACTGGAGTCTGAAGATTCTGTGCTCGCCCGAGCGGCCCTCGCCACATTCGTAGCTTTGATTCTCGATTGGACCTTGCGATCGGAGGTGGTGGAAGGCATTTCGTAGGAGCGTCGAACGGTGATGATTGAGAGTTGGTGAGCGATGAAGCTGAGACGAGGTGGTGTGGATCAGGGTGCGGGACTTGTAAGTTAACTGGAGAGCGATCCGTGGGGCGTCGCGTGTTATATATCATTTTATTCGTACGTTATACATTGGCACGTGTGTTTGTGATCACCGTCGCGGTCGATCCACGGACGATGTCTCTGGTGACCATGGCGGCCTGGTCGTGACCAGGGTCCCCGCTGTCTAGGTAGGCCATGGCAACGACTAGAGCGACTACCGTGAACGGTCACTTCCATGCTAAGCCCAAACAATGGCAAACATAGCAGTGGACCGAGTCCAGCCAACTCAATCCATCAAAAGTTCCGGAACGAGCACGGTTCACCACCGCGCTCCAGCACACCATGTCATCCTCTCGGGCTCGAGCAACGAAACGTCAGCGCACGTTCGGCGCTCCCACCGAAGACGATGATCCCACCGCACAACTCTCACAGGCCCGATACAAAAACGCCGCGTCAACCCGCAGCGTAGCAGGTCCACTGCCAACATTGACCACCTGCTGCGCCCGTGCTTTCGTGAGACACATCGAGAGGTTATCTGCCCATTCGGATTCTTGGGAGGTCGTGCTTAGGTGGCTCAAGCTGATCCCGGAGCCACTCGTGCCGAAGCTTTTCGCCATGCTCAAATCGACACATCCGACGCTTCTCAGAAGCGAGTTTATCGTTTGCGTAAGCGCACACGTGAAGGTTCCCAGCTTGGTACGTCAACTCATCCTTTTGTTCTCTCTAGAATTTCATGCGTGGACGGTCTTTGTCATTGGACGACGACCTGCCTGGTGTCGGGCCCCACACGATCCAAAG